>SDBT01010096.1_pt1 | contig 15276 bp, 10 predicted proteins | sample 2277101 | NCBI WGS metagenome assembly SDBT01 (sample SAMN10404973, study PRJNA504765) | marine sediment metagenome | isolation source: marine sediment core GS10_PC15, 103 cmbsf | place: Arctic Ocean: Southern Knipovich Ridge | collected 2010 | reverse complement strand
AAATTTCTTTATCCTTACCTATAGTCACTTTTACTTCGGGAACCGCCAGACCTACCGACCCTACTTTTTTCTTACTTTCAAGATTGGTTGTAACCGCAGGACTGGTCTCTGTAAGTCCGTAACCTTGCAATACAACAAAACCCATCGCATTCCACTTACGCTCAACATCAGGACTCATAAAAGCACCGCCAGTAAACAAGACCTCCAATTTCCCGCCTAGCATTTTATGTACTTTTCGAAACAACAACCGACGCAAAAAAAGTGGAAGATACACAGAAAGTCGAAACATTTTTTGAAGCTTCTCCTTTTTGCCAGCCTCCAAGGCCCTTGACTCAATTTTTCTAATAAGAGTTTCCAAAAATTCTGGAACCACAAGCATCTTAGTTGCACGATGCTCTTTTAAGCATTGTTGTACGGCACGAGAACTAATGTTTGGTGAATACATTATTTCTATTCCATGCCTCAAAGCAAAAAAAAGGCCTCCCGTCTGCTCGTACATGTGAAACAAAGGCAAAATGGAAACCATTTTATCCGAAGAAGATAAATTATAAATCTTGGATATGGAATTAACATTTGAAATAATGTTTTTGTGTGTAAGAACAACACCTTTTGGATCGCCTGTTGTTCCTGAGGTATAAACAATTTCGGCAATATCATCTTCTCCTACATCAACCTTTGAAAAATGATGCTCTCTGGATGCCAGATCTTTTTTAAAATCAATATCAACAGTTTTTACATCAAAAGGCCCACTTGGAAAAAGAAAAGAATCTTTGAATAAAACCTTCGCCTCAGTTTCTTTAATAATTTTTTCCACAAAACTTTTCGGACTTTGTGGATTAAGAGGAACAGCAATGCCACCACGCAATAGAATTCCAAAAAACGCACCCACCCAATAAGGCGAATTCTGTGCAATCAAAATTACACAATCGCCAAAACCAACCCCATTCTTTTCCAAAAAATAAGCAATCCCTGATGCATAGTTATTTAATTCTTTAAAATTCCAATGAATTGTTCTAAAGCGAGGCCTCATCTTTAATGCTGGATTATTGTAGAATTTTTTAATGCTTTCTTCAAAAAGCGAAACTAAAGTGTTCATAAATCAACCTTATTTATGTACCAACCTAAAAAATCTTTTATAATGTCTAAATAAAGCAAAATAACAGACAAAAAACAATAAATTAGGATCCTATTAATGAAAGCCATAATTCAAAGAGTAAGCAACGCTTCAGTCACAGTAGATAACAAAATAGTATCAAAAATTAACAAAGGAATGGTAATACTGCTTGGAATAAAGACGGAAGATACGGAAAAAGATTCCGATTACATAATTAAAAAAACCAAAAATTTAAGAATATTTCCTGATGAAAAAGGATTAATGAATAAAAGCGTTGAAGAGCTCGTGTTGGAAATTTTGATTATTTCGCAATTCACTTTATATGGAGATTGCAACAAAGGAAATCGCCCCTCTTTTATAAAAGCAATGCCCCAGAAACAAGCAAAAACCTTTTACGAGACCTTTGTAGAAAAATTTAAACAAGCATACCCAAAAATTAAAGACGGCATTTTCGGTGCCGACATGAAAGTAGAACTAATAAACGATGGCCCTGTAACAATTATCATTGAAACATAATAAAAAATCACCCCGCAGTAAACTACGGGGCAAATCTTCTACAAATACAACATCCGTCTGTTTGTAGTATTTTTACAACATTTATAGAGTAAGATATGTATTATTTTCTGCCCTCTAAGTAATTGTAAAACCGTGCGAATAACCAACCACCAATGAACGAAATAACTAGAATTGCTAAAATCCCAACAAGCCAGCCAACTAGAAACATGCCACATCCACTGGCAACTGCTTTACCCTTAGCCATCATCATATGAGAACCACCCCAACGCCCCCTGGAATACATTCCAGTGTAGAACATGACCAGATGAATAAGTCGTGAAATCAAAAACATAGCCGTAGCAGCCACACTAGTTGACATGGCAAAATTACGAATATTAAACTTCATATTATCTCCTTTTTATTACTACTTTTTATACAAACCCCTTGAAGGGGTTAAAAACTCAAAATTATTTTTATCACAAAAAGGATCTCTAAATCAACAAACCACACAAATTTGTATAATTATTGCTTTTATCTTTTATGCCAACTTATAATATTTTGAGTTTAAAATTCAGGCAATTTGATAAAAATTCATTATAGGCCCCACAAGAAACTAATAAAAAGGAGTCGAAAATGACAGCAAAATTTAGTATAAAAGCCTGGGCAATAACAGGTGGAATATTGTGGGGAGCTTATCTTTTTTTAGCAACATTACTTGCAACATGGAAAATAAACACATTTGGCTTTAGTGTTGTATCTTTTAAAATGATAGCCTCAATCTATCCTGGATTGGGTACTTGTGTTCCAGGGGCATTTTTAGGGTTGCTTTATGGTGTAATCTGCGGTGCCGTTTGCGGCGGATTATTTGCTTTCATTCATAACTGGGCCGTAAGGCTTTGTGAAATGGGGTGGAAATAAAGCTGAATAAAAAATAACTTTAAAATAACCTTGGGCCTATAATGAAATCTAAATCTGATCTATAAGAATGGCTCTTGCAGGAGCAGCCTCTGATCCTTGCAAGGCAAGAGGCAGACAACAAAAAAAGTATTTTCCCTCCAAGACATTTACCAACCGAAGGCCCTCAATTATTAGAATATCGTTTTTTAAAAGTTTGACATGAGTATTATGCTCCGGTTGTCCCCGCTCTATGCCTAAATAATCGATTCCCACAGATTTAATTTTTTTCGAAACCAAAAAATCGGCCGCCTCAAAACCCAGATAAACAAAATTATGCTCGAAAGCTCCTTCTTCTTTTAAACTGCTATTTTTAGTCTTTAGAAGAACAATGTCACCTTGATTAATTTCGTATTTTTTTAAATCATTTATACCGATTTCCCCTTCAACACCTCCAAAATCCAAAACACGACAATCTCCAACAAGCCTATCCAGGCCTATTTTTTCAATCGATGCTCCATTTTCAATAAAATGGGAAGGTGAATCAATATGAGTCCCTACATGAGTGCTGAATGTTAGCAAAGTTTGACGGACCTTATTTTTCTCAAAAGTTTCTATTTCTTTAATTTCAATTGTCTTTTTATCTTTATACTCAACCATATTTTTTGTGATTGGCCAGCTGATATCAATTATTTTTGATGGCATTTCATTTACCCTTCTTTGTTTTTACAGGATGGCCCCCAAATTTATTGCGAAGCATTGCAACTACTTTTGTTGCATAATTTCCACCGGTCTTTCTTGACCATGATCTAATAGCAACAGCATTTTCTATTAAATCAACAGGAATCTTACACTTTTTTGCTTCTTCAACCGTCCAACGACCGGTTAAATTTTCACCGATCTCCCCTGAAACATTTTTTAAATTTTGATCCTTGGAAAAAACATCTAAAGATAAATCCAAAATCCAAGAACGGATGATAGAACCACCCAGCCAAACTTCTGTAATTTTTTTCAAATCCAACTTTTTGTATGGGCCATTCTTCAAAAGATTGAATCCTTCCGCATATGACTGAAGCAAGGCATATTCCACTCCGTTATGAACCATTTTAACGTAATGCCCAGAACCCTCTGGACCCATATAGTCAAAACCTTTTGGAGCTGCAATAGCCTTTAAAATTGGACATATCTTTTTAAATGATTCTTCTTCTCCTCCAACCATCAACGAAAAACCTATCTTTCTTCCATGCAGGCCACCAGATGTTCCACAATCAACAAAATGAATTTTATGTTTTTTCAAGAATTTTGAACGTTTAATTGTATCTTTAAAATTGCTATTTCCGCCATCTATTAAAATAGATCCCTTTTTCAAACTTGGTAGCAAGCCTTTGATAACTTTATCAACAACACTTCCGGCCGGCACCATGATCCAAATAATACTAACCTCTTTAGCAACATCAGCAAGTCGCTTTACAATTTTTGTACCCTGACCCTTAACTTTACTTGCGGATTTTGAATCTGTATCAAAAGCTATAACTTTATGCTTTGCCTTTAAAAGACGGTAAGCTATCGCCTCACCCATTCTCCCAAGACCAACTAAACCAACTTTCATGATCGCCACACTATCTTTCTATTTGGATCTAGCCCTTCAAGCTCTTTGGGGCCACTCGAACCTTTTTCGTATAAATGCAATTTACCTTTTTTCGCCTTAATTTTTTCTACAATTTTCCAGGATGTTTCTATTTCGTCTCCCCGCAAGAAAAACGACTGATCTCCTCTCATAACGTCTTCTAGTAAATTTTCATATGCAGCAGGAGTATTCGGACCAAACACACATTTATGACAGAAATCCATCTTAACAGGGACAACTTCCATTACTCCCGGAGCCTTTGAGTTCAACTCCAAATAAAAGCCTTCATCGGGACGAATTCTTATTGTCAGATAATTAGCATCAGAAGGACAACTTTTGCTCAAAAGACACTTAACCATTTTAAAACGAATATGAACACTGGCACCTTTCTTATCTAAACATTTTCCTGTCTTAAGATAAAACGGAACACCTCTCCACCTTCTATTATTGATGGTAAGTTTGACCGCGGCAAAAGTTTCTACCTTTGAACTTACAGCAACTCCTTTTTCTTTTTTATATCCTTTGTACTGGCCAACAACAGAAGAATTTACTTTGATTTTTTTCAAAACATTTTCTTTAGCATCACGAATATATTTTCCCGCTAACTCATACGGCTCCTCCATTGCAACCAAAGTCATTATTTGCAGCATATGACTTTGAATCATGTCATTAATTGCCCCTACAGCATCATAAAACTTACCCCGATCTTTTACCCCCAATTTTTCGCTAAGAACAATTTGAACAGAATCGATATGTTTATTACTCCAAAGAGGCTCAAAAATTTTATTAGTAAAACGAACAAGAGCAATGTTACCAACCAACTCCTTACCTAAATAATGATCAATCCTATAAACCTGTTTCTCATCAAAAACCTCTAAAACAGACCCCTTTATTTTTCGTGACGACTCCAAATCATAACCAAAAGGTTTTTCATAAACCACGCGCGTCCAGTTTTTCTGGCCATTATCCTTTTTAACAATGCCGGATTTAGACAAATTTTTGGTAATGGTTTCAAAATGTTCCGGCATCGTCGCTAGATAAAACAAGCGGTTTCCAGGTAGTTTATGTTTTTTTTCTAAATCAAGAAGAAACGATTTCAATTTCAGGTAATTTGTCGCCTTATAAAAATCAAGTTGTTTGTAATAAGACTGTTTTTGCAATCGTTTCCAAACGTTTTTATCGATTTTTTTGATAAACTCTTTAGACTTTTCTAAAACATTTTCAATCGATGTCCTAGGCAAAGCAACACCAACTAACACGAATTTTTTAATTTTTTTTTCTTTTATTAACCGGTATATTGCCGGTACCAACTTTCTTTTAGTCAGATCCCCTGTTGCACCAAGAATAACAAATGTGCAAGAATGCATTTCAATTTCCCTTAAGGCAAACAATCACATACCAAAAATAAATAAAATTACTTTTAAAGTATAACCAGATTAAAGCCTATTGCTTCATATAGATATTACCAAGATTTTTTAAGGCATCTTCCTGTAATCTCTGGCCAAGCCCATTATCATAGACATCTTTCATTAACTCATCGTGTTTTGTTTTTACTTTCACAAAGCTCCACCGGTCCACATTTAAATATTTTTTAGCCACCTCTTTTACTTCATTAAGAGTTATTTCTTTAATTTGCTTTAAAGTGTTTGAATAAAAATCCCAGCTCCTGTTTCTCGATTTTAAATTTATATAAGAAGATAAAATAGAACGATTTGAGTTGAAATCTTTGGCTAAATCAATCAAAAACTTATGCTTGGAAGTTAACAAATCCACTTCCGAAAATGATCGTGGCACATCTTCTAGTACTTTTTTTATCCCATTCATTACTGAATCTATACAATAAAAAAGAATTTTAACAGAAATAAAATTGATCCCATTTCTATTTTCTGTGGACCCTATACCAAGCGCACTTACAATTTGGCAAAACGGTATATCACGCCTTTCAAGCCCAAGCAGACTCTCACGAAAATAAGTATCTAATAATCTCAAACATAAATAATCGGGATGATCCGAAGTTGGAGCCAAACAAGCCCCATAAATAAGCTTTCTCTTTTTAGATACGGTTTTAATAAAAGTTTTTGCCTGAGGATTTTCAACATTTGTAACTTTTATCTTTTTTAAAAATTTAGCAAAACAACCTTCTTGCTTCCAACAACCAAATATATTCTCTAGTTGGTTCTTTATTACATCAACATCAAAATCCCCAACAATCACTAAAAACATATTCTGCGGTGTTACATACTTTCTATGCAAATCAAACAGGTTATTTCTTTTACATCGTTTTAACTCTTCAATAATATTTTCATCGATTTTAAACCAAAAAGAACTTCTACGAAAATGCCGCCTAAGTATATCAAATGCCACACCCCCCGATTTTTTTTGGAATTTTTCAATACTTTCTATTTCATTACTAGCAACCCTCTTAAGGGAATCTGATGGATAAGTTGGTTTAGTTAAAATGTGAAAAAATCGGCTTGCAACAACTTCAAAATCATCGTTTAAACACGAAAAGCTATTTTCTCTTATATTAAAATAGTATGTTGCTAAATGCTCTTTAAAAAAGTCTTCATTCTGCTCCTTTGTATATCCTTCACTCCCTTCCATAAGTAATTCTGTAACCAAACTTACCGACCCTCTTTTTTTAACCAAACCAGAAAATGAATACACTTCTTCAAGATTTTTAAAACCAAAGCCCCCAGAAATAAAGGGAACCCCGTCTCTCTTTTTCAAAATAACTTGAAGTCCGTTACTTAACGTAAATTCTTCATCCGGTTTTTCAAAATCAAAATTGGGAAGCTTTGGATTAGGCAATACGGATAAATCCGATTGTTGAAAAGCACATCCTCTATCACTTGCCTTCAAAAATATTTGATCATAATATTTATAAACATTATTTTCACTATGATGCAAATTCCAATCATTGTCTTCTTCTTCATCAGGAATAGGCAAACAATAACCAATATTCATTAAAAATGGACGTAAATATTTTTGTACTAAATATTTCAAGTCTCCTGGTTTTAATTGTCCCAACTCCAAAATAGTTTTCTTATCATCTTCAAAAGGTTCCAAGGAAAATAGGTACCAATAACCTAAATGACCTGCAATATAGTTACAAAATTCAAAAGTCTCTGGTTTAATCTTATAAGCTATCTTTTTTAATCTTTCAATCTCCTCTTTATTGAAACCATTTTCTATAACATCCTCTAGTTCTTCTTTGATTATACTTTTGCATCGATCAATAATAGGCCGTCTATTAAAAAATCTTGAAAAGAAAGGTAAACTTGAATAACCTTTCGGATCAAAAGAAATAGCAAAAACATTATTCAGTAGCCTATATGATAAATAACTCCCGACATAAGAAACCAACCCTTTCTCTTTCTCTAACTTTCTACGAAGACGATCATTAATCAAGCCTGCTATTACCTTTATCTTCCAAAACTGCCCCTCTTTAGTCCCTGGAACAAGCCATAGACAATCCACGCTTGGGTGTGAAACATCCTTATAAGAAGTAACCTCTTTGGATATAAAATTATTATCATCAAATGCACAGCATGATGAAAAATTAAGACCGGAAACAGTGTTTTTCCGATCCTCACTTTTTGGAATATTTTCGAAAGAATTTTTTACCTCCCAATTTAAATCATTCACATCTACATCACCAACAACAATCAAACAAGCATTATCGGGTCTATAATGTTCTTTGTAGAAATTTTTAATATCTTCGACTGACGATGTTAAAAGTTGCTCCTTATAACCCCGAATATCATGCTCATACGGATGAAATTTTGGAAACAAGTTTAAAAAAGACAGATCTTCACAATCAGAATCTCCTTCTTTAATCTTTTTATAAATTGTCTTTTTTACAGATAAAAACTCATTCTCATCAAATCGTACATTACTCATACAATCAGAAAAAACATTTAAAAAAATTGGCCAATTTTTTTTATCGGTATCAAAAGAGTAACAAGTCCAATCATAAGATGAATAAATTTTGCATGCAGCATTATATCTTTTATTTAATACCCAAACATAATTTTTAATACCATATTTTGAAAATTCTTTGTTAAAATTAAAAATCAGATTACTCACCATAAAAGAAAAACCTCGTTGATCTATCTTTTCATGTGAAGAGCCAACTTTATAAATAAGATTCATGCAAACTTCGGGCGTATCAGTTTTTCGATAACACATGACCGTTAGACCATTATCTAAAACAAAGGTACTAAAATTTGGCTTAATTTTGTCTAAAAACTCGCAAACTCCATTTGCAGAACTAGAACTAGAAGTAGATTTTACCTGAAAAAAAAGTGAACAATAAATTGCAACAATAGAAAAAATTATAATCTTAAAATTCTTTAATTTCACAATACATCCTAAAAACTGCTGGTTCTTAACCTAATTTCAACCTATTAACAAAACGGAAAACAAGCCCTTTCCTTTATTTCCCAACACAAAAATTTTTGAAAACATCATCTAGCATTTTCTCATTAATATTTTTTCCGGTCAAATCAGAAACAATTCTAAGAATGTCACGCAAGTAATGTGCAACAATCTCATGTTCAACATTTTTAGAATGTACAAAATTTTTCTTCAAAAACAAAAGCTTTTTCTTAATCTCTCCCAACACAGCAAAATGCCGTTTATTTAGCAAAAAAGGCGATTCAAGCTTTTCAAAAATTTTCTGAGTTTTTTCTTCTATTTTTTTCTCAAGCAAATTTATACCGTTTTGCTTTAAAGCGGAAACTAAAATAGGTTCTACAGCTTCTCCAAACAATATTTTCAGATCATCTTGAATTTGATCATATTTTTCTCGATCTAAAAGATCAATCTTATTGATAACAAGAAGCAATTTGTTTTTGTACTTTTTAGAAAGTTCTGTGTACAAATCACGTTGATCTTTAGAAATATCTGATAGGGCAGAAATAACCAAAACAACAACATCTGCAACATTGGCCTCATTCCATGAACGATCTACTCCTTTCTTCTCAATTAAGTCATCCGTTGCTCTAAGACCTGCAGTATCGATCAAAGTCCAAAAATTACCTTTTCTATGAACTCCAGCCTCAACAGTATCTCGCGTTGTTCCGGAAACATTCGTAACTATAGAACGTTCTTTTTTCAAGATGGCATTGAACAAGGTAGATTTACCAACATTAACAGCACCTAAGAGAGCAACTCTGACCCCTTCCTTAACCTGTTGCTGCCTACAGTAATAACCTTTAAGATTTGATATTTCATCAAGCAAAGAATTAATTCGTGTTTTAATTAAAGAATCAAAATCAAGATCTCTCTGTTCCTCGTCAAGAAACTCAAAGCTTGCCTCAACAACTCCAAGCAAAGATAAAATTTCATTTTCCAATTCTGCAACAACACTAGAAAGTGAACCTTTTAATTGCAACATTGATTTTTTTAACGCCAGAGACGTTTGCGCAGAAATCAATTCATTAATAGATTCAGCCTGAACCAAATCAATCTTCCCACTAAGAAAGGCCCTCTTAGAAAATTCACCGGCTTTTGCAAGACGCGCACCACAAGCTACCGCTCTTTCAATAATCCGATCAACAATAAATGGATTATTGTGACAACTTATCTCCACAGTATCTTGCCCAGTAAATGTTCTAGGCGCCCGCATTAAAAAAAACAAAACTTCATCAATAATTTTTTTGGAACTATCTACAATATGTCCATGATGAATGGTATGAGAAACCATCTTTGAAAGCAACTTGCCTTGAGACAACGCAGACATCTTATCTACCAACCCAACAGAACCCTTACCTGTCAGTCTAAGCAAAGCAATAGCACCGCTACCCTGAGGGGTACACAATGCTATGATTGGTTCTTCATCAAATGTTAGGATTTTCATCGTTGCCCCCATAACTATGTTTAGCCAAACTTGCTACCTTGTCTGTCGCCCTGAATGATTTGCCTTGCAAATTGAATCTGTCCTGAATGCCGACGTTAGTTGGTGAACCTGTCTCGAGTGATTCCGTTAGGAATCGTATCGAGAGATCGAAGGGTCGGAAGGGTGCGGGGAAATTGTTACTTAACCGATACGATAGCCAATTTATGACCACTAAACTTCTTCTTGTATTTTCTTTTTAAAAATTGCATGAGCAAATATGCGAGGCTGGAAAATAGCAAGCGCTCATCCCCAATATCGGAAATTATTGGTTTATCAAAAACAACTCTCAAAAGATGTTGGCTAACAGAAAGAGTAAAGTTTGCCTTAATCCCCATAGCATCAAGCAGCTCTACAACCCAAGTATTAACATCTCTGATTAATTCATTGGTCCACCGGCCATAAAGTAATTTTTCTGAGCCTTCTCTTGTACGACTATACCGGTCGTCGGATGTTCTCTCTTGCGGCACATCTCGTGATACTTTCTCTTTATCTTGCCTCCATGACCTACCTGTTGTTACACGTTGTTGTTGCAAGTTAAAATTCTTAGAAAATCTTTTAGGAGCCTTTCTCTGCTCTTCCTCTCTCAAAATTTTAGATGGTTCAAAAACAAGAGAGATAATCGCCATCTTTTTTACAAAACCAAAGAAACTCTTTTTTTCGGTATTAAAAATTTTTATAGAAAATTCTTCTGGTTGGCCCGCCTTATTCCATGCTTTTTCAATGGCCTTAATAACAGATGATTCTTCTTGAAGAATAGATCTCATCGCAAAAAACCTTTCATAAAAACAACAATGATAAAAAAATAAAATCGTACACAGTTAAAACAATGTAAAAAAACCACCAATTACCAAAAACATTCCAATTTAAAAGATAAGTAAATCAACAAAAATCATTCCGTAATTGGTTTGATTGCACAAAAATTGGGAATTTAAATTTTAATTCCCTCAAAAAGCATACATTATAAGAAATTTATCAAAATTAAGAACCCCTGGCAACAAAGCCTAGAATTAAAGGTTTTTATAAAGAATTGGAGCGGGAAACGGGATTCGAACCCGCGACCCTTGCCTTGGCAAGGCAATGCTCTACCACTGAGCTATTCCCGCATGATACCCAAAAAGACACGAATTATAAAAAAATTATCTAGAAAATAGAACGTTGTCAACAAAAGAAAATGAAGCAAATATAAACAAAACTTTAGAGAGAAAAACTGGTTATTTAACCATAATCGAAGAAACTGGTTGCGGGGGCTGGATTTGAACCAGCGACCTTTGGGTTATGAGCCCAACGAGCTACCAGGCTGCTCTACCCCGCGATGATTAGTAGAGTATACATTTGAATTTAAAGCATTGTCAAACAAAAAAAGCCCATTTTTAAAGTATTTCCTCACTTCTTTGGGTGCTCATAAATCTATGGGTCGCCAAAATGCCAATTTTGTTATACCATGTAGGCAATGGGATTAATTACTAACAAAAAAGGGACATCCACCATGAAAGTTGCAGTGTTAGTTTCAGGGGGAGTCGATAGCTCAGTCGCATTAAAATTGCTACACGCCCTGGGCCATGACCTGGTAGCTTTCTATTTAAAAATCTGGCTCGAGGATGAAGTCTCTCACCTTGGCAACTGCCCTTGGGAAAAAGATCTTGAGTATGTAGAAAATATTTGCAAAACAGCTGGAATACCACTGCAAGTAATCTCCTTTCAAAAAGAGTATCACGACAAAATCGTATCTTACACAATTGAAGAAACAAAAGCCGGTCGAACACCAAACCCCGATGTCCTATGCAACCAACAGGTAAAATTCGGCATTTTTTATGACGAAATAAAAGATGAGTTCGAAAAAATAGCAACTGGACACTACGCACAACTGGAAAATCAAAATGGAATAAATATCCTTAAACGTTCCCCTGACCCGATAAAAGATCAAACATATTTTTTATGCAACTTAAATCAAAAACAACTTGAACACGCCATGTTCCCCATTGGTCATTTAAATAAAAAAGAAGTTCGAGAACTCGCTAAAGAATTCAACCTGCCCAATAAAGATCGAAAGGACAGTCAAGGAATATGTTTTCTTGGCAAATTTCATTTCAGAGAATTTATTAATCACCATTTAGGAAATGAAACAGGAGAGATAATTGAATTTGAAACAGGAAAAAAATTAGAAAATCACCAAGGTCACTGGTATTACACAATAGGGCAAAGGCAAGGGATTAGGCTTTCCGGTGGCCCTTGGTACATTGTTGCAAAAGATCCCCAAAAAAACCATGTCTTTGTTTCAAACAACTATGAGACTATCAATCTACCGCGAAAAAAATTCGAGGTAGAAAAGATCAACTGGATAAACACAATGCCTCAAAGAAAAAATCTTCTTGTCAAAATACGACACAAATCTCTTCCAAAACCATGTCTTTTAGAATTCATAGATAAAACAAGCGCAAAAATAACTTTAGAAAATAAAGATCAAGGAATTGCGCCCGGACAATTTGCCGTATTCTATGATGACGATATCTGCCTAGGTGGAGGAGTCATAAAGTAAAATCCTTTAAAGGCTTGCTATCTCTATAAAAATCAATCTAACATCAATTCGTTTATCGTTGCAAAAATAGTTTTTTCATTTTTTATAGCTATTAGGAGATTTTGTAATGAAGCGATTAAAGTTTTTTCATAAGCTAATCCTAACAATTTCTTTAATTTCACTTACATTGTTTAGTCCAATAATAAAAGCTAATCTTCCAATTGCAATTGATGCTTTATCTGAGGCAGGTAAAGTTATCATTGCTTCGGCAAGCATAATTATTAGTGGGCTTATTAATAAAAACAAGATTCCCGATTTTAAAGAAACAGAAAAATCTAGACCGAAACAAGAAACTGTTAACTTTAGAGACGAATATCCAGAAATAAATGTTAAACGAAATCTTGAAGAAAAAGTCCGCCAAATAACGCAACCGCAAGTTGTAAGATTTAACCCCTGTGAGCTTGAGAAAGCCTTAAAAGATAGGCCTGTTAACTTAGAAACAACTTCTGAAATTGTTAGCAAACCAAGTCTTGTTGTCACTGGTGATGAATCAATGGAGAAACCTCTGATACAACAACTCGACCATTCTTCAATATATTATAATCTTGCTAAGGATCTAGAGAAAATCACCTTACCATCTTCAACTGCTTCATTTTCGAGAACTCCCATTCAGTGGCTAAGCAATGCTGGTCCGGTAATACAAGTAAGTGAAAACTGTGCGATTTATACAGTTTTTTCTATCCCAGATAAAAATATTTCTGGGGTCGTAAAAGTTAAGACAAGAGACGATGCTTCTGTAAGAAGAGTTCACAATCTTACTCCAAGAGAGCTCCCTATAAAGCCTGGTTATGATCACAAGAGATTCAAACGTATGAGCGCAAATGAATTTGCAGATTATTTCTATAAGGGTGGACCTTATCTAACCGTTTTTGATCTTCCAGGTGAACCAGGATGGTATGGCAATGTTACTAGGCAAATGCACATGTGGCAGTATGATGGTTTTAGAAAATACATCGAGGTACTTCCTGAGTACAAATCGACTATTGATTGTTTGGAGAATGAAATTCGAAATCATACAAAGAAAGCAAAAAGCCTAGACACAGTTGACGGTTTTAAAGTTCAACGGCAACATTGGTTAAGTCCTCCTTTTCTTGGAGAATATATCTGGGGAAGTCATAACGACATACATGAATTGCAAGAGTATATTTGCAGAGAATTTGACAGATTGCAAGAGGAAGAAAAGCAAGAGGAAACCCGCAAACAAGCCTCAGAAGAACAAAGGATACTTGAAGAAAAAAGAAAGATAGATGAAAAAAAGAAAGCCCGAAAAGCTTGGTATGAAAAGCAAATGGACGTCACTCAAAACAGATATATGCCTGTTAAGGAGTTAAAAAAGCATGTCCCGAAAATTCAAGAAACTCTTTTGGGACTAAACATGAATCCCTCTTACATACATTTTTCCAACTCTAATCCCGAGCTTCAAGAGTTGATGGATAAAACAATTCGTATATTACATGATACAGTTGATCTCTACAAAATTTATGGTGACACCTGTTACATAGAAAATGTATCCAAAGTTATTTTTAAAGTTTGTTATAGGATATTAGAAAGAAGCTTTGAAAATAATTTTCCGCGCAAACAACTGCTTACTGATTTTTGTCAAAATCTGTTTGAAGTTGGCAAACAAATTGCTTTTAACATTCATAATGAGATTGACGAAAAAAAAGAATTGTCCATAGAAACAGTCCAAAAACTTTTCATTGTTTATGAGGAATCAGCAAAAAAATTGGGTGAATTCTTGACGCTGAGCTGTAAAAAATTAGAGGCCTATGATGAAAGTGTTTTGCCTATCGAAAAAATAACAACCCAAGATATTACAGTAGCCGAACTGAATAGAAATATAGATTTTGTATCACAAAGAATTTTTGATTTTAGACCCGAAAGCGGTCCTTCAGTTTTTTCTATTACCAACAGCGAGCTAAAAAATTCCGCTGAAAACAGTAACTCTAATGATCCTACGATTAAAAGAATGCTTTGTCCAATTCAGGAAATATTTATCAGAGGGTCTCAGATTGCACAAGAAAAAATAAAAGAAGAAGCCACAAAACAACAATTTTTGGATTCTTATAGGACTTCAGAAGAAAATAGACATGTTTTAAAGAAAAAGATATGTGATGAAATTGTTGAAAAAATAGAAAACACAGGCCAATTATCTTTGGCCGAAGACCAAAACGATACTTCAGAATTACTTTCAGCATATTCGGATAATTTTTACATTAAAAATATTGCCTTGATTGTTAACAGGCTATTAGATCTTTCTAGTAATTCAAAGAAAGTCGAACAAGTAGATTCTTTCTCAACTTTGGTTAAGGCTTTAAGTGAGGTCGCTAAATGCATTTCAGAAATTGTTGATAATGAAATAGATGTAAGTTTAGACGGGATCTCAAAAAATGTAGGATTTGTACTAAAGAAACCGGAAAATGATAGCCTTAATGAAGCCTTTGTTTATTCTCAGATTATCTCAGATGACATTTTCAATAAAACCTCTTTGCTTTTGGCCCAGCAAGCTATTTCAGGCCTCAAACAAAGCAAAGACTTTTTTGAAATAATTCAAAAAGATTCCAATCTAACAGACCTTCTTATTCGAGCAATTTCTTTTGAATTTCCTCCTGAAAACAAACAATTACAAGCATTAATAGCAGCAGTTAAAAGCTGCATAGATTTTGAAC
>SDBT01010095.1_pt1 | contig 15276 bp, 12 predicted proteins | sample 2277101 | NCBI WGS metagenome assembly SDBT01 (sample SAMN10404973, study PRJNA504765) | marine sediment metagenome | isolation source: marine sediment core GS10_PC15, 103 cmbsf | place: Arctic Ocean: Southern Knipovich Ridge | collected 2010 | reverse complement strand
TGCTGCGGAAGGCGATTGAAGCCGGCCAGCTACCGTCAGTCATCCTGTGGGGTCCACCGGGAAGCGGTAAAACCACCCTGGCTTACATTATCGCCAATACTACCGATTCGCACTTCAGCCCGGTAAGCGCGGTCAGTGCCAGCGTGGCTGACCTGCGCCGTATCATAGCAGAGGCCAAGGAACGCCGTAAGCTGTACCAGGAAAAAACTATCCTCTTCATAGATGAGATTCATCGTTTCAATAAGACCCAGCAGGATGCCGTGCTACCCTTCGTTGAGGACGGCACGGTTACCCTTATCGGTGCTACCACCGAAAATCCCTCCTTTGAGGTTACCTCGCCACTCCTCTCCCGCTGCCAGGTGCTTACCCTGAATCCCCTTACCGACAACGAAATCCGTCTCATCATCACGAGGGCACTAAAAGATAGATTGCAAGGTCTTGGTCTACTGAAGATAGAGCTGAGCGATGATGCCTTAATTCACCTGATTACTATGTCAAATAACGATGCCCGAGTTGCCCTTAACACCCTGGAGATGGCAGCCCTAACAACACCGCCTGATGCCGACGGCAAGCGCCGCATCTCACTGCCGACCATCGAAGACGCCATCCAGCACCGGGCTTTGCGTTACGACAAGGCAGGGGAGCAACACTATGACATCATATCAGCCCTGCACAAGTCAATGCGGGGCTCAGACCCGGATGCCGCTCTCTACTGGCTGGCAAGAATGCTAGAGGCAGGAGAAGACCCGTTATATATTGCCCGTCGTCTGGTGCGCTTTGCTTCCGAGGATGTCGGTATGGCCGACCCCCAGGCTCTGGTGGTAGCGATGGCGGCGCAGCAAGCCGTCCACTTCATCGGCATGCCTGAGGGCAACCTGGCGCTGGCGGAAGCAGCCGTCTACCTGACGACAGCTCCGAAAAGCAACTCTTTGTACCAGGCGTACTCACGAGTCCAGGAGGAGATTAAACAGGGCTCTATAGAGTCAGTACCGCTACACCTGCGCAACCCGGTAACACCATTAATGAAAGACATCGGCTATGGCAAAGGGTATAAATATGCCCACGACTACCCGGGGCACTTTGTGGAGCAGCAAAACCTGCCCGATTCTCTTCAGGGCAAACACTATTACACTCCCAGTGACCAGGGGTACGAGAAACAGGTTAGCGAGCGGCTGAAAGGCTGGCGGCAGGACAGAGGAAAGCGAGGCAAGACTGACGAGTCTGAAAAGAAGAGGGGTCAATAGAAATCCGATAAAGCTGCCTTGACACTCAAGCGTGGCAAAGGATATACTTAATGATAGCGCGGGGTGGAGCAGTGGAAGCTCGTCGGGCTCATAACCCGAAGGTCGTTGGTTCGAATCCAACCCCCGCTACCAATCCTGTCAGTATATAGAACTTCCTTCGTGGAAGTTCTATTCTTTTCTAAGTGGCCTGCCCCCCAAAAACTAATCCAGGTATAATGTTGGACGGGAAGCTAAGATATTGATAGAGGAGTGGAGGAAGGAGTATAATCAAGCCCGACCGCATGGTGCCCTGAGTTACCGCCCGCCTGCTCCTGAGGCTATTTTAACTATGACAACGACGTAAGAACTGGTACAACTAATGGGGGCAGGTCACAGGCGTGAAATTCAGCGCACCTTTTTATATCCCCATATGGCAGCCGCTTTAAGAGCGCGGGAACTATGTAGTACAATTATCGATATCCATCACCTGGAGATAAAAACGTAATGCTTGAAACTCATGGCATGATCATTGCCAACCAGGCGGGAGTCACACCTCGGCAAGTAGAGGCTGTCAGGTCCCTGCTTGATGAGGGAGCGACTATTCCATTCATTGCACGCTATCGCAAGGAGAAAACGGGGTCACTTGACGAGGTGGTGCTTAGCGAGGTACGGGACGGCCTAGCCCGTCTGGCAGCGCTCGATAGCCGGCGTCAGGCGATCCTAGAATCTCTTGAAGAGCAGAATGTACTCACAGCCGAGTTACGCAGTTCCGTCGAATCGGCGGAGAACCTGACGGCATTGGAGGATATTTACCTGCCCTACCGCCCCAAACGGCGCACCCGGGCCACCATGGCTAAAGAAAAAGGGCTTGAGCCTCTCGCCGAGCTGATACTGGCTCAGGAGATTGCTGTTCCGTCTCACGAAGCTCTAGCGTTCGTGAATATGGAAAAAGGTGTCCCTTCTGTCGAGGATGCCCTTGCCGGAGCGCGCGACATCATTGCCGAGTGGGTCAATGAAGACACCCGGGCAAGGCAGACCATACGCAGGCTTTTTTACAGGGAAGGCATCATTCAATCAAGCGTGGTTAAAGGTAAGGAAGGCGAAGGTATCAAATATAGCAATTATTTTGACTGGCAGGAACCGGTTGCTCGAGTGCCCAGTCACCGGATGTTGGCCATGTTGCGTGGCGAGAACGAGGGGTTTCTGAATCTCAAGATAAGACCATCTCAAGAAAAAGCGTTGTCATTACTGCGCCGGCGTTTCGTCAAAGGTGCCGGCGCCGTCTCGGCACAGGTGCTTCTGGCCGTGGAGGATAGCTATCCGAGGTTACTGGCGCCCTCTATTGAAACTGATATCCGTCAGCAGGCTAAAGAGCGCGCAGATGACGAGGCACTCCGCGTCTTTGCGCGCAATCTGCGTGAAACGCTCATGTCTCCGCCAATGGGGCCGCGGGCTGTGCTGGCCATCGACCCCGGTTATCGGACCGGTTGTAAGGTGGTCTGCCTAGACCCTCAGGGCAAGCTTCTAGCCAATGCCGTTATCTACGTAGGTCAGTCGGCGGCGCGGAGCCGGGAAGCCAGCCAGACGACCCTCGATCTCATACAAAGATTTCACATCAAAGCTATCGCCATCGGCAACGGCACGGCCAGCCGGGAAACCGAGGAATTCATTCGCGGGCTAAGCTTACCGGACAAAATGCCGGTCGTCATGGTCAATGAAAGCGGCGCATCGATATATTCCGCGTCCACAGTCGCCCGTGAAGAGTTCCCCGACCAGGATATCACCGTACGCGGGGCGGTATCTATCGGGCGGCGGCTACTGGACCCTCTCTCGGAACTGGTAAAGATAGACCCCAAATCCATCGGGGTGGGGCAATACCAGCATGATGTCGATCAAGGCAGGCTCAAGAATAATCTCGACGAAACCGTCATGAGCTGTGTAAACGAGGTCGGCGTCAAGGTAAATACTGCCAGTCAACAGCTTCTCACCTATGTTTCGGGTCTTGGCCCCACGCTGGCCAAAAATATTATCGCCCACAGGAATGAGAACGGTCCGTTTCGCAGCCGCGCAGACCTCAAGAAAGTACCGCGGCTGGGCTCGAAGGCTTTTGAGCTGGCCGCCGGGTTCCTTCGTATTGATAATGCCGAGAATCCCCTCGATGCCAGCGCCGTGCACCCGGAAAGCTACCATATCGTAGACCGCATGGCCGGGGACATGGGCTGCATGGTGGCCGACCTCATGCGCCGCGATGATCTGCGCCGCCGGATTAATCTTGAGTGTTACACCGGGGAAGATTATGGGCTGCCGACATTGCAGGACATCATGGCGGAGCTGGCCAAGCCGGGGCGTGATCCTCGTGAACAGTTTGAGGCGGTCGTTTTCGCCGCAGACATCAGGACGATTGACCGGCTTACTCCGGGGATGAAGCTGGCCGGAATCGTGACCAATGTGACCAATTTTGGAGCTTTTGTCGACATCGGCGTGCACCAGGACGGACTGGTGCACATCAGCGAACTGTCTGATAAATTTGTAAAAAACCCGGCTGATGTAGTCAGTGTCAATCAAAAGGTTACGGTCACGGTGCTCACGATCGATCCGGAACGAAAACGCATTTCTCTGTCGATGAGGTCGGATGCGTCCCCACCCGAACAACCCGGGACAGACACTTAATAACAAAGATTATGTTGGATTGGCACTTATACCTGATTAGATGTCACGACGGAAGTTTGTATACCGGAATTACGACTGATGTTGCTCGCAGGTTTGCGGAGCACCAGGGAAACGGTGATGCGGGAGCAAAGTACCTTCGGGGCAGGGGGCCTCTGGTGTTGGTGTTCCAAAAGAAATTAGGGAGCAGAAGCCTGGCGTTAGGTGTGGAAAGTAAGGTTAAGAAGCTGTCAAAGGCAAGGAAAGAAGACCTGATAAGAGCCAAGAAATATTTTGAGGTGATAATCAAACAGGTCGAGGCGCAAGTAACCGTTTGAATCTTCCAGCCTGCTTCACGGCTGATTTCTCCTGATTGGCTTCAGGAGATATTCCAATCCGTTAAGTTTGATTTCATAGAGAGAAGACAATAGCATACCGATTTTCCCTGGAGGGAAACCTTTCCGGTGAAACCAAACCAAATAAGGTTCAGGAAGATCACAAAGGATACGATTTTTGTATTTCCCGAAAGGCATTCGTACAGATACCAATTCAATCAACATTTGAGGATCGATAGGGATGGTGTTCTTATTCTGTTCCATTCTCGCTTAAATCCCGATACACTACATTAAAAACCGGTGACAGCCTTGCTCACCAGGGCGATGAGAGCATCTATGTCCAGGCGCTCTTTGGTTTTGGCCATGAATCCGCTTTTGTGAGCGAAAGCGATCTCCGGGCGGTCTGAAATCAGGGAAAAATCAACCTGTGTCCCGTCGTAGCGGAAAAGACGCCAGCCCTTATTGACCTGCCCCATAAAGGATACCACTTCTTAAGCTAGAGTTACCAGGGTTGGATCCTTGTTCGCTTCTTCATATAGCACAATCTGAGCTGTTGCTTGCAAGGTACTAACTCAATTGAGCGTCGAGCTTGACCAAGACAGTAACATTGTGGGCAACACCGACCTAATTTGGCAAAACGATTTCCGCACCTAGTGGTTACTCATTGCAGGGATGGACAGGTTCCCGTGCGCGTTTACTCTCGGCGCTGCGGCGCTTGCTCTCTAACCGACGTATCTTTGATGTCAGTGTCGGTCTTGTCCTGCGACGGATTTTTGGTCTTTGTGCTGCATTGCGAATCAACTCCACAAGCCGGTCGGTTGCATCTTCACGATTCCGTCCCTGGGTACGGAATCGTCGAGCGTCGATAATAAGTATGCCATCTTTGGTAATCCGGTTACCAGCCAGCGAAATGAGGCGTATCCGAACTTCCTCGGGTAAGGAGCGTGAATTAGCCACGTCAAAGCGAAGCTGCACAGTGGTGGCGACTTTGTTGACGTTCTGCCCGCCCGGTCCTGAGGCGCGAATAAAGTGCTCTTGGATCTCGTTTTCGTCAATCGTGATGGTGCGGGTTATGTAAATCATACCCCAAGTTTACACTCACGTTACTGGCTTAGGCAAGCTCTAGTTTATGATAGCGCTGCTAACCGTGACGAGACTGAACAGTTACCCTAACGGCGCGCACGTGGCAATAACGGCAGCTAATGAACTAGATTGGTAATTCTATCGAAAGTGTACTACCCTTCCCGATTTCAGATTTTATGTCGAAGGTGCCACTAAGCGCTTCGACTCGCTGTCTTATTCCGATTAAACCTAACTTCCGTCCCATGGACAATTTAGAAAATGAGACTGGTAATACAAAACCTCGGCCGTTGTCTTTAATAGTTATATTAAGTCGCTCCGGCATGTAATCTAAAATTACGGAGGCTTCAGTGGCAACCGAATGCTTCCTGATATTGTTAAGCGCTTCCTGAATAATGCGAAATATAATGACATCATGTGTAGGATTTTGCAGTCGCAGTTCGCTATTAACAACCAGTTTCGTTTTAATACTAGATTCATGTTGTAGCTCTTTTACCAACCAATTTACCGCTGGCATTAGCCCCATTGTATCCAAGATAGCGGGTCTCAAATCAACACATAACCTTCTTAATTCTTCAATCGTGCCTACTATTACTTCACGAATAGCCGATATATCTTTTATCTGTATTGGCTCAGCTTTACGCTTTGTTTTTGATAGGAGAGTTGACATATTGCTCGCAAGTGCTACCAATGTTTGCGTGGTATCGTCATGTAATTCTTGAGCAATGCGTTGCCTCTCATTCTCTTGAGCTTGTAGTATTTGGTTCATGTAAACCTGTCGCTCTTTCTCCCGCTCCGTCATTATCTCTTTCTGCCTCTCCCTCCAGTACAACTGCAGAGCTATGGTACTTACAACCGCAATGGGTACGAACAAAAAGGCAATGTTACGCAGCACTGAACCTATGTTGCCCGGATGATAAGAGATAAGCAATGGTATTAAAACAATCATGGACAAAATCCAGACTAAGGCCGAACCACGCCACCAGAAGACAATAGAAGCATACAGAAACGGTATAACAATGAATGGAATGCCAAGAGTGTAGTTGATATATTCAAATACGAAGTAATGCCAGAACCAGGGGAACCAGTCCTGCCAGGTATAATATGGGACAGCTATCAGCCCAATAAGCGATAGGATTATCCAGAAATGATAGCTGCAAACAATCTTCCTGAGCTCCGTTACCTGATTGTTTACCTTTTGCTTCATGAAATCAGCTTTGTCTGAAGTCATCGAGAGTAATTATGCCAGCTCTCAATGCTGCAATTACTGCTTCTGTCCGGCTGTTTACATTGAATTTATTGAATATGTCCGTAAAATAGTTCTTCACAGTAGGCACGCTAATATTCATCTTGCCTGCGATTTCTTTATTACCTAAGCCCTGTGAAGCTAATGATAGAATCTCGACTTCCCGTGTACTCACTTTTCCAATTGCACCGTGACTTGGAGTCTTTGCAAATGGATGCTGTATTCCATGCCTTAGAACCTGCTTGAAAACCTTGAGGGATAACACGATGTCCCCGGCGATTAATCTTCTAACACCCTGAATTATTTCTTCGCTCTGCGAGGTCTTGACTAAATATCCATCAGCTCCTGCATCAAATATGCCGAATATATGCTCCAAGTCACTATGCACGGTAAGTATCATAACCAACATGTCAGGACACAACGCCTTAATCTTTCGAGTTGCTTCCAGCCCGGTTAATTTAGGCATAGATATATCCATAATGACCACATCTGGAGATAACTCTGACGTTAAACGGACTGCTTCTTCACCATCACTGGCCTCGCCTACAATCTCAAAGTCACTGTAGTCCTCAAAGACTTTTTTGAGTGCGATAGAGACCAGAGGATGGTCATCTGCTATTAATATTCTTATTTTTCCCATCTCTGTAGGCTCTGGCATCACCATGACAAATATAATTATAACATTTTTATGAATCAATTATCCATAAGTACTCATACTTTTGGATATTGTTAAACCGATTCTTCTAGCCTAATAGACCTTGTTTACAGTAAACGAACGAAGTATATTAAAATATTATATTTAATATTTATATACATATTATGTCGTTATGTCTTAGCTTTATTAATAATCTTTTTCCTTTCATTTTTACCTCCACTCTGGTGCTGGTAAATCTTCCTCCATCAATTTACCAGCACCAAGACTAATAATGTCCCAGGGGATTTTATATATAAATTAGGATCTTTAGAGGAGGTGATGAAGGCAGAAATTATGTATATATAAAGCCCGGCTCAAATACGACTGAAGAAATACGAAACCCTAAATATACATGAGGAGGTAGTATGAAAACCATTAAGTATCTTACTTTCGTGGGTTTGGCACTAATAATGACGCTCTCACTAGTTGCAACTTCCTGTGCCCCAGCGGCACCGACTGGAGAGGAAGGCGCCGAGGAGGTTGCCAGGCTGGAGGGAGATTTAGCTGCGTCAGAGAAGAAGGTTAGTAGCTTGGAGAAAGAGATTGCTGCGCTGAAGAAGCCAGCTAAGGTGTTTAAGTGGAGAGTGGGGAACTTATACCCCAGGGGAACTTCCATGCAGCCTGTATTCGATAAGCTCGCCGATGATGTTGATATGTTGTCGAATGGGCGACTCACAATGGAGTGGCAGATGTCGGGAGAGGGTGTTGGAGCAACGGAACTGTTGAGCGCCGCTTCTAGCGGTTTACTTGAGGGGTCATGGATCTGGCCTGCACTGCATACAGGGGAAATCCCTGCGACTGCTGTAGAGATGGGGCTACCCGGCTCACCGCTGAACTATTGGGAACTAATTACACTGTACGACAGAGCAGGCTGGAAGAAAGAGCTGCGACGGATCTATAGCGAGCACAATGTATACTGGGTAGATACCGTAGTTGACGTAGGAGCTTATGTGATAAGCACCGAACCCATCAATAGTATAGATGACTTCGCCAAGATGAAGTTCAGGTCTGGGGGTTCGTATGCTATCATGGCAGAGAAACTCGGGGCCTCAACGGTCGTAATGGGGTTTGGGGAAGCGTATACCTCGCTGGCCACAGGGGTTATAGACGGGGTAATGATGTCTACCCGCATAGACCATCGTGACGGCAAATGGTACGAGGTTGCCAAGTGGTGGTACCCATTACCGGTGGTGAACTATCAGAGTGGTCCAATGATAATAAATATGGATGCTTGGAACAGTTTGTCTGATGACCTGAAGGGAATCTTCGAGTTTGCCGTTGCTGTTGATATTACCAGAGGCTTTTCAACTCAACAGAAGTATAACGAAGCGGCAGCTATTGAGGAACAGATGGCTGCCGGTGTGCAATACTCCGCTCAGCCTTCAGCGGCTGATTTAGAAGTGTGGAATGCAGCAGCAGCGGAAACGTGGGACGAGATTGCTGCCAAAGACGCTGACAGCGCTAAGTTAATAAGAATCCTTAGAGAACTCATGAAGGGATTGGGCTACTAGAAATAGCCCCTTTCCGAACTAGCCCGCTTTATTCCTAACAGGTGAGCATAGTCTACGGCAACCTGTGATGGAAGCGGGCTAGTTGGCATAAGTTGAGTAAAGATGAGGATATTAAGATCTTTCGTACGCACTGCAGACACAATAAGTGAGTGGTCTGGTAAGGCTGTTGCCGTCCTTCTTCCCTTCGCGGTGGTAGTAATAATATATGAGGTGGTATCAAGGTATTTTTTTGAGTCTCCTACTACTTGGGGTCATGAGTTAAGCATATTCTTCTATGGCTATTGTGGTGCCATCGCTGGAGCCTATGTTCTGAAGCACCACAGGCACATCACTGTTGATGTAATCTATGCTCGGCAGTCTCCCAGAGTAAAAGCAATCTTAGATTCGGTAACCGCACTCATATTTTTCTACTTTGTCACCCTGGTTATATACAAGGGATGGGAGCAGGCCATGGCTGCTCTGGCTATAGACCTGCACTCAGGTAGTGTTTGGAATGTCTCCCTGGTTCACTTTAGGTTTCTCATACCAGCAAGTGGCTTTCTGCTCATTCTGCAGGGGATGGCTAATTGGGGGCGTACCCTCTATTTTGCCATTACGAATGAGGAGTTGCAGTTATGAGCATTGATATTGGTACCCTGACTATACTGTTAGCTATGAGTATGGTGCTGGTTTTTGCCACCGGTCTTCCAGTCGCTTTTAGTTTGGGTGGGCTAGCCATGATATTCGGCGTCTTATTTATGGGGCCACAATCCTTTGGTTTGGTAGCACAGGCTAGTATTAGGTCACTAAACATGTGGCTCCTCATGGCCATCCCCCTCTTTATTTTACTGGGGCAGGTGTTGCAGCAGTCTGGTGTCGCCGACGCCATGTTTCGCATGATCTACGTCTGGTCAGGCCGCGTGAGGGGTGGTCTGGCAATGGGAGGAATCGTAATCTGCACCTTTATAGCAGCCATGGTCGGAATCATCGGCGCAGGTATTATAAGCGTAGGCGTGATAGCCATGCCAGCTATGCTCAAGCGTAATTATAACAAACACCTGGCAATGGGCACCATAATGGCTGGGGGAGCACTGGGGATGCTGATACCGCCAAGCGTAAATATGATACTTTATTCATCGGTTACCCGAGTGTCGATTGGCAGAATGTTTGCCGGGGGAATCATACCCGGGCTGATTCTCGCCGGTTTTTATATAACTTATATAGGTATAAGATGTTGGCTAAACCCAGCACTGGGGCCGGCTTTACCCCCTGAAGAGAGGGGTTCCTGGAGGGAAAGATTTATTTCTTTAAAGGACGCCATTTTGGCGTTTGGTCTAATTTTCATGGTCCTAGGCTCAATATTCCTCGGCATGGCTACGCCTACCGAGGCTGCGGCCGTAGGTGTGCTTGGAGCCATTGTGCTGACTGGCATCTACCGTAAGCTTAGCTTGGGAGTTGTTAAAAGAGCCAGCCTAGAGACCATGAAGTTCGCTGGCCTGATAATGTGGATGCTCATAGGGGCTACAGTCTTCAGCGACTTCTATATGTTTATGGGTGGTGGACACCTTCTGCAGGAAATAGTAGAAGCGATGCACATGGGCCCTTGGATGGTCCTCATTATGATGCAGTTAAGCCTGCTTATACTAGGGATGCTGATGGATGATACCATAATTGTGCTAATCACTGCTCCCCTCTATGTTCCCTTGATTATAAGCCTGGGCTTTGACCCAGTATGGTTCGGCATTCTTATGATAGTTAACCTGCAGGTCGCTGTTTTGACACCGCCTTATGGCTTCGCTCTGTTCTATTTCAAGGCGATTGCTCCTCCCGGTGTAACTATGGTAGATCTTTATCGCTCCATAGTGCCCTTCGTAGGGCTGCAAATACTGGGCTTGATATTATTCATGTTATTCCCCCTGCTCCTAACTTGGTTGCCGGGGCTCATATTTGGCGGTTAAATACTGGATAGAGAATTTCATTTAGGATGGGCCTACAAACCTTAAGTATCAAGGAAAAAGCCAATGGGCATGAAGTACGAATCTATACTAAACAAGGTTAGAGGTCAAATTGGGGTGGAGTGGCAGGTGGGAGTATACGAGATTGAAAAGGGAAGGCTGCGGATGTTTGTCCAAGCCATAGGTGACCCCAATCCCTTGTGGCAAGATGATGAGTATGCCAAGAAAAGTGGGTATGGTGGCATTATTGCTCCGTCAACTTTTCCAGTAGCTATATGCAATAATGAACTTCCAGAGCAGCTGCTCTTCCCAAGTAGTGAGGCAATTAATGCCGGGAATGAGGTTGAATTTTATCAACCCATAAGGCCTGGCGATATAATAACCGTTACAGCTAAATATACTGATGTTAATGAGCGCGTGGGCAGGATGGGCAAGATGGGATTTATAGATATTCAAATCACCTATACGAATCAGAGGCAAGAGGTCGTGGCTATAAACGTTCTCAAGGTGATTATACTTGAAGAGGTTGTACATTAATTAAAAGGAAGGTGCATGCTATGACTGGGCAGCTCTATTATGAAGATGTATCGGAAGGCAGTAAAATTCCACCGCTGGTCAAACATCCTACTATTCGGCAGTTTGTGATGTGGGCTGCGGCAGCACACGAGTTTGATGAACCCCACTATGACAAGGATTACGCTCTAAGTATAGGGTTACCCGGAGTTTGTGCTGCTGGTCACCAGATATTCTGTTTCTTAGGTCAACTACTGACCGACTGGATAGGGATTCAGGGAAGACTTAAGAAGTTAAGCTGTAGCTATAGGGGCTTCGTTTTTCCTAACGAAGACCTTATCTGCAAGGGGGAGGTAACCAGCAACTATTTTAAAGATGGGGAGTACTTTGTAGAATGTAACGTCTGGGCAGAAAATTCCAAGGAAGACAAGCTAGTGCTGGGCACAGCCAGTGCCACTTTACCATCAAGAGAGCGGTAGGATATAAAATGGAGATTACGAGGGTAAGAGAGGGGGTTGTCGTGGTTGAATTCATTGAGAAGTACGAAGATAGAACATTAGGAAAAGCTATAGAGGCCCAAGCTGTAAAGAATAAAACGAAGCCTTGCATTTATTTTAAGGACGAGGCAATAAGTTATCAAGAACTAATTAAGTGGGGAAACAAGGTGGCTAACTGGTTTTCAAGTATCGGTGTCAAAAAAGGAGATAAGGTATGCACATTACTTCCTAACTGCCCAGAATGTCTTTACCTTATGTTTGGTCTGGCTAAGATAGGGGTAGTAATTGTTCCTCTGAACACCGCCCACAAGGGAAACATCCTGCAATACATGATTAATCACTCAGATGCCAAGGCCATAGTTGCTGATAAGCAGTATTTAGATAACATCAAATTCATTGAAGGCGATTTGACTAATTTAAGGACACTTCTGGTACACCCTGATACAGTTAACATACCTCAATTTAGGTTTGATACCCATTCATTTCAGGAATTAGTCAGCAGCCCTTCTACTAATGCCCACCCGAATGATGTTATCTTCTCTGATCCTGTAGCCATAATGTACACCTCAGGAACCACAGGGGTGTCAAAGGGGGTTGTCTGGTCACACAACCAAGCTCTATGGATGGCAGAGCAATCTATGAATGAGATAAGAGTGACATCGAGTGACATATTTCACTGTTGGTTTCCCTTATTTCACATGGCTGGGTTTGTGATTGCACTGGGTTTCTTGATAGTTGGAGGCACAGTAGTAATAATAGAAAAATTTAGTGCGAGCAGATACTGGGATGAAATAAAGAAGTACAATGCTACCATTTCTGGTGGCTTTATTACGACTCTAAAAATACTAATGAAGCAATCGAAGAAAGAGGACGATGCTGACAATCCTGTAAGGGCAATCATTGCAGGAGGGGTGGGGGCAATTGCTGATGATTTTGAAAAGAGGTTCAATTTAGTTCTTGTAGATGATTATGGGTTAACCGAGTTTGATCCTATCACTTATTCTGACTATGATGACAGAACGCGGCGCTCCATCGGGAAAGGTTTAAAGGATACTGAAGTTAAGATTGTCGATGATTATGATAGAGAGCTTCCACCAAATGAGGTTGGTGAAATCGTAGCACGCCCCCTAAAACCTTACATCATGATGACAGAATATTACAAAGCGCCAGAAAAAACTGCCGAAGTATGGAGGAACCTGTGGTTTCATACTGCAGATTATGGATATAAGGATAAGGATGGCTATATCTATTTTTTCGATAGGAAAAAGGACCGGATTAGGCGAAAGGGTGAAAATGTCTCCTCCCACGAGCTTGAAACTACAATCCTTTCGCATCCTGCTATAGCCGAGTGCGCAGCAGTTGGGGTACCATCTGAACTCGGCGAGGATGACATTAAGGTTGTTGTAAAACTTGAAGAGGGAGCCAAGCTTTTACCTGAGGACCTACTAGTGTTCTGTGAGAGGAGGATGGCATATTTCATGGTTCCCAGATATGTGGAATTTGTGGAAGATTTCCCGAGATCCACCCTGCAAAAAATCAAAAAAACAGAGCTAAAAACGATCACTGAAAACACATGGGACAGATCGAAAAAATAAATGACCTGGTTGCCCCTGGGGAGTGCATGAACCCAAAGGTATTTCCTCTTAAATATTTAAAGAAAGGAGGAGAGGTATATGTTGAAACAGCAATAACATCAGGATATCTGAAGGTTTTTATATGGTCTTAGCCTAATATTAAAGGAGGGATAATTGAGAATACTAATTTGTGGTGGAGCAGGGGATGAGGGATCGGCCGTCACTAGGGATTTAATCCGGTTCTACAATGACAAGATTTCTAAAATTATTCTTGCAGATATAGATTCAGATCGCGCCAGTGGGGTTGTAGCAGAAATAGGCACAGATAAAGTCTCGGCTCAACATTTGGACGTGTCTAATCACCGAGCATTGGTCAAGGCAATACAAGAGGTTGACATAGTTCTTAACTATGTAGGTCCTTTCTATCGTTGGGGAGCTAAAGTGCTGAAGGCAGCTATGGAGGCGAAAAAGCACTATATCGACATCGACGATGATAGTCAGAGTACATTGGAGAAACTTGATTTAGATGAGGAGGCTAGAGCAGCTAGGATTACGGCTATAGTTGGTCTTGGTTCTGGCCCCGGGAGTAGTAATCTTATAGCAAGGCATGGAGCAGAGAAGCTTGACCGAGTGGATGAAATTAATATCTATTGGGTTGCTAATGCACGGTTCGCCGGGAGCAAATTACTGCCAAAAGGTGGGGCGTCTCATAATTACCATGGTATGCAAATGGCGGGACCTCAGTATATAAATGGTAAATTTGTGGAGATGCCGCCACTTTCAGGATCGACTTGGGTCGATTTTGATCCACCGGTGGGTAGAGCTGAGTGTGTTTATTTTGGCCACCCAGAAGCAGTGACCCTTCCTCGTTATATTAAAGGACTAAAAACAGCAACTAATAGAGGGGGATTGATACCCTCCTACCAAATGCGGCGCGCCAGGGAAGCTATTGATTTAGGATTGACAAGAGATATTCCTGTGGAGATAGATGGTAAAACTATTTTACCCGTCGATTTCCTATGTGCCTTGCAGAATACAATCATCCCTGATGAGTATGCAGGGGATTTTCCTATGTCGGGGATAAAGATAGAAATAAGAGGAGAAAAGGCTGGAAAACCCCAAGAGTACATTTATGGTGGCAGCACTAAGAGCTTGACCAATGCTACAGCCGCTCCGACAGCTATAGGTGTGCTTATGATATATGATGGCGATATCAAGAAGAAAGGGGTATTTGCACCCGAGGGATGTATTGACGATTTTAGGAAGTATATGACTGAATTAAAAAAGAGAGAAATCTGAAAAAGTTTAACGAAGGGTCAAAGACATAAGCGATAGTAATAGATAGGGCTGGAGCTGAAGGCGCAGCAATAGCCGAGATAATGGCAAAGGAAGATGATGTTGAGAAGGTGGTCAGCCAATACAAAGCTCCGCTGCCCCACCTTAACTGCACCCGAAGTAAGCTCACGAGTGGTGAATGGACAACTAGCAATCTCAGGCTTAGCCGCTGACCTAACCTCCCGTAAGGTGGGTTAGACCGATGGGAGGTTGGGTTTTACCATCAATAACATGATGCTATTGCCGCTGGGCCAACAATTATTATATCTTAAATTTGTGGATAAGGCCACCTTCCACTACCTCGATTTCACGTTGGTATTATATGCTCTGTACACAGGGAGAAGAATTGACCAATACAAGGTAAAAGCAACAATTATGGCCAACGTGATGGGGAGGTATCCACTTCGTTTATTGGTATACCCGTCGGGAGGTATCATGCAGTAGTTACCATAGTAAGTCCTGTTATATCTAGAGAGGCTTTACATTCTCTTTTGTCCACTTTATTATTTCCCTAAGGGGCGTGCCCGGCAGGAATACCTCCTTAATGCCAGCTTCCTTAAGCCTGGCAATGTCTTCTCTCGGGATAGTACCACCACCAATAACTACAACATTATTTATACCCTTTTCTCTCAACTGTTTCACAACCTCAGTAAAAAGATACATATGAGCACCCGAAAGGCAACTAAGC
>SDBT01010094.1_pt1 | contig 15278 bp, 20 predicted proteins | sample 2277101 | NCBI WGS metagenome assembly SDBT01 (sample SAMN10404973, study PRJNA504765) | marine sediment metagenome | isolation source: marine sediment core GS10_PC15, 103 cmbsf | place: Arctic Ocean: Southern Knipovich Ridge | collected 2010 | reverse complement strand
CGCCCCTGGGCCTTTTTTATGCCTAAATACCCCGGTAAAAGCCCCAAAACGGACCCCTGGCGGGTCTTTTTGCCAATATTAAGGGTAAACCATAGGGTCACTAACCATAATAGCCCTCATGGATATCGGAAAGATCCATGGGGGCTTTTCTTTTCCTGCCCTTGCAAGATGTAAGCTTTCTAAACCCTTGACAATAAGGGATAGATTTATCATAGTCTTATTCAGCCATATGCTGCGATTTTATTATGTCCAAAATCTTGCGATATGATGGATTAGAGGTTGTTATAAGCCCCTTGAATCCTATAGAAGACGTTGTCTCTTGGATCTGTGGGTTAAGTAGCACGGGCTATGTTTCAGACATATTGAGAACTGTACATGGAATCTCTAGGGCAAAGGAAATCAATAAGTGCACACAACTAATATCTACGTATGCAGAAACCTCCGTCGGACTCATAGAGCAAGCATATTCCGGACCTGCCGAGGTATCATTTTTGCCTCTTTACTATGCCCTTCTAAACTTATCAAAGATCTACATAATTTTGTCTGGAAAGAGAGTCGATTTGGAAAAAAACCAGTGGCACGGTGCAAGCTATAAGCCTGTAGGCAAGTCGAGGCGGGAACTTCTAACGGAGGAGATCACACTTAAAGACGGTGGAGTTTTACCGCTGTTTTACGAAACTTTGAGCGGGTTACAATGGAGAGAAGGCGGCAAGAAGATAAAACTTTGTGACATCTATCCATATATTTGGGGCATAAGTCATGAATATAGCCACGCCTACAAAAAGCCTTACGCTTGCCAGCAGATTCTTATAGAGCTTGTAGGAAGCTCAAGTAATGGATATAAGTTACTTGCTAGGCTAGGAACCAGTGAGCACCCGAAAGCCGGACGAAAAAAGTGCCTAAAAATCTTGGAAAAATTCCATGCAGATCGGCCACAAAGCACTGATACTTTTGTCAGCGATAAGGTCTACACAGCCACAGAAGAAATAGCCCGACATTTACTCCTTAAGAACGTCAAAAGAAATCTCCTATACGAACTCGAATTCGATCTAGAAGGAGAGGTAGCGTATTGTTGGACGCCGCTTTCAGGGAGAAAATTACTACTCCCTGAAGAAATTCCCATATGGATAGCCTTTTTCCACCTTTCTAATATCGTTCGTTACAATCCTGAGTTTGTATCTAAAGTTAAGGACTCTAGATCATGGCCTATGTTGCGCGCTCTCAGGAAGCATACAGTTTTGAGATTTCTGCTTCTCTTCTGGTCTTATTTGCACCAAAAGACATTCATTTTGCGCCCACCCTGAGAAGAGCATGAAAAGCGTGAAGAGAGGCCAGAAATTAAGGGCAAAAATGCATTCACTACCAACGGATCTTCAGGATGGAAACACTGTTGTCCTTTCGGTTAGCGGGCACACTAGTTCCCTATTCTATCGTATTAAATTCGATTGTTATCAAACTAACCCCTAACCGAGGGTGCCATGAGCTTGAACACCTGAACCCCATTTCTCACATAGAGAGGAGGGGTTTTGTGGTTTTTTAGAAAGGAGGTAAGAAGATGAATATGATTATCCGTAGACTTGCTATGGTTGTCATAGCAGTATTTGTTTTGCAAGGTTTAGCTCTTGCAGAATTGACTGTCTCTCAAATCACAAAGAAATATTCTCCATCAGTCGTAACAATTGTTGCTTTAGATGAGAATGATCAACCATTGTCCTTGGGCAGTGGATTCTTCATAAACAAAACTGGTGATATAGTAACCAATCACCATGTGCTTGAAGGTAGTGCTAGAGCGATAATAAAGACCCTCAAAGGTGAAAAAGGCCGGATTATTGAGATAGTCAAAGATGATCCAAAATTGGATCTACTAGTTGCTAGAACTTCTCTTAAAAACACACTGCCTATACCTTTGGGAGACTCGGATGCGATTACGGTTGGTGAAGATATAATTGCTATTGGAAATCCAGCAGGATTAGAAGGGACTGTATCAAAGGGGATAATCAGTGGGATAAGAAAGGCGGAAGGCATAAAATTTATACAGATTACAGCCCCAATATCACCTGGTAGTAGTGGTGGGCCAGTGCTTAATTTGTCCGGGAGGGTAATTGGTGTAGCAACAGCCTATCTTGATCTTGGACAAAATCTTAACTTTGCCATGCCAGTTAACCTAATAAAAGGCATGAAACCTATACGAATAAGGCTTACTTCATTACCAGCCATGACAACTAAACTCGAAGACGTCGGAAGAGACAAAACGTTGGTCGAGGTATTTGATATACATTACAATACCGGTGGTGCTCAACATTTGTATTCTATAGATCTTGCCATAAAAAATGACAGCAATTACCCTATAAGAAACATAAAACTGTTTTTTGTATATAGGAACTATCAAGGACAGATTGTGAGTTACTCTTATGAAGACTTTAAGAAATCAATTCTACCTAAGTTGGCTCTGCAATTTAGTCATAGGCATTACGTGGGACATTGGCGAAAGTATTATGGCAAAAAGAAATGGGGTGCGGGAACAGTTGAAATCCGTATCTTAGACTACAAAATTGACAGATCAGTTAGAGGTTCTCCAGTGGATCTGCTATTGGAGTGACATAGTTACTACAGTCCAATACTTTTAACCCTTAATCGAGGCTGCCATGAGCCTGAACACCTGAACCCCATTTCTCATATAGAGAGAGGAGGTTTGTATCCCCATAATACAAAAATGAAAGGAGGATCATAATAGTCTATGCCCAAAAATACTTTACCAAATATAGATATAATTGACGAGTTAAAAAAAGCTTCACTTGATGCATTCGAACACGATCACTTTCTCCAGAGCGCAATAATTCTTTTTCAACTGGTTGAGGGCCTATTGCGTATTGCTATAAGTGGCTTTGGCAGAAATCATGGAGTAAGTGAGGAAAACCTAAAGAAAGCAGCAAACAATGAGCAAAGCTTTGCCCGATTAGTATTATATCTTGACTTGATATATCCAGAAAATGGATTGGGCAATAGGTTACTCAATTTTAATAACAAAAGGAATTTAATAATGCATAAGATCTTTTATAAATTCCATTCTATGGACACTTTACGAAATGAAGTAAAAGACTTCATTTGTGAGGCCGTAAAACTGAATGGCGAGTTGCAAAAACTGTTAGGCTTACATACCCCTTGACCTTCATGTCTTCCTAACCTATACTCATATCCTCTAAAAGTGCATTCTTGTTAAAAAACCTTGACAACTAATTAAAATCCTTACATATTCCTAATAGCCATGAACCAATTGATTGATGAGCTTAAAGGAAGAGGCAGTCTTTACCAGGATGACACCCTAATCAGTGATGTCTCCTATCAAATTGTGGTTTTTCAACAATTTAAGCCAACGAAGCCAGGTTAACCGCCAGCAGCAGGGCTACAAAGAATTGACTGCTATATTGACGGGCCAATAGATTTTTGTCCTCTTGTTGGTAAAGAGCTGACCTTACATCTTGAAGATGGCCGCTGTCTGGATTGCATTGTTAGAGATATCGGAGGGACATTTGAGGCTTCTGGTGGAATCTATAATTGTCAGCGTAAATAAAGTAATATTAATACCAAGGAGGCAGTATGTACAGATATGCTATAATAATGTTAGCAATCTTTCTGTCAGCTTGTGCTGCAAATCAACCTGGTAAACGGGACCTTATATCGGCCTTTAAGCCCACCATTATTTCTAAGCATTATCTGCATCCATTCAAATCTGGAAGCATTCTACACCCGAATCCTGAATTAGTGCGGGATGAAATTATGGAAATGACTGGGTGCCTGTTTGCCATAGTGGGAGAAGGGAAAGATCAAGTGATACATCAGCTTAAGCAGATGATAGAGAACGACCACAGACCCACGTTGCTTACAAAAGACAATGATATCCTTTTTGAAGGAATAGTAGATAAAAATACTAAAACCGACTTACGTATTCTCCTTACTACCATATCGCATCTAACTGAGGAAAAACTCCATATAACCTATGAGACAATAGCGAAGACTAAGCTTACAGACAAAGCTATACCGTGGAAAACATTAGAAGATAAAGCAAATAAGCAGCCTCAAAAAGACATAACGCTCTACTATGCTAGAAGTATAATGCTAAACAGGTTGGCGGAAAGGAAGTACTTTAAAGTGTCAAACGATCAAAGAATAGCAGGAACAGGTTTTGCGGCAGGTGGACGAATTTACCACAGCACCCAAGAACAGCGATTTTCATACGAGGTAATATTGAATGGATTCCCTATTTCAATGCTGAGTGATTCTAAAACCTCTGAGCTGAGAAAAAGTTTGGATATTAAAACAGATGCTGAAGTATACAGAGTTGCTTCGCGGCCTGACTTACTTAAATTAACTTCTCCCGCTTTGCTAAAACCCTACGAAAACCTGCCATATGAATTGAAAGCGCTCGTGCGTGTGGGGACCGAAGGAACGCGCATCTCTTCATCCCCCGAAGTACGCCCTGTCTGGACGTATTTGGTGCCTAAAAGCGAGGGCTTTTTTTATACTAGGGGTGCCTCCGGCGCTTACCCTTCAGAAGAACTTGCTCGCTCGGTCGCATTGCAGAACGCTAAAAAAGAAACTATATGCAATCTTTGGGATATGGCCTCATTTGGAGGTTATGAATCTGCAGATCCTCTTTGGAACTATCCCATGTCCGAAAAGAGCTTAGAGTATTTTGTCCCAAATATCGACAGGCATCTTAGGGCCAAGGATTATTACGTGGAGAGATGGATGATGGCATCCGGGGTAGCTTGGAAGGCCTTTGTGCTGGTGGAGATGCCGCGGGAGACCGTTGACGAGTTGTTAAAGAACCTTAAATAGAAATTTCAAGATATCCCCCTCTTGGATCGGGTGAAGAGGGAAAGATAGAAAAGAAAAAAGAGTTCAAGTTATCCACACTTGACAGATATCTCTGATAAATCAAAATAAGATTAGGACCGCACCACAAATCCCCCCCAATTAGAATTTGTGGTAAATCAAATACCATTTGGCCCCTGGGGTGAGACTATCCCGGGGGCCTTTTTTATGCCCTGGGGCGCCAAAACGCGGCCGTGGGCGCGTCCATTCCGCCCGGGCAAGGGGGTAATATGGGTAATTTATAACCCCCTTAAAAACGCGATATCCCGTCTATCACTTTTAATTAATCAAGTAGTAAACAAAAGATTATACGAAATCTTTTTATATAATAAGGAGGGATAGAGAATGCACGGCAGGGAGATGCAGCAAAAATTCAAGGACTTCGGCATCAGGCAGCACCAAGTGGCGGATTGCGTGGGCCTGAACCCCGCGGTGTTATCGAACATCCTTACCGAAAAAGTGCGACCTCAAGAGGGCACGGAAAAGCGATTGATAAGACTACTGGATTTGTGCGACGAGGTAGAAACGGTAATCAATAGGCGGTTGCAGATTCGGAAACGTTTATTAGTAGGAGATGAAAAATGAGTTACATAATAAAGGACCAGCACGGCAACCCCAGGACACATCAAGGGCAAAAGCTTTTGGGCGCCGATAGCTCAGAAGCGGTGGTGAAAGACGTTTCGGCACAGCGCAGGACATATACGATGTGCATTTCAAGCGAAAATCCGGATCGAAGTGGCGAAATAATTATCCAGTCTGGAATTGACTTTGGGAATTATAATCTCAATGGCGTAATTTTGTGGGCGCACCATCTTGACGAGATTCCTTGCGCACGGTGTGTGGAACACTGGATGGAGACGAAGGATGGTATCGCAAAAACTTTCATGACGATTCAGCATTCCGAGACCGATGATAGCATGAAAGTTTTTAACGCTGTCAAGTCGGGCTTCCTCAAAGCGTCATCGATAGGTTTCATAAGCCGGCGAAGCGAAAAAATTTCGCAGAAGGGAAAGAACAGGCCTTCAATTTTTGGCGAGCCACTGCGACACCTGGAAATTGAATTGATCGAGGTTAGCATTTGTTCAGTGGGGATGTCGGCGGACGCCCTGGTGCAAATGAATATAGGCGGATTGAACTTTTTCAAGAGTTGTGGCGATTGTGCCAGATGCACATGCAACGGCGAGGACGATTTGGATGAGCTGGAGCGGGACTGCCGCATGCAAGCGGCGTTGGACGCTCTTGACGATATTGATGACGACTTCGCCGATGACGACCTCGATTTAGATGACCTGAATCCCGAGGAGCTTCGCCTTGCCGTTCAGTTGGGGGTCAGGCAGGCGTTAAGGTCACTTACTAGGAAAGAAGAGGCCATTGTGGAGGGAGAGCTTATCGACATCGAGCGTGAAGAGGTCGAAAAAGCGGTGCGAGAAACCTTGAGAAGTGCGCTTGGGAGGCTCGATTGATGATCACTGGATTGGAAGCAATGGTCGTGAATCCAGAGCAAAAGTTGCAGGCGTTCATGAAAGCAAAGAATCGTAAAGAAAAAATGTGCAAGAGTTGTGGCGTCGCACTGGATCGCGGCAAAAAGTGTTTAAACCAGGTATGCAAACGAAGGAGGAAAAAAAATGGATAAAGTGTCTATACCAACCGACTTGACACCGATGGCGGGTAGCATGGACAGGAAGCCGAAAAAGGATCTGGAAAAGGTCGAGGATCAGCATCTTCAGGCGAAGGAATGGGAAAAAGTCGAGAAACCATGGCTGGAGAGCGAACCTGAACGGCCGTCGATGGCCGAAGTGTTCCCCTTGGATGAGGAATTGCTGAATCAATGGAAACAGATGGAGGCTTTGTTGTTCCAAGCTCTAAGCATGGCGTCGAGGGGCGGAATATTCTCCGCGATGCCGAAAAATGCAGGTTCAGTAAACAGGGGCTCGAACCTTAACAATCGCACGCTCGGGCTTTTCGTACTCGGCGGGTGGATACACAACGAAGATTACAGGACCATCGCCACTGTGAAGCATTATGCATTAATGGTCGCAAAAGCACGGCCTCTTTATGAAGAGTGGATCAAACATGGTTCTAGAGGACCGATCGCAACGCGGGTGCAAGGCAGCATTCTAACAATTCCTCCCGCGCCGGTTCGGGAACGCTGGTTGCCCGGTCTCATCAAGAGGGCAACCATAACTATGCCAAAGCTCAAAAAAATGTCAAAGGATCTCAAAGGGAGCGACGGAAAAAAACGTTTTGAGTATGCAATAAATCCGAAACGAATGGGAGAGTCGGGCAGGAAGCGTCCCAAAATCGGCATTCCAGCAGGCGTCCCGGGAGTGTTCCAGCCGCTGGCGACATAAAAGTTAAACCAGGGATGGGGCGGCACGGCTTCAATATCCAAGGATATTTCCGCTCCATCCCACTTTTGAAAAAACCTGGGGATAGGATCGGTTTTGTATGCCACTCCGAAAAGGAGACTCCTTCGCCGTTTCTGTCCCCTTAAAAAACGTTGTTTTGCAGTGGCTGGGGGCGGTTAGCGCTGGCGGGCGTCAGCGCGGGTTGTCAGAACCTTAGCATCCCTCCCCCTTCACAAACAAACAAAAGGGATATGATATATGAAATCAGGTAGAGTTACGTATTTTAATGACGAAAAGGGCTTCGGCTTCATCCAGGACGATGAGAACTCGGAGGATTTTTTCATACATTGTTCTAATATAGATGGAGACAGGAATATTTTGAGAGTGAACGACCGGGTGCAGTTCAACGTCAAACCCGGACCGAAGGGCATGCAAGCGATAGAAGCAATCTTGGCGGAGTGATGAAAATTTGAAGTCGAAGGACATACCGGAATGGGTCTTTCAGTTTATGCAACTCCGCGAGAATCTGTCGGGTGAGGAGGACCGGCAGATATTCGACATCCTTGTGAATGTGATGCGGCAAAGGAAAAGCAATATGGAACTATGGCGATGCGTCGGAAAGTTGGAGGGCTTTTTGTCGCTGCTGCGTTACTTGGTGGATTCCAAGAAAACGTCCTTGAACACAAAGTTGGCCGACGTTATACACGAGCTGCAAAATGGGCATAAAAAGAAAATTTTTACGCCACGCAAAGAGCCAAAAAAAAGACCCATCGAAAATGAGAGACAATCGGGTCAAGTGCCGCTACGAAAAAAGAAGTTTTTGGGGGACCTACGTCCAGGAAGGGCTGAACCCGCGGCTGCCACATTGAGGAGGAACTTAGAGACATGAAAAACATGGAGATTGAAGAGATCACGGCCACATACGACAAGGACTCCAAACGTTTTCACCGTTATCTTATAGACGGTGGCCAGGGGATTGTGGGCAACATCTATGTTCCCAAAGATTCAGTTATCCCGAAAACAGTGGTCGTCAAATTGAGGGTCAAGGAAGTTGCTGTATGAGCAAGGCCGATCTCATCAAAATCCCGGGCGCCGTGATTGGCGTAAAGGGTCCAGGACTTTTGGAAGTCGATATTTCGAGGGGTGAAACGGTCATGGCTCGCATTTGCGGCAAGATGCTATTGTATAAAATTCGAGTGGAAGTTGGCGACAAAGTTTTAGTTGCACTTTCGCCTTATGATACGAGTCATGGGCTTATTCTTTGGCGGGAAAAGTAAATAGGGGGTTTATAATATGAGACGCAAAATACGAAAATCATTGGACACTTCGTTCAACGAAATCCGAGGAGCGAAGCCCGGCGAGGCCAGAAATCCAAAGGGCGTTGGCGGATGGGCCAAGGGGCAAAGCGGGAATCCATCCGGGCGGCCAATCGGCAGCAGGCGGAAAGCCAAAGAAATAAAATTGAATAATGTTTGGGATAGCTGGAAAACGAGCAACGCGTTGCAGTGGTTGTTCTACGCGCTAAACTATCGGCTGCCCCAGGTCCTGTGTCCCCACGAAGGCGAATTGACCGCGGCGGAACATATCCAAATCCGGCAGCTGCTGTTTAAAAATTTTTGGGAGGCAGCGCATTTCTGCAGAAAGATCGCGGGCGACAAAATGTTGGCGGAGATGGGCTTCCACAGCACGCAAACGATAGACCAGATGTTGAAAGAGGGGCAGGCGCGGCGAAGCGGGAAGATCGTTGACATCAGGCGAAAGGGGGAGGCCCTGTGAAAACCCACAAACCGACATTGGCGGAAAGCGTGAAGAGGGCGACGCTTGGATTCAAGAGCCCGGAATGTATTGCACGTGTCCGCAGGAAAATGGCGGAAGAGGGCTTTTCCGAGGAATACATAGAAAAGAGCCTTGCTGGTGTCAAGGTGCTGCCAGACTTGACGATCAAGAAAATCTGACAAAAATTTAAAGAACCGCGGATATATGCAATAATGATATAGTAGGCAATAAAAATCAGAGCTTGGGATCGACCCCGCTGCTATGGCCTTGACCCGTATCATGGCCGGGCGGCGGGGGACATCCTATACGGGAGGCATTATGAAATTTCATAAGGAGAACATTCAAGCATTAGTTGAAAGCCAAAATCAAATATTAATCTTCAGCATCACCTCAAGTGAATTTCTGAAGGAAATTCACCCCCACATCAAGAACTCCACCTTTTCTAGGAAATCGAGCCACTACACGCTTTGGCCCTACATCGACAAACATTTCCAAAAATATCAGTGCGCCATAGGGGCAAAGATCTTTCAGGAGAAATACAGGAAGGACATCAAGCCGCTTTTGGATGAAGCGGAGGAAAAATGGATGAGCGACTTTCTGGCAAAACTGTCCAAACAAGCCGACCAAGGAAAATACGACGCCCACGATTTGGCTTGGTACATCACGGGGGCAAAGGACTTCATCAGGGACCAGGAAAACAAAGCTCTCATGCGGGAATATGAGGACCTCATGGCGCAAGACAAAAGGTCCCAAGCAGACACGGTCCTGGCACAACTCCAGGCGGTCGTGTCTTTAGAGAAAGAAGCAGAATCAGAAGGCCACACCCTTAGAGAGATCATGGAGATGAAGATAGACAGACCGGCGTGGTTGGTAGAAGGCATCATACCGCAAGGTCTCACAATACTCGTCAGCAAGCCGAAAGTGGGCAAGTCCTATTTTATAATGAACATCGCCTTTGCTCTTGCGGAAGGAGGCCTGGCACTTTATGCCATTCCGGTTAAAAAAACTTCCGTGCTTTACCTGGCATTAGAAGACCCCTTAAGCAGGATACAGGATAGAACAAGAAAGATAGGGGCCGATAAAGCGGTATGGGACAGCATAACCGTATTTGCACAGGGAACATGGCCGGCCATGCACAAGGGCGGCATCCAGAAACTTCGACACTATCTTGATAAACACGAAGACACTGGTTTAGTCATCATAGACACCCTTGAAAGGATCAGACAGCGCTCCTCTGCCAATCCTTATAGCTATGGGGAATCATATCAAATAATCAGTGAAATCAGGGAACTGGCCTGGGAGTACAAGATCTCTATCTGGGCCAACCACCATAGAACGAAGGGAAACACGCAAGACATATTTGACAGCATCCTGGGAAGTACGGGAGACTTCGCTGCAACCGATACCGGAATGGTGCTTACCGAAGAGAAGAAGGGCCGGGCGGACGCCATGCTCCACGTCAGGGGAAAGGACGTCGAACGCCTGGAACTCGCGCTTGACAGAAATAATTTCAATTGGAAGCTGCTGGGCCAAGGGGCTGATTTCAAGCGCACCAAGGAAAGACAAGAAATAGTAAACTATCTCAATCAACTGAACAGGCCGGCAACAAGAATGGAAATACTCGAATTCAGGGAGGACCCCCAAGGCAGCGCGGGGACGGACACTATCCTCAGAAAAATGGTCGACGGGGGAGATATTGAAAAGTGGGATGTAGGTTTATATGTCAAGAGGCATTACAAACCCAGCATGCAGGACGACCTGTCGGAAAAAATGGCCCTAATAAAAAGGGTGCCCTAGTGTATAACGGTATAACTGTATAGCCCATATAGCTCTCACAAGAGGGAGTTTATACACCTTATACGGGTTGTTTTTTCTTAGCAGATAGGCAAGTGCTTAATATACTTTAAGATTATATAGACTATATAGTTTATATATATATTTCTCTAAGTAAAAGAAAGAGGTTTTGCGTAAGATAAAAGGGAGGGTCTTGAAATGGAAGACGTAGAGAAAGTAATTTTGATTTATCTTGGAAAGCATGGAGATGTGGCTTTGAGAGTAGGCCATGAAGTTCCGAAAGACGTGTACAGGTTCTTTCACGAGCAGCTACGGGACTATTTCCTGAGAAGGGAGCAGGCCAGGCGCGACTCCTCTTACCATCCTATTTGGAACCCTATCCAGCGCGCTATGGCGAAGGTGGACTGGAGACATTCGGTTAGTATGAAGCTCACTTTTGATCTTCTGATAGAGAAGAAGAGTTTACCCGCTCTGAAATAGAAAGGACATTTTAATGAGTAGAGGATTGGGCAAAATAGAAAGATCTATTTTAGATGCTTGCAATTGGTGCTTGAACATCAAGGAAGAGATGTTGAAGGACAAAAGCTCTTCCAACTTTTATTGCTACAGAGGTGGGGAGAGAGAAACACATGCCAGCTATGGCAACCGATATTATAATAGAGATGTAACGGATAGTGATAAAAGGATGCGAAATATGCCAGAAGACATAATTGACCTGAGAGAGGTATCAGATATAGTCAGGACTGGAACAGGCAGAAAACTTTTATATTATGTGCAAGCTGTTTACGGGCAGGCTCTAAAGAGTTTGATAAGAAAGGGTTACTTTTCGGATGTTGAGGGTAAACTGATCAAAGCAGACTATATGACAAATGAAAGGACAATGGCCGAGATGGCCGACAGACGTGCCAAGTGCTTAAGGTTTGTTAGAATGAATATGGATAAGTTTAAGTATTATGGTTGTAAGCATAATACTTAATAAAGAAAAGAAAAGAGTATCAACAAGTGCAAACAGGATAGATGTAACCTGATAAACAACCAGCATAGACTGCAAAGAGAAAGAAGCGCCTTTCAATATGAGAAGTCATCCAATTTAAATGATAACTCAATAACCAATATATCTTATATCAACCACATAAGGGATATAAGGGGTAAAGTGAAGCAAATGTTAAACCTGAAAGGCATGGATAAGACCTCCTTTTCCGCTCGCCGCCAGGGCCAAAAACGTTTTCCCACCCTGCATAGTGCCGTCGAACCGGTCTTTGGCGCCTTGTATGGCCTTATTCCTTTACATGGACGCCATAACTGGCCCAGGCTGAACGATCTTTGCATGGCCTATGGGTCTCTTATAGGGTGGATATCAGGGTGAAGGAATATAAGGTTTTGCATGGCTAGTTTACCGATATCTTTTTAAAGGTTATTTATATTCATTAAACAAAACCCCTTGAAAGCCTTGACGGCAAAGGGTTGACAGGCAGATATGGCGGGCAAAAGGCAAGGCAAAAAGGCCCGGATAGGCGAGCATATCAATAACTTTCCTTGCTTGCCTATATGCCAGCACAGCCTTGCTGGTTATGGCTATGGGGGGGGATGGTCGGTACCCTTTTGGGTAGCTGTCAGGTTAAAGGCGCTTACGCTTGCCATACCGGCGAAAAAACGCTTTCCCAATTCCCAAAATATATGAAAAATGAAAAAATCTCCCGATATTACAACAAGTTACCTACCCCGTCGAAAAAAAAATGACAAAAAATCGGAAAAAAGGCTTTACTTTAGTAAAATAAGGTTTATAATAAAGATTAACCATCTAAAGGAGTTAATCGGGATGCCAAGGAAAAAAATACTCATAGAGATCGACAAGGATCTTTGGTTCAGGTTCAGGGGCCGCGCCTTCGAGGAGGGCGAGACGGTCAGGGCGCTGATGGAAAGGGTCATAAAGGCTTACCTCGGCGAGCCAGACGGGGAGCCTGAAAAGGAGAAACCCGCGAAGGCGCCTTCGCGGGTCAAGAAAAGCTCCAGGTTCCGGGGCGGCGGATAACCTTAATCGGGGGGTAAAGCCATGAGCAGAAAACCATGTTTCGCCTACCTGAGAGTGTCGGGCAAAAAACAAATCGGGGGCCACGGGTTCGACAGGCAGCTGGACACGATAGAGAAGTATTGCAACAACAGTTACGATATTATCCAGGTTTACAGGGAGCAGGTGTCGGGCGTCAAGTGCGAGACCGAAAGGCCGGAGTTCACGGCCATGGTCACGGAGATCCTCACCGACCACGTCGGCACCGTCATAGTTGAGAGCCTTGACCGGCTGGCCAGGGAGTACAGGATACAGGAGTCGCTCTTGGTCTACCTGGCCAGCAAGGGGATCACCCTGATAAGCGCCAATACCGGCGAGGACGTCACCAGGGCCATACGGGAAGACCCCATGAAGAAGGCCCTTGTGCAGATCCAGGGGATCTTCGCCGAGCTGGACAAGAACACCCTGTCGGCAAGGCTCAGGAAGGGCAGGGAGCGCAAAAGGCAGACAGGTTGGAAGGAGGGACCGAAGCCCTATGGTTCCTTGCCGGGTGAGAAAGAGGTCTTGAAGCGTATATCCTACATGCGGCGAAAGTCGTCCAGGTACCAGGCCAGGCCCAGGACGTTCAAGAGCATAGCCGACCGGTTTAACACAGAGGGGGTCTTGACCAGGACGGGCAAGCAGTGGACAGCATCCCTGGCGGCGAACCTCCTGGCGAACAGCAGAAAAAGGGCTGATCGGCATATTTCCTGATCCTTGAGGGCTGTCCCTATGGGGGCAACCTTGAGGGATTAAATCTCAAAAGGAAGGAGGTGAAAAGAAATGACACAACAACTTAGATTCGCCGCATTGGCAAGAGTCTCAGACATAGGCCAGGCAGGGGACAGAAAGACCAGCTTGCAGTCACAGATGAAGCAAATCGAGGCAGCTGTCGATTCATTGAAGGGCAAAATTGTGAAGCATTACGTCGGGCAGGAGCATGCGACGCCCGATTTTGAACGGAAGCTATTGGACCTGCTCATCCAGGATAGTGGCAAGGGCGTGTATGACGCCGTTATTGTTTCGGATTTGTCAAGGTGGAGCAGGGACAACGCACGGTCCAAGCAAGACATTGAAACCTTGAAGGGCAATAACATCAGATTCTTTGTTGGTACAATGGAGTACAACCTGCGCGATCCCGGGCACAGGTTCCTGTTGGGCGTCACGACGGAAACGAGTCAATTTTTTGCTGAGACGCAAAACCTTAAGATGGTCATGGGCAAGATAGAGGGGGCCAAAAAGGGCGCTCCCACAAATGGCAAAGGCCCTTACGGCCGGGTGTACGACAAGAAAACCGGCAAGTGGAGCATCGACGAACTGAAGCAGGCTAAAATAGCAAGAGCCGTGAAGTCCTACCTCAACAATCAGGCAAGCTCCGAAACTATCGCAAGGGTTGCTGGCATGGACAGGGCAAGTCTCTATACGATTCTGAAAACCAAGCTTGGTGACAAGTGGGTGATTGCCTTCAATAGCGACAAGTGGAATATTCATGAAGAGGTCACATTGACCATCCCAAGATTAGTTGATCAGGAGACCGAAGAGGCCGTCATCACAAAGATGGAATCCCAGAGGACTTGGGACCACGCGAAACCAAAGAACTTCTATCTCCTGAGAGGATATGTCTTTTGTGAGCATTGCGGCAGGAGCCTGGAAAGCATAACGATCAGGGAGGGGTGGAGTTATTATCGCCACAAGAACAAAGAATGCCCCTTCCGCAGCATCCGGACCTATTTGATTGATGGACCCGTTATGAAAGACCTGTTCGAGCTATTTGGAGACCCTGTGAAAAGAGAGCAAGCAATGCGAAATGCAGCCACGGATTTAAAGGAGTCCCGGAGGCTGGAAAAGGATATTGATCATTTGGATAAGCAGCTGAACGAACTTGCAAGGGGCAAAAATAGGATCATACACCTGGTAACAAAGGGATTGTTTACGGATGAGGAGATTGCTGAAAAGATGACTAAGATCCGGGACAGGGAAAGTTCAATTAAAAACAGTATCACCATTGCCAGGACGGAGCTTGACCAGTCCGTGACAAAGGAGCAGATCAGACAGGCAGTAAGGTCCTTTAAATTCGAGGAGCTTGCCGCGCAGATAGAGCATTCCCGTCTGGGTGGTTCAAAACACCTTGAGGGATTGACCGACCAGCAGAAAAGGGCTATCCTACAGCACATATTTAGGGATAAGTTCACTGAGAATGGCAAGCAGAAAAGGGCTGGGGTGTATATTCGCAAAGGTCAAAAGGGGTGGCTGTATAGCGTCCGAGGGTCCTTCCCACCAGTAAAAGGTATGTTGAAAGATGACTTAAAGCGTAGTCTGATTAGTCAAAAAAGACGCAACACCCAATAGATTCCATCGCTGTAAAGATACGCCTCCCTGCCCTTGATACCCCTCCCGCCATAGCCTCACCCAACAACGGCATATGTTGTGGACACTTT
>SDBT01010093.1_pt1 | contig 15279 bp, 15 predicted proteins | sample 2277101 | NCBI WGS metagenome assembly SDBT01 (sample SAMN10404973, study PRJNA504765) | marine sediment metagenome | isolation source: marine sediment core GS10_PC15, 103 cmbsf | place: Arctic Ocean: Southern Knipovich Ridge | collected 2010 | reverse complement strand
AATTGTTTGCTACACGCTATAAGGAATTAAAATAACTTTTTTAAATTAGAAATAAATAATAAATAATTTTTCCCTTTTTCCCTAATTAAGGATTTAAGAATATTTATTTCATCATCATTCTAAAATCATATATTTAAGTTTTAAATAAATTATTCAAATGATAAAAAATTGTTTCTCAATTGCATTTTCCTCTTTATTAATTAATAATAATAATAAATTATAGACTTCTTAATGATATCAAAAATATGAGTGTAATGAGCCGTTGCTTTTAATTTCTAATAATTTTTCTCTTTTTAGCTAGGCTAAAGCCAATATATGCAAACCCTATGGACATTAAGAAAACAAACGGCAAATATGCGATGATAACATAAGCAAACAAAGATTCTATTGTAAAAAAATAAATTGACGTTATTAAGATGATATATAGTACAGAATTTAAATAAGCAAATTTCTCATTTAATACTAAATAACCAGAGATAAAATTAGGTAATATGAAAACTATTATCAGTACGATTAGAGAAATCCATACCATTGATGGCATTACTTCACTATATATCTCTTCTTGGGTATAAACTTCCTTATCTAAGTATAAATACTGAAAGATATAGTCCCTTGTCGTAATATTTAGATAATTTAAAAAAAAAACGAGAGGGATGAGTACAAACCATGAGATAATAATCCTATTCCTTAATGAGTAACTTGTTTTTCCTTCTAAATTTTCTCTGATAATATGTAACATTTCTTCCTTCCTTATTTTATCTGGATTATAATCTGGGCCATATTCCCCAATAAAATCTTGTATTATGTTTCTAAGAATTTTTGAAATTAGGTCATTATCGTCAATTGAACTTACAATTGCTACTGAAAGTAATTTCTCCTTTGAATTAGGAAACAATATCAATTTGTTATCATGTCCAAGTTCAATATATTCTACTACACCTTCTAGTGCTTCTCTGCTAAAATTTGCAATTGACGCAAAAAAACCTATCATTATGTTATCGTCAAATTTATCTTCTTCTATAGCGTGTGTGCGGCCAGGATCGGACAAAGAAAACAATAACGTTCCGTTAAACTTTAAAATATATATTTTTTTTATCATTATAAATGTTTTTCAGTTTTTCAGTTTCTTCCAATTAAAAAGTATTTTTACTAATTTTTGAAAATTCTAAATAGTCTTCCAATGTTGCCTTACGTCTTTTAAAACTATAAACGTACCTTCCAATTGAGTTCATTAATTTATTAATTATTTTTTCAGGATTATCTTTTATACAATATATTTTATATCGCTCTTTTTTTCTCTCCTCAATGAATATTGCCGAGTCGATTTTTAACATTTTATCTAAGGTATCTTTATTAGGATTATTCAATTCAATAGTAATGATTTCTCCTGATTGGGGGAGTTTAGAGATAAAGTGCTTAATTGTCCCAAGTTCGGCGTTTTTATCTTTAAAAGTAATAATTTGATCACAATTTGAAACGATATCTTTTGGACCATGAATTATTAAAATTACATGAAATTGTCTTTTAATTTTATCCACATATCTATTAAATTGTTCACTTTCTAATCTTCCTAATTTACTTATGGGGATTGAAACCATAATTATTTTCTGTAATGTAACAAGTGCTCTTGAAATAGAAAATAAAAGTCGCTCTAATTTCGTTAAATTAGCAATCTTTTCCTGTTTTCGGTTCAATAAACCCGTAGCTTCTAACACATTTCTTAATAACCTCTTTTTGCTCTTTAGTTTACCTATAATATATATATTATGAAGTAAGGCTTTTTTAATAGGCAAACTTTCCAATTTAGGATCAATATCTTGGGATGCTAAAAAAATCCCTTCTAACTCATTTTTAAATTCAGGTTGAAATTCTCTTCCAAAAACGGAAATATCTCCCGAGTAATTAGTCGCTTCTCCTAGAATTGCTCTAAATAACTTATTTATAGCTTGTTCACTACTAAATCTGTCCATTTCACCCTCATCAGTATAAATTCCTAGAGATTGACCTCTATGAATTTTAAACGTGATATTATATAACTTATCAATAATAGATACATTATTAAGAACCAGATGTTGGGAACCCTTTTTTACATTAATAATTGATTCAATTACATCAATTATTTGAGGTGGTTTTTCAATATTCCAATTTTTTATTATATCCATATTATTGAAATTTCTTTCTCTAATTATATGTTCTATATCGCTATATTCTCGGGTGCCATTATCATCTCTGCGTTTCAATAATTTATATACTATTTTTTTTCTAAATTTTTCGTAAAATGTTTCAGAACGCTTTTCTATAATTATTTCTTCTTTATCATCATAAATTTTGATTTCTTTTCCGAGCCTTACAATAGATGAATCTAAGTAAAGGGTAATAAATTTTTCTTTAATTTTATCCATTAAAGGTTCTTTAAATCTTTTTATAATTAATTGTTTTTTCTCTGACAGCCTTGGAATATCGGGATAATTTTCTAAAACGATTCTTAATTTTACAACGTAATTAGGAAAATAAATCAATATCTTTCTTTGATAGGGAATATTATCAATGAGATAATTTTCAAAGTTTTCATTTAAAAGTTGAATTTCATTATCTAAAACAGTTAAATGATAATTGACTTCATTATCGATTATATTGTTAACTCTTTTTATAATTTTCATTGGATTTATAAGACCATCCTCATCAAAATCTGGATCAACAAGAACTTCATTAAAGTCGAATTTTGTTTCAGTTGGAGTGTAGATTTTAACTAACGGAATCCCTCGTTTCAAGACATCCTCATTTGTAAAAAATAAAATTTCAATATAAATCTTTTTATAGGTTAAATCAATAATAGTGGCTAATCCAAATGTTTTTTTTTTGTATATCATCCAATATCTCTCTGATCCCTCTGAGGATCTTATCGTATCCACTATTTTTGACTTAAGTACTGATAACTCGCTTTCTTTTCTGTCTTTACCATAGAACAATTCTTTTGATTCAGAGTTATTCAATTTTAGGCACCTCCATTGCTTTATATCTAAATAGATCCTCCATCTGACTATCAGATTGCTTCAATCCGTGTATTGCATTAGGGAATTCAATTGTAATTTTTTCAGATAAGGTCTTAAGATCTAGATCTGAAAGTAGTGAGAATTCTATTCCAACCTTAGTTTCAAGAGCCTTTTCGAGTCCTTCAATGGATTCAAGTCTTTCAATCGCATTTTCGTTTACATTATTAAAAAACAATTCAATTTTCCTTCCTCTACCAGGTAAATTAGAAAGTAAGTCCATTGGTTTCCCAAAATCTATCATACCCCTCATTCTGCCAAATATTGCAACTTTATGGCAAAATCGACTTTCCTCCGGATGACCTATAATAAATTCAAATGTTGCTTCAATAGATTCTCCTTCACTTAATTCATCCTGTATTCTAATGCTGCAATATAGCAATTAAATACCAACAATCAATTTATCTTTTTAATTAATAGTTAAGCTATTTATATATTTTTTCTTCAAATGTATGATCATGCAGAATAAAAATATAATCATTCTTATTTTACGAGTAAATTTAACGCTTTTTTAAAATCCCATTTGTCCAATTTAAATACAGCAAATTTTTGACCCCATTTACTCTTTTTCGCCATATCTTTATCTCTTAATGTCCCTAACCATCCCTCTAAATTACCATTAATGCAATCGCAAGATTCAGGATAAGTCTTCTTGACCTCGACGTTGATTTCTCTCTGAAAAGTATTCCATAACTTATATTTATTAATATTTGTATCGATATAGCTACATAATGTAGATATCGCATTCTTTTCTACGATATTACTCTTGTTGGCAACAGGTTCAGCGGGATGACTTCCGACATACCCTTCTAATGATGATATGTTTGCCGGTTTTATAACACTTACATCGGCAGTAAGTAATTTTGCCTCATTCAATCGAATTTTCATCTTTCTATCAATTAATAACTCTGGCATATTAGCAAGAAAGTCTTGTATGATAAAGACGAATTTAACAATATTTTGAGACCAAATCCTTATCAAATTTACGTACTTTGGCGTTTTTTGTCCCTTGAGATTTTCTTCCAACAATAAAAGAAGTTGATATAATACATCTGGAATGTGAATAATGAGAATCGGGAAATTAGGGATAACTCCGAGAATGGATTTTTGCCATTTTTTGACTTCTTCTTGGAGAAATTTAATATGGACTTCATTACTTCCAATGGATATAAAAATTAATGGATATCCTTTTGAAAGAGTTTGTAATTTTTTTATTTCATCCTCAGAATGCTCTCCTTGTGTGGTATATTTAATTTCCACAGCAATTTCTTGAGTATCGACTACTTGATTATTTATAATTTTTTCTAAGACAATATGACCATCAGAATTTTTCCTATCATGATACAAATTTCGGGTTTTGTAATACGATTTAAACAAATGAGTCTCATCGTCCATCTTTTGTTTATTATCGGGAAATTGGTAGACCAACAGAAACTTTCTCAAGTTCGCTTCAAGTGCTTGCCCTCTCCGTTGTTCTGAAAGATTGAAGAATTTACTTAACACCTTATCAAAATTTATATTTACTAACGCTTCTAAGATTTTTGAAAGATGGATTGCCCACATATTCACTGATCGGATCTCTGCAGATTCTAACCATTCCAATTTCGCATTAATACACGCATCCGCAAATTCAAGGTATTTATCTATTTTTAATTTATCATTCACAGCACTCATTGCTAAGATATTTCCTACGAATTCAGGTACTTTATCTTGAACAAGCCCCGTAAGATAGGTAGCATCAAAATTAAACGGTACTGACCAGCGTTCCATTCTGGAATCAATCTTGAGGATTTCTTGACTAATTCTCGCTGGGACTAGTATAATAATAAGAAGGTTCATATCATTTTTCAGACTTGTAAAAAGATCCCCCCAAGGTTTCCATTCTTCCGGTCTTGACACGATTTTAGCCAGCTCATCTAGGATGAGGACAGGAGTATAACCAAATTGCGTCAATTTAAGTATGAGGTTATTAAATTCATCAATTAAAAACGGATAGTGAACAGTATCCATTGAGGTGAGCGTAAAAAAGTCGCTTGATTGATCAAACGAGAGATGCTTGAGATGGATAGCTAAATCTTGAGCAAGTGGTTTTCCTAATACTTTTTCTCTAACTTTATGTGAAATATGCCAATATAATTTAGGTAGTATGCTTACACTTTGATATATTGGTATTAGTTGCGGAAATCTCTGATCATCGATTAACCATTCTTGCAAAATTTGAGCTGTTTGTGACTTACCTTGCCCATATTCTCCATAAATCACCTTGATTTTTTTTACATGGAGATCGCTAATTTTATCTAGTATCTCTTTAAATTCTTTCTTTAACTCTTCAATTAATACCAAGTCAACAAGCAATTTGTCCAGAGAAAAATCGCCATTGGAATATTCCTTGACAACTTTCCAGCTAATTTCTTCTCCATTTAACAGTTGATTATGGGCCTTCGCTATAAGCCTTTTTAATGAATTATCATTGAAAATCTTATATTTTGTATTGTATTGTCTTTTAAGTCTGTTGAACATCATATAATAAAATCAAGAAATCTAAAATATAATATATTTACACAAATAAGTAGATTTAGCTTTAATTTAAATTCGATTATTTCCTAGGCTTAAGTTAAAAATTACTAATAAATTAAATGGTATCTCTTAGAAATTGAAGTATTTCAGATCATAAAAAATGATCTGAGTTTAATGCACGGATTATTACACTTCGATTCATATCTTCTTCTTTTGTCTTGGGAGAGTATAATTCTCTTAAATCTAAAATATTTTTAGTGTAATCAAAAAATAAAGAGTAGTCAATTTTTAAACGTGTACGCATATCGATTAATGTAATTTTTTTTCTTTTATGAGCAAGTTTATTTAGACTTTTGTATAATTTTCTATATCTTGTAGCAAGGTCAATTACAACAGTGTGGTAACTATAACTTTCATCAAAATCTGCATCATTACCTATAATTGCATATATTACTCTTGACTTTTGAGTAGGATTTCCATTAGAAGGTTCATACCAAGGCATTTTCTTGACTTCATTAGTAAGATCTAAATTTTGGAGGAATTCACTCATAAATTCTCTCAATGAATGAGCAGTTTCTTTCATTGTCTCAATGGTGTCCTGAGTTTGAAAGGACCTAGAGATTTCATTTATTTTATTCTTTAAGTAGGGATTTATTGATTGAAATGATTGGATTAAATTATCTCTTTTTCGATATGGATTTTGTTCAAAAGGTTCTATATTAAATGACAATGAAGGGTGTTGCTGTCCATATTGTTGTAATGTATGATATGTAGTAATCGTACTCTTGCCCATGTTCATATTCGACTGTGAAATTGCTCCAGTAACACTCCCAAAATCATTGGATATACCCTCCATTGAATTGAGAATCCTTTCTGAAGAGTCCACAATATTTTTTGCTTGGTTTTCCAAGAGATTTAGTTGATCTCTGATCAAAGGATTATTTAGGTCGCAAAGGTCTCGCATACTACTTAGCATTCCACTCATGTGCTCCCCATCCCACTCTGCTTTTTCTGCTTGCTCCTTTACAAATATAAATGGTTTAATGAAATTATCAACAGATTCAGCGATTTTCTTGAAATTGTTGGTAGCTTTTCTAAATTTTTTATCGGTTTCATCAATTTTTTCTGACATGATTTCAAATTTTAATGATATCATTTTTTTTCAAATTCTTGATAAGAAAAACTATTTTTCAAAAGGTAATAAAGTATTAATTAACAATATTAAGAAACTTTCGGCAGCTTTTACTTCGCTTTTTTTTACTGTTGGTTTAGTGGATTTGCCATGAGAACCTCCAGGATTCGCTAATCCACTTATCATAAATTTACTTGATTCAATCAAATGGGGAATTCCTTGACTATCTAAATTTTGGCTATAACTTGGAAAAGTAAAGAGGGTGTTTATATTATTTTTTATAGTTTGCGCAAGATTACTTACATTCCCATCCTCAGTATTTTTGAGATCGTGAAGAGTTTTAATACCATGATTAATTAAAAATCGTTTATAAAATGATTCAAGAGCTATTCTACAAGCTGCTAAGGCATCATTATATTTCTGCTGTCTAAAAATATCATAAATATTGTCTAATTCTGTTATTACATTTTCAAACTTTTGTTTACCTAGGATATCATAAGCACGTTTCTTTTCTTCTTCTTCTGCTGTAGCCTCAAAATGTCTTAAAATACCATCGGTATTTAGCGAAAACATTCCATAACCACTCATTTCAAGTATTTTATTAATAATATCACGAAATTCATCAGATGTAGTAATATTTTGGGTGAAATCTACGTGTAAAATACCAAATGTCCACTCGAACATGTTAATAGCTTTACGAGTTCCAGTATTAATTAATGAACTCCAACTTTCTTGTTCCTTACCAAAAGTCAATGAAAGAAACAAAATGTTAAAAAATAATCTTAATGAACTAAATTCTCGTGTCATGTAATATGTATCTTTTTTTGGTTTTAATTCAATTTTTTCTAGAAATTCAAATATTGTTTTAGTGATGATCCGAGAATTTTCATAAAATGCTTCCATATCATAACGCGGATGATATGGAAAATCAAAGGGTATGGTATAACCTGCACTGTCTAATCTATCAAAAACAATAGAAACCCAAAAACTATTCCATTCCTTTTGAATTCTAACGACTCGATATTTATTTAAATTATGTTCAAATGTACTTATTTTATATGGAAATAATCGTATTAAACGAAGAAGTAAATTAAAACCTCTCAATGCGTCAGGTTCAACAGCTTTTTCTTTCATCTTAAAAATTTAGATTATAAATTATTTTTTAAAATTTATTAATTTATTAGTATTATATTTTGAATTTTATAATCTTTCCATTTTTTTATTGTATTCTGTTATTGAATTTTATAGTGAAATGTAATTCAAGATCTTCAATAAAATCACAATGCCTAACCAAATTATTTTAGATTTTTTTTTTTTAAATATAATCAATATATAAGAAAAATTCAATTTTATAAATTCAAAGTAGATATCATACCAAGTTTAAGAGTTTCAAAAATTTAGAAAATTAATATTAAATCCGTTCAAGAGCAAGAAATTTATGCCTGTATTGATTAATGTTTCATTCCAATCAAGAAAAATACTTACATAAAGAAGAACGAGAGCGGTTGAAACGATTACCCCTTGGACAGGCATTTATAACATGTAAAGGTAAACATGAACCTGTGGAAATCAAATTCCCATTTATAGAGTAAAATTTCTTTTTTTAATTTTTTAACATAACATTTTTTATCATAGAAAAATTGAAGAAATTGTCAAACATCTTGAAGATCGACTTATGGATTGGTTTTAGTGGCTCTCCTAATTATGATAAGGATGGAAATTGGCGGAGAAATCCATTACTTTAATTTAAAAAAAATTAATCAATTTTCTTAATTACTTGAACAGATCTCGAATTTGGTAATATAATTTATAATTTTCAAGGAATCTTTCATTTCCACAGATCTTTTTCGCAAATTTTCCTACTATCTTATCAAAGGGATAAGGAGATTTTCCGCTTCTAGTATATGGTTTATGGGAGTGGTGAACCCTTTCTTTTTTGCTATTAAAAAACACTTCTTTATATACTTGTTTGAAGTCAATAACACATTTATTAAATATTTCGTAATTACTCATAAATATAATAATTATTATTCATCTATATAAAATATATGATTCTAGGTGATTATTTATAACTTTATTAATTACAATGGCAACAAAATTAAGAATATTTATGATAGCAGATAGTTTAGAAGTAGAAGATACAATTAGAGGGGTTACACCTATTGGAAAAATCGATAAACTTGATCGAGTAGATAATATTGATGTAGTTTTATCTTTCTGGGGCACTATAGCTAATCCCACTAATAATTTTGTATTGATTGATGAATTAAGAAATTTTGAAGAAACTTTAGAGGAGAATGATAATGTTTTAACAGTATCAGAAAAAATAAAAACATATTTTGAAGAATTAGCTGTTTTAGATCATGAGGACAATTTGGGATTTCATATCTGTGGATATATAGACAACAAACCCCATATACACCATGTTCATCACATACCAAGCTTTAGAAATAATGAATTTAATAATGAAGATAGCAAACGGGAATTTTGTGGTAGACCAAGATTTCTTAGTTATCCAATTTTATTCAATGGTGATAATAAAATTCCTAATCTAATAGTTAATTTAATAGGTCGTTTTAATGATCGGATAAGATATGGGGATTTTGATAATGAAAAAGCTAAAAATTTTTTAATTTTTTTAATGGATACAGCAATAAAATTACAAAGATATTCTTCAAGTTCTTTAACATTAGGAAATTTAATAGACTATCCACTAAGATTCTGTGAAATTACTAGTGAAAATATTAGGTTAGAAATAATTAGAAATAGCTAATTATTTAACAGAGATACTACCACGAGTATCGCCGCACGCAATGAATGGTTAGGTGGTTTAAGTGATTATTGAAAAAAAATAAATAGATATTATCATAATAATAAGGTGTTATTAACCAATTACTTTAAATTGGAAATCCAAAAAGATCTATAATAAATATATACAATCAAATTAAGAAATTTTCTGAAGTAAAAGACACTAAAAAATCTTCTGAGATTCTTAAGTTCATTTTTGATTTGATTGAATGTCCAATTTGTATCATTAAAATGACTTTTTAAGGGGATATTATTTCTTTTAAGTATTTCATTCTTCCAATGTACAACATCACCAGGAATTTCTTGAGGCATTGGTTCCTTCCCTGGCATTTTATTTATATCATATTCTATTTGAACTGATCGTAAGTATCCTTTACAAATTTTGATGTCAGAGAACAAAGTAATAATATTTATTTTTTAAATAAAAACATTCGCCGAAATGCTTTTTTGAAAATATTATAAAATCCAATATCATATAAATAACGATTAAATAATCTTATAATTTCTTTTACATCTCCTCTGAGTACTTTATTTCTTAATGCCATTTTGGCAAAAGCTTTACTTAAAGATACTAAAATTATAAGATATCTATCATTAATATAATAATCCCGTTGTATTCTTGATAAGGCTTTAATCTTATTAAAAAATTCGTTGATATCAATTAAAGCTAAACTTGATAACTCTGGATTGTAATTGTTTCTCGCATATGTAATGTATTTTTTCAATAGATCTTGTGATATAATATCTTCCTTATCGTTATTTCCTATAGATAATATATATTCAACTTCTAAGATGTCATACAGTTTATTAGGTTTATTAACTAAAATGAAAATCATGTCAAAATTTCTAATAAGTGATTTCTTTTTTGACATTTTTAAATTGTCAACAACGGGTATCTTAAAATTATATTTATTTTCCTCAATTCTTACTGCTGAGATTATAGATGATTTCATAGATCTATTTGAAAGTACATCTTCAATATATTTTATATGATAGGGTTTTCTTTCTTCAAGATTATCAATAATTATTAGACCTTTATTAGCCAAATCAATAAGTCCGGTTCTCTTCCATGGCGTTCCCTCTATTTTATACTTAGTATTAGTACACTCAAATTTTATATCAGAATTCTCGTTATATTCATAAACTAAATTAGGGAAAAGATCTCTTAAGCTTCCTAAAATTTTAGATTTCGAGGTTCCAGGTTCTCCTATTAATAAGAGACTAATACCAAATTGATTATATGATTTAAGATGATTCATAAAAATAATCAAGGCACACATCATCTTTATATCGTCTCTTCCAAATATTTCCGGAAATATCGAACTAGCAATTCTCTTCTGTATATTTGGTTTCTTTGAGAGTTTTTTAATAAAACTTATTTCTTCATTGTTGGGTTTTAATAAGTCAATCTCATTCAATATTCTTACAGTTTTTGCTTGGATTACATATTCAAATTTGGAGAGTTTCTTATTTCTTATAAAATTCACTTGGTGAGGTCTATATATTCCAGTTATCTCAATTATATCTCCTAATTTTACTAAAACAAATTGGTCAAAGCATGTGATTACTTTGATAGCACTTGCTATGTTTATTTCAGTATGATTTTTTTTTAGACTTATTACTTTTAAATATTTAATATACATCTGAGCTGACTTGTCTTTGAGTGTAGGAGAAATCTCTAAAACCTTTCCAAAACAAGAGATTAATTTATTTGCGTAATATGAATTTAAATTTTCAATTTCGATTTTTATTGTTTTATCACAAAAATTTAAATCTTGATTGTCAATATCTCGAATTTCATCTCTAATCATAATAAAAATTAACTCATTTTGCTATATAAAATTTAAATATTAACACACAATTATCTTTTTTAATATAATATAATTTAATATAATTCTGAAGGTTATCCAACATCAGAAGGGAATAGACTGCAATATTAGGTGTCTTATTGTCTCTGCTCGGACCTTTTGCTTTCATTAGTTTAATTTTTAAATAATTTTATTTATGCATTGTTCAATTTCATTAGGTTGCGGGGTTTCTGAAGAAGTGTGAATCTTTAATTGAGAAATTGATAACTTTCCCTTTAAAAAGGGATAATCTTTCTCAATTACTTTAGATAACCTCATCAATTCTTGTTTAGGAATTTTTCTTTCTGATTTAAACAGGTCTACTCTTAACATATATTCGTTCACAAGGATAAGCTTAATTCCTTGCCAAGGGAGATTATCTTGTAATAATGCCTTTACTTTATGTGATAACTCTATTTCATCCATTGCATAAATATTTTTCAATGAATTATCAATTATTTTTAATTTTAAAACATCAATTTCCATATTTTACTTTTAATGACCTCCATGTAATATAATTCTTAGAGTGCAATGAATTTCAGATTTTTTTATAAAAATTAAGAAGAAGCAAAAAAAGAAGAGTCTCTTCTTGATTACAACACTATTAACGACATAGTTAAATTCAGAAAAGAAGGGAATACAATAAAATTAACAGCAGATAAGTTTAAACTCAACGTAAACGTTGTAAAGAAAATACTAAAGTCAGGTTTAGATGATTATGAAGGATTTAATGTATCAGTATTAAAAGCTAAAGAAAACATCATCAACAATTTAAAAAAAAAAGTATATTTAACTCGTTATTTACATATTAAGGGTTTTTGAGAATTATTAAATGAGAAACGAGTAGTAGAATTTTATTACAATAATTTTTGTTTCTATATTTTACCTAATTCAGAGCCAGTATTTAAAAGAAGGATACAGATTATAAAGAAACATATTTTAAATATTGTAAATGAAGTGGGCGCAATTAGGAGCATTCCTTTATTTAACAATCTTAAAGGGCAAGCATCTTTAGATTTAAATAAGCGATTTATTTGGAGTTTAGCAGATGAATTAGTCAAGGAGAATGAGATTAAATTAAAGTTCAATAATAAAATTAAGATTTATTACAGTGATACCGCAGGATTAAACAAAATGACAAAGGAAATAAAAGACAAAAAGAGGATTATAAAAGAATTGGACGAAGATATCAATTTAACCCATTAAATCAGATGCCATTTTCTGAGTTCTATTTCAGTAAATGGTAAATTATTCTCGTTATCGTGAAATTGTTTGTATTTTTCTAATTCTTTTTTCAATATATCAAGAAATTCCGATAATATCCATTTGTTTTCAGCATTCTTTTTGTCATTTGATTTGAGTACATAATGAACATTTTGTTCTTCTTTATTTATTCTCTTTATGTTAAATTCACCATAATTATCGTGATTAGAATTTACTACAAACTTATTACCAGCGTATATTTCATTATTAATTTTTTCCATCATCCAATTATATATCGGTTCAGTACTATGTTTCAAATTACGAATAGTAGAGGTATCTTCACTCTTAAAGGCTTCATACAATTTATCCAAATTGGGATATATTGAATCGTTAAGAATTTTTAAATAATCTTTATATTTTCGACTTTTAGCCAATTTATCTTCAAGAGGTCTGAATACCTTGATCATCGCAGTAGTAATTGCCATTAATTGAAAAATCGACGTATATACAGTTATGCTAGTTCCAAAAAACATTACCAAATATATTAAAAGTATTATTTCAAATAGTAATGGAACACCGTATAACATAGCCATATATATCTTTATTTTCTTTATTTGTTTCTCTATTTTGTCCAATCCTTTAATAATTTTAGAATCGATTTCGACATATAATAATATACTTAATATCAATAGAAAAGTGAATAACACCAAGACAACAATTGTCATTATTATCAGTACTGTATTTTTAATATTGTATATTATAGCTAATGTAGCACCACTATACAACACAATATTAAGAATTAATAAAAATGACATTAACCATTTAGACAATTTTTTAATATCCAAATTTATCAAACTTTTTATCACCTATTTTCTAATCTTGTCATAATATATCAAAATTTTATATACTTATTTGTGAGATCATAAATTTATAAATGATCTAAGAAATTAAATTTCTTAGACCTCGATCCTTTACTAAATTTTAATTTTTTTTTTTCAAGAAAATAAGATAAATTATGTGTGATTATAATCTTGAATATTAAGGTCGTATGAATATTCTAAATTTTATCCAAAAACTATCCGGCAGGCAATTTTATTTCAAATTTATGTGATGGCCATCTGGATCTGGAGATCCTGCGTTAGAGTACAAGGTGAGTACATCAGCTTTCCTTCTAACGATGATCTCAGAGCAATTTGAAGTTGTCTGTCCCGCAGGATTGACGGCAACTATTGCATAGTAGTACTCACCGTTGGTCAAGTCCTCAATAAGATATGAGTTATTGGTTAAACCACTCACTATATGCGTACCGTTATTGTCTATTTTGTGGATATAGCTTGTATGACTGTAAATACTGTAGTTATAAGCTCCACTTGATGTGGTCCAAGTTAAATTTACTAAACCATCAGTATCGGGATTCTCATCATTTGCCGATAAAAAGAACGTTTCAGGAGGGTACTGAACTGTAATTTTTAAACAATTCGAGGTGGTATTTCCATACTCGTTAAATGCGATTGCCATGAAATAATATATATCTTCAGTTAATTCCTTGAGTTCGAATGTCCGATTTGTGTTTCCATCAACAATCTTAGTTAAACTGTCGTTATATTCTGTTATTAATTTATCATATTGGTATAAGGAATAACTTAATGCATCTAAAGCAGGTTGCCAACTAATAGTAAGGTTTCCATCAGGATCTGGACTTCCGGCACTAGATGTAATAATAAAATCGTCGGGTTTTGGTGAGAATTTTGCTAAAAATATATCATAATCTCCTCCTGGTGTTTGTCTGAATTTTCCTGCTATAACTTTATTATCAGCTTGATCTATTGCAATACTGTACCCTTCATCTTCCAAACCCCGAGTCCACAATTTATACCATTTGAACTTGCCCGAACTATTGAATTTTACAATACATGCATCTCTATCCGAAACTCCATAGCTTTCTGTGTAACCTGTGATATAAGTATTGTTTTTTGAATCTAATACAATTGAATATCCAGAATCTTGCTTACTTCCCTGCGAAGACTCATTGAACTGTAAATAACCGGATGAGTTATACTTGAGTAATATAATATCGCTATACCCTTGAGAGTATCTCTCTGAATTGCCGCAAACATATATATTGTTATCGTTATCAATCGCAAGGTCGTAAAAATCATCTGGAAGGGAGCCACCCCATGTTATATTCCATTCTAGCACATCAGAACTATTATATTTTAGTAAATAACCATTGCTTGCAGCAACTCCAAAACTTGATGTATAACCTGTGATATAGATATTACCAAGCGAATCGATATCCAAGTTATAGCCCACATCTGTATCTAACCCCCCAAAGTTTTTATACCACTTAAAATGCCCCGTGGTGTTAAACTTTAATAATACAACATCGCTATATGTTCCATAATATTCGGTACTTCATGTAATAAAAATATCATCAGTATTATTGATAACAATTCCGTACCCTCTATCATCAAGGTTTGAAAAATTAAAAGTGCTCAAATCTAATTATGAACAATTAAAAGAACGATATAAACAAGAGACAAGAGGAAATGCAATATATGCGCGTAAGGAAACCAAAGGTTTTAAAGAATGGAAGTTAGAACTTATGAAAGAAGAGATAATGTTGGAAAATTCTCATGAAACTAATGAGATTAATTACAATATTGAGTTAAATAAAGACAGAGATCCTCAAAATTATAGTTTTAAACAACAACAGCTTGAA
>SDBT01010092.1_pt1 | contig 15282 bp, 13 predicted proteins | sample 2277101 | NCBI WGS metagenome assembly SDBT01 (sample SAMN10404973, study PRJNA504765) | marine sediment metagenome | isolation source: marine sediment core GS10_PC15, 103 cmbsf | place: Arctic Ocean: Southern Knipovich Ridge | collected 2010 | reverse complement strand
GTAGGCTATGACGGCAAGTGGACCGCAGCTGCCGGCACCCTTGAGGGCCTGCGCGTGCATGAGGCACGTAAAAGGGTTTTGGAGCTGCTGGGGGATGCTGGCAAGCTTTTGGACCAGAAGAAAATTACGCACTCGGTCAGTGTGCACGAGCGCTGTAAGCAAGAAATTGAATATCAAATTTTGCCCCAGTGGTTTGTGAACATTCTTGACCACCAGGAAACGCTCTACAACCTCGCAGACAAAGTTTCGTGGCACCCGGGCTTTATGAAGGCCCGCTACAAAGACTGGGTTGGTAACCTTGGCTGGGATTGGTGTATTTCGCGCCAACGCTTCTTTGGCATACCCTTCCCTGCTTGGCACTGCAAAGGTTGTGGACATATCGTTCTTGCAGATGCTAAAGATTTACCGATAGACCCGCAGGAGCAGAAGTACCCTGGCGGGAGCTGCCCGAAGTGCAATAGTGAGGAACTGACGGGTGATACCGACGTGATGGACACGTGGTTTACCTCGTCACTCACGCCACAAATTAATTGCCGCTGGCCTGATGACTATGCAAAAACCAAGGGCTTTCCCACCATACCAATGTCTATGCGGCCACAAGCGCACGACATTATTCGTACCTGGGCGCTCTACACCATCATTAAGGCCCTCCACCACCAAAACACCATTCCGTGGCAGGACATCGTTATTTCCGGGCATGTTCTGGCAGGTAAAGGCAAAGTTTCTAAGTCGCAAGGCGGCGCAAAACTTACGCCCGAGGGACTGCTGAGTGAGCATAGTGCCGATGCAATACGCTACTGGACTGCGCATGGCAAGCTTGGGACCGATACGGCGTTTAGTGAAAACCAAATTAAGGTTGGTTCGCGTCTGGTGACCAAGCTATGGAATGCGTTTCGCTTTGCCGGCGAGCATTTGGAAGGTTATACAAGGCCCGAGGTCATGCCACCGCTTGATGCCGTAAACCAGTGGCTTACCCATCAGTTTTACGAGACGTTTGGTAAGTACGTAGAGCACTTTGACGAGTACGGGTATGACCATGCGCTGGAGGTTGCCGAGCGTTTCTTCTGGCACACATTCTGCGACAATTATTTGGAACTTATTAAGGACCGACTATTTAATCCCGGTAAATACTCGGACGAGCAAATTGCCGCAACCAAGTTTGTGCTGCATGAGATTGGCTTTGGCATTTTGCAACTGTTTGCGCCGTTCGTGCCACACGTGACTGAAACGATTTATCAGTTGCTCTACCGTGCACACGAAGATATTCATTCGCTGCATGCAACCGCAATGACGCGTGATCGCTACGACTATACTTCACCAGAGGCTGCTCAACTGTTCGAGACAATTGTGCACATCATTGCCACGGTACGAAAGCTTAAGAGTGAGAAATCGCTCTCGCTCAAAACCGAACTTGCCATACTCAACATTTACACCACAAAGAAGGATTTGCTTAACAACCTTGGGGCGCATGAAACGCTGCTCTGCGGAATTACCCAAGCAAAAGATATTGAGTTTATTAACGAAGTGTTTGAAGAGCCTTCCTCGATTGTGGAGAAAAACGGTGTGTGGGTCATGAGCGTAGTGGTATGATCGCCATAAAAAACACCCAACGATCGATTACCGTAAGCACCTCGCGTCTGAAAACTCATGCGCGCAAGATGCTTACCGCCCTGGGCTACGGCGATTTTGACCTGGGCATTTGGCTGACCACAAACGAAACCATTCGCAAATACAACAAAGACTACCGCAAAAAAGACAAAGCAACCGACATTCTCTCGTTTGCCTATCACAAGCTCAAGCCAGGCGAAAAGATTACCCCGCAGACGCCTGAAGACGAGAACCTGGGCGACCTCATAATATCGCTTGCCTATGTGCAAAAAGATGCGCAGAACTGGGGGCAAACCTTTACACAGCGCCTTGATGTGCTGCTTGCCCATGGCATAGCCCACTTGCTTGGGTACGACCATGATACCGAGGCAGAATTCCAGCAAATGCTTCCCGTCGAGAAAAGACTATTGAAATCGATACAATAGTCGCCCAACTTATCCACCAGAACTATTACACATAGAATTATTTTAGAATTTCACTTGCCGGATCCTGCATTTAGGCGTACTCTATTGACAAGTGGGGGACGTTTCCGATCCTGACATAATACATTTTTCGTTTCCTCAATGGAGAAGCATATGTGCAACACTAAGCACGCTGCCGTTGAGAGTAGTTATGAGCCAATTTACGATATCGTCTACTACGGGGATCTTGATTTTCTTGATTCACTAGAAGCTGAGGTGGAATACGACGAGCAGGAGTCCGGAGAGCTGTTGCCCGAACTATACTTACCAGGCCTAGAAGACGACACCGTACATTGAAAAAAAATGCCCCCTAGCTTTCGCCAGGGGGCTATTTCTTTTAGCGGCGTATTATTTTTTACGCTTCTACTTCTTCTTCAGCCTCTGCTGCTGCAAGTGCATTTTGAATTGGCACTAAGAAGTATTGCTCAATCTGCGCAGCATCTTGCTCGGCGCCTAGCTCCCTGAAGCGACGGCAAGAATCTTCTAGCACCGGTACTGCTGCAGCAAGATCGCCAATGCCTACCAGTAACTCCCCGAGGACAAAGGATGCCTCTGCTGCGATAGCTGGGTGCACGTTCTTTGCTACAATTTCTTCAAGCAGGCTTTGCGCTTTGGCTTGGTCACCAATTGCGAGGTAGTACGTTCGTAAGATCGTAGCCACCGCAGGAATGGCAGAGGTAGTGCCATCAAGCGTCGCGACGTACTGCCCTGCTAATTCAATATCACCCGTGTTAAGCGAATGCATGGTTAGCAATGCCACTGCGGTTTCTTGCAACTGGCCCTGGGCATTTTGTACGACGACGGTGAGCAGATTCTTAATTTGCGGGCTGAGTGCAAGGGCACGCTCGACGTCTGTCATGGTCTGTATGGCGTTAAAGTATAGGATAGCAAGCTCGAGGTTTGCCTCAGTCGCAAGCTTTGCATCACTTCCCTCTCCTGCTGCCACCAAGTGCTCTACAGCTGTGTCGAAGGATTCCTCGTTTGTGTATACCTCTTGCGTGTTAACTAATTGCTGACCTTGCGCCAGGTGGTCTGCTTGACCGAGCATAGGCGCAGTAGCTTCTGCCTCTACGGCCGGGTGCAGGTTGACAGTAGCTAGTGGCATAGCTGCCATAGCAGCAAGTATCAGGGTTTTCTTTTGCATCTTGTTCCCTCCCAGTGTGGTTATTGATGCGCTATAGTTTCATATATAGGCATCTAGTAGACCAATTTTTGTCACAGTTGTAAAGATTAGTTACCAGCGTATGATTTCTGGATTTTGAGGTTCTGACCCTGCAGTGCAGGCAGAAGCATCTTGATGTTTTTGTCGTGGAACCTAAATCCACCACCAACAAATGGGTTTGCCTCGCGCTTGCTCACAAAGTCATCAATTCCAAACGCCGTGTACATGTTCTTGAGAAAGTACAGTCTGTTAAGCCACTTAAGGTGTGGGCGTTTGTCATCAATACGGTTCATACCTTGGAAGTCGAACATCTCAAAGGTAGTCACCCAGTGGAATTGGTCGGTTGGCAGTGGCACGTAGTAATCGATACCAAAACCACCGGCGTTCTCGAAAATACCACCACGAACCACGAGGCGGTTAAAACGTTTACCAAGTTGGAAACCCATCAAAAGGTCGTGCTTGAGTCGTGTCGTTTTCTCTACACGATCGGGGTGGGTATATTGCTCGCAAATGTTTGGTGGTTCAAGCTGATTTTTGTTACGGTCGAAACGCTTAAAGTCGATGACCTCGCGGTCTACCCGACCTTTTTCGCTGGTTACCAGTTGCAGCTGATAGAAGTAATCCTGCTGCGGACGCAGACGAATCTCTATATAATTTTTTGAATCCCACTCACGCAGCAGCATCTCGCTGTGCGCATCTATCAGCACATCAATATTCGCGCCAGCACCTGTTAGCTCACGTACATTACGCAGCGTCTTTTTAAAGTCGCGATAGGTCTCGTCTTCATTTACAACTTTACCGATAAACCCGCGGCCCTCATTAATTTTGCCAAAAACATTTCCGGCTTCCTTAAAACCGTACTCTACCTGCTCGGAGGCACTGCCCATCCTGTCAAACCCACTGCGCACACTTGGCAACGTGTCGTCAGCAAGTTCTCCACTGGCTTTGCTAAACTTGTCGAGCATGGTGTCTATGCTTTGCTCATTCTTGCGCAGGCGCTCTTCAAGCAGCTCGCTAAAGCTTGCCATGCGGTTAGAGGCTTTTGCAAACCCACGAAGCGCCTCTTTTATGTTGTCTTGGCTCTCGCTCGAGGCAATCGATTCGCGCAGCGAGTTTGCCACGTCACGAATGCTTGAGGCTACATCAGAAAATTTGTTAAGCACCTCGCCAACACTGGCAGGGGCACTAGCAGGAAAGCCAAGAGCGCCACCGGGCGGCATGATGCCGGTGGATGAATCGCCCGGGTCAATTTCTAGGTAGCGTGCGCCTAAAAGGCCTTCTTGGCGAATAAAGGCACGTGAGTTTTTGGCAAGTTGATTTTGCTTGTTTACCATAAAGAACACGACAGCAGTACCCTCACGTGAGAGCTTAATGTTGTCGATCTGGCCGACTACCACACCAGCAATTTTGACTGGATCTTTTTTCTCCAGCCCACTGGTGTCGTCAAAGAATGCACGGTAGGAATGGTAACGGTCACGATCCAAACGGAAGGTACCGATGCTGAAGGTGAGGTAAAAAAAGACACCTATCGCACCCGCGACAAACAAACCTACAATAGTCTCTGTTTTCACAGCGTTTCTTCACTTTCTACTTGCACTACAGCCAGTAGAGCTTGGCCACTCGATAGGTGATGATTGGTCTTTGCTGTGAGTTCTGCTTGATGGCTCCTACAGGTGCATCCTTAGGCTTGTCTTGCTTCAATACTTCTCGAACAAGGACTGCGAGCACCCGTGCTTCTACTGTTTGCACAGTACCTGATGATAGCACAGTAAACACGGTAGGATCAAATTCTTTAGAGAATAGCTCTGCAAGCCGTGGCAAGGCTCGCGGCCGACTTTCGTATATGTGTTGTAGAACGCTAAAATTCTCTTGCCAATTGCGCCCTAAACCCTTTTTGTAACCACCTATTGCCTTTTTAAATGCGTCTTTGCGTGTTGTTGCATCGTCCGCCTGTCGAGTGCGAACGCCAAAGAGTGTACACAGCGCGTTACTAAGTAGCCATGGCTCTACGCTGCGACGATGGGTATTTACGGTAAAGAGATCGCTCAGTGCAATGGCTTCCCCCCCCGGTTGCCTGTCCGCCGAAGCCTTGGCGTAGGCTGGATCCCCTTGCTTGAGGGGCGCCGGTGGCTGGTAGTAAAGCGACAATCGCTGTACATCATCTAGGGCATAGAGCTCTGAAATGTCATCCAGCTTGCGGCCACGCTCTTTTAGGAACTTGGCTAGATTCTTTGCAAAGTCGCCCTTTGCTCCACTGCCCTCCCCAAGCTGCAGCCCTTGCAACCATGGCACGTACTCCTTGCGGAACTCGCCGGTTTTAAAATCGAATATTTCGTTAATGTTAATTTTGCCATCTTCACACATCAGGCACAGCTTTATCTGCCCGGCAAGGCCATCATGCACAGCATCTAGTTCGTAGGTTTGCCAGGTGTTAAGCGCTGGCAGAATTTTTTCGAGCAGCTTTTTACGGCGTGCCACGACAGGGTCTTCTTCTTTTTCAATCCGTGCCTTGTCGTCATCGGGCTTTACGGTTAATTGCGAGATAGCAAGGTTAAGGCCACCGAGTGCAAGCATCTTGGCCTTTTCGCGATTAAGCACCACTTTGTCGAAATGTGCATGCACTGTTGCGCGGCGCACCAGCTGCATGGTAAGCGTCGCGATAAGCGAGAGTACGAGTAGGACGATAATGACTATGCTGCCCTGTTTTTTCATTTACCACCCCCACGTAGGCCGTTAAAGAGGCTTGATATGTCGTTAGATTGTTTGGTGGGTTTCGGGGTTTTGTCTGGCTGTGGTTTCTTCTCGTCTTTTGCCTGGGACTTATCTTCCTCATCACCCTCGGACTTTGGTATCTCTTTGGGCTTAGTAAACGCCGCAATCGACACCATTGTCTCGTAGGCAAATGCTCGCTTGTGCTCGTCATCCCACAGCTCGAGGTACACATGTGCGTGCTGGGGCACCACGTTCTTGGTCTCGTCTTTATCCCCCCACACGTATGTGCGTAGTGGTTCTAACTCTTTCTTTGAGTCCTTTTGTTTTCGAGGCACGATAAATTCTATGTACAGGCTCTTGATGCCATCGCACACGACAACCTCACGCACTACTTTCTTTTTCTTGTCCTCTGGTTGATCGAATTTTACGTTATCGAGATGCCCTGTTTCTTTGCGTGTTAGCACTTCTTTCTTAAGTGTGTACCCAACACGTGCCAGGCGTGGTTCTTTACGCCCAAAGCTGAGTACATTGGTCGTAACCCACGCGGCGTCTTTAAAGCCATAGCGCTTTTTGCCCTGCACTTTTTCTGACTCTTCATCACAAGTAGCAGTAAAATGTACCAGCTCTCTTTTTTCTTTTCGTTTTTCTGTATCATCGTTTGGGTCAGAGTATAGTCTTGGGATAAACGCGCACGACAAATCTTTTTCCAGCTGGTTAAAGAGCAGCGCAACTTTGCGATCAATCAGCATGTACTTGCGTCCGGTGGCAAGAAAGGTAGCTGACGAGCGCATAGCCTGGACAAGCCCAACAATAATGACGCTAGCAAACGACATGGCCATAATTAATTCGAGGAGTGTAAACCCTTTACGATTCATAATTTGTCCTCTTTGGGCTTAGGCAAGAATGTGACCAAAGTTTGCGTACGGCCTTGGTAGGTACCGTCGACGCGGGCAATGACAATGTCGCGGGAGAACTCTTTAAGCTGCGACTTTTTAATAATCTCATGAAACGTCACATTTATTTCGGTCTGAGGCTTCTCGCGCTTTTCGGCCTCACTTTTTAATTTCTTTGGCGGCTTTATCAGCAGCTCCTGCAGCTTTTCGCGCAAAATGTAGATCCGCTGCAGATCGCCGCGCCCACGCATGATGCGCGTGAGAGAACCCAGCTGCATGGGCGAGAGCATAAGCAGCGCCGTGCTCAGCAGCACTATGGCAAACATTACTTCGATAATGGTGAATGCAGCACGCTTCATGATACTGCCACAATCGAGTCGCCGCGTTTCCAGTTGCCAAGGAATGCTTGCATGACAAAGGTTACTTTATCGGAAATGCCGCGCTTGGTGCGCACCAGTTGCACTTGCGCTGTTTGAACGAGGCCGTCAGGAGTTACCACATGGCCTACGCCTTTGACATCGCGCAGCCACTTGTCCTCGCCCTCTATCTTCACACTTTCTACCACGACGCCATCGGGCAGGCGGTAGGTTGCCGAAATACCGGGTGCTAGGGGAATGAAGGCTTGTTTCTTTTCATCGTCCGGATCAATGCCTATCCGGCGAATGGTCAGCTCGTCTTTGCCATCTACCCTATGCCACAGCAGCTGGTGCATGCGGCCATGCATGATAGCTTCTTGGCGCGCGAGGTAGGCAACGTCATTAAGTTCGTCATTGATGGTCGGCCATGAGTTTTTGGTTTCGTAAAATGCCAGACGTGGCAATGTGACGGTCATGAGTGCCATGACCGTCACAACGATTAATACTTCAATAAGGGTAAATGCGCCTGATGTGCGCAAGGTGCTACCCCCTAGACGCCTACTACGATGTCGGCTTCGGCGCCATCGCCGCCTTCCATGCCGTTAGCACCGTAGCTAATAAGCTCGTAGTACTTGTACTTGCTGCGGTAACGTACCGGTGGTGCGTTGTACTCGTACTCATTCCTCCAGGCATCCTTTGGTGGCTCGCTGCCTTCAAAATATGGACCATCCCATTCGCCTCGCGGTGTTGGTTGGTCAATGAGAGCTTGCATACCACCTTCGCGTGCGGTTGGGTAGTGTCCCATGTGCATTTGGTACAAAAGCAAAGCATCTTGTACCGATTGCATCGATACCTTGGTAAGCTTAATGTTCGCCCCAACACCTTTTCTAAATATACGTGCTCCGAATACGGCCGCTAACGTTACAACAATCGTAATAACGAGTAATAGTTCGATGAGGGTAAATGCTGCACTATTTTTCATTTTCATAATTTATCCTTCTAAACACCTGCGATATCGCCCATTTCCATGATTGGTACAAACATCGCTACAATTATAAAGACGACAATTCCGCCCATGATAAGCATCATGAAAGGATTAATTTTTGCCACCAGGCTGTCGGTTAGATCGCCTAGCTCTACTTCATAGTCACGTGCAACGTTCAAAAGCATGCCCGCAAGTTCACCCGATTGCTCACCAGTACGAATCATGTAGCTAGCAATGGGTGGGAAAATGCCAGTTTGCTCGAGGTACGTTGCAATGTTTCCTTCTTTAATAATTTTTTCGCGCGCACGCTTAAGCGTGTCTACCAAAATCTTATTATCGATAATATTGCATACAATGTCTAACGCCTCACTCAGGTTCACGCCGCTGTCCAGTAGCATGCCAAGCGTTTTGGTAAAATCCACCACCGTTTTTGTTTTGGAAAAGTACGCGGCTAGCGGCAGCTTAAGCTTAAGCGTATCGATCGTATGCTTACCGGACGGCGTCGACTTCCAGTACATAAAGAGCATGGTCCCGCCCAATAGCGAGAAGATAACTAAGTTAAAGTGATCTACAAATATGTTGCTTATGGCAATCAGCACTTTCGTGGGTCCTGGTAGTTCACGTCCTGTTTGTGCAAAGATGCTCGTAATCTTTGGCACCACAAAGGTAAGCATGAAGCCAATGGAAGCAAGCGAGAAGCCACCAAGCATGATGGGATAGGACATTGCGCTCTTGATTCTCTTCTTGGTCTCTTCACTTTTTTCGAGATAGTCGTTGAGACGGCTTAAAATTGCCTCAAGCTTTCCAGTAGCCTCGCCAGCGCGAATCAGCTGTACATACACACTGCTAAACACGCGTGGGTAGCGTGCAAGCAGGTCGGCAAAGCTGCCACCTTCTTTTAACCCATCTCTGATTTCAACCAGAATGCGCTTAAGCTTGCCACTAAACTGGTCGCTTAGTAGCTCGATGGCGTGCAGCAGTGGCACGCCGCTGCGCAAAAGCACCGCAAGCTGGTTCGTGAAACGAATTTTGTCTTTTGGTGCCACACCACGTTCAAACAGGCCACCCAAAAACGGCGTCTTAAGTGCCTCTCCGGTAGCAAGGTTTAAGCCAATTGGCATAAGGCCTCGCGTACGCAAAAGCTGCTTAGCATCAGCTAAACTAGGGGCATCAATCGTACCCCTTACTTGCCTACCTTGGCGGTTTAATGCTTTGTAACTATAAAATGGCATCGCGCCCAATCGTAAAATACTTGCAAAATTTTGTTGCCACATGCTAATATGCATGCGTCTATAGAGAATGTAACAAAAAAGGGTGGGAACATGAAACATTCAAAGCATTATAAACTTTTAACTGCTGCTTTAGTACTAGCACCGTCGCTGCAGGCACTTAATGTACCTTCAACGCAAGGGGTCGCACAACTTGGCGCCATGCTGGGTAGTAACGCACAGCAAATTGCCGAAACTGCGCGTCTTTCGCGCATGCAGCAATTTGATGGCCTGCTGGGCGAATACATTACAACGCACTACAACAACAGTGACTATGCAACTATTATTTCGCAAGATTCTTCGCACCTGCTTACACTGCTGCGTGCTGTTCGCCGTGCCGACTTCGGCGATGCCGGTGTGGTATATGCCTCGACCATTTTAAAATTGTTTCACGATAAGCTTAAGGCTGCAGAACTAATTGATGACTGTGTGATTGATCGAACGCTCAGCGAGCTTCCAACTATGCTTGGTGGGTTCTTTAAAGCAGAGCAAACCGAGACCGGCCGCATGCAAGACAATGTACGCCGCATGCTTCTTGCAAGCTTTACCTCGCACCTCTCAACACTTACAAACAATGGCGGCAACTTGCTCGATAGCCTCGCAACCCGCGTTGCAGGGGATGTTACCAAGGAGCTCTCAAAAAAACAGAGTGAGGCCGAGAACGTAGTACGCTTGCGCCACCTGGTTATTCGCCTGAGCGAAAACATGATTGGCAAGGCTGGCTTTAGCTACACCTCGTACGAAGGCTTTGTGCCATCGCTACGTTCTATCGCACACCAAATTACGCGCCTGGTCGATGCTGGCATTATTGACCACGCTGACGACTACGACAGTTTGCTGTGGAGCCTGGTACACCGCGCGTGCTTCTTCTTAGACCTTGCAGGCAGTGCTTTCCCGCTCGCATTTTATGAGGAGCTTGAAGCAGACCTTGCAGATGGCGAGATTCTGTTTTTGGAAGATGCTGAGCTTGACGAACATATCGTAAGCAAAAAGCAGACCTTTGCAGAAGCGGTGGCTAAAGCCAAGCTTAAGGCAATTGCCTACCACCGAGGCGGCATCATCAGCGAGCCTATGGTTTAGCGCACAACGCTTTATAAATTAAAGAGCCCGGCGATCGCCGGGCTCTTTTTTTAGAAGTTAAACGTTAGCTGGCCACCGATGGTGTCAGCATTTACCACTCTACGCCCACCAAGCGGCACTTTGTAGAAGAACATGAGCTGCGATTTGATTGGAATGTTCTTAGCCTCGTCAAACAAATCGTAGTGCAACTGGAACACGATGTTGTGGTAGGTCCAGTCACGCACGGTCTGTGCACTATTTATAATATCATTACTAAAGAAGTTCGAGCGCGCGTTTAATCGATCTGAATCGTGGCGCTGGTAACGGTATGCAACATTTGCTGACAAGCCGCCCAAAAAGCGCTCTGCTCCAAAGCCCAAGTGGAACTTCCACGTCATACCATACTTTTTGCGCACGGTACCTTTGTGGAAGAGCAAGAAGTCGGTTTGCCTCCTGTCAGTCTTGAGGCGCATAGTGCGAACGTCATCAAAAAGCTTGAAGAACTCAAGCTCACCAGTGAACTTGAAGTTGTGTACAAAAAACAGGTCCAGGCCCAGCGTCAGCGGCATACCGGTAGCACCATCATACCCACGTGGTAGCGAGAAGGCATTATCCTCCTGAGGCTTTGGCGAAAATGGCAGCGTCAGCCCCAGGCGGCCGGTCAGGCGTACCTTTTTAAGACGCTTGCGGTCGGGTTGCTCGAAGTCGTTAAACCAACGCAGCATAACCACTGGGTCGCCCAGTCCGTCGGTTTCAAAGTCGCGGATCTTCAGGCCATCACCAAGCTCGGCGGCGATGCGGTCGATGTCGCATGTAAGCTGATCACGCACGTAAAGGTCGCTTGATGTAGTGCTTTGGGTTAGGTCATTCCACCGCACATCGGTGAATTTTTTGTCTACAAACGGGACGTAGCAAGACACATCAAAAAACCCGTCTATGCCATCGACCAGAAAGTTGTATTGTCCATACCACGTAACGTCCAGCTCGCGGTAGCGACCATCCACACGAAAGCGCCCACGGCAACCGTCGTCGGTTGCTGGTGAGAGTGATGGAGAGAGGCTGCGTGACAGGTCGTCAAGCGCGCTGCAAGGTGGTGCACCGAAGGTGGCAGCGATTGCCGACTGAGTTTCGTTGTAAATGCGCATCACACCTGATTTGTCATTTGAAAAGTTCCAGCCATCGCTGGTGTCGCCGTGCTCGATCTGCACACCGGTTTTAAACTTTTTGTATGCGCCCTCCTCCTCGGGCCAATAGTCGGTGCGGTACGCTATGTCCCACGGACGGAAGAAGTCGGTCGGCGCGATAGAGGCGGCAAGTGGCACACCACAAATAACGGGGGTTAGGAGGAGCAATAGTTTTTTCATGTTTTACCCTTATTCGTTAACGGCTATGCCAAAGTCACCAGGAATTATCCATGCGCCGGATGCGCTGCTGCGCCGTACAATACCCACATTGAAAACACAATCTGGTGGCACAACGGGGAAGATGAGTGCCCCACGGCTTTTAAGCGCAACTAAATTCCCTCCGCTTGCAAATCCACGCAAGTAGTCTATCGATGAAAAGTTTTTGGGAAGGATGCTCAAACCGCTTGCACCATCTAGGGTGAAGTTACTGCGATACTGCCCAAGCGCAGCCCACAAGCCAGATAGTGACACCTCGGGCACGGCTTGCACCGTTCCACCATTGATGGCGCTGCTTGCGGTGTCGGCAATAATAAGCCGGTGGATGTCGGTAAGATCGTCGCCTAGATTGTTTGCGATGGCATACAGGTTACCACCATGCGAGAAATCGCTCTTTTCTTTACAGATGGTAGGTAAGTCTCCGACGGCTCCAAGGCCACAGCCGGTGGCATCACTAAGCACCTCGACCCACTGTGCATCGCCTGACACCGTAGCAATGTTTAACCCATTGCCCAGTCGGTATAGCCCGCTGCCGGTGGCAAGCAATGCAAGCTTGCTTGAAATGACTAGGTCTAAAAAACGCACGCCATCACGGCCAGTCACCGAGCATGAATCGGAGAGCACCTCTACCTCTGGGGTAGGTGCGCCTGTTGCAGAGAAGTTTTCTTTGACAAGGTGAATGCGCAGCAATTGATCCGCAGTTAGCACGTATAAAAAATCACTATCGCTCACGAGCTTGCGTACACCGCAAATGTTACCCACTATTTTAAATGACATGTCCGGTGTAAGGCCCTCAAAGCCGCTGGAAAGCCCCGCATCAAGCGCAGTGCTCCAGCCATCGCCATCAGAAGTGCTTAGCACTGCAAGGCCACTGTGGCCACCGGCAAAGACCCAACCACGTTTTTGCCCATCGCCACGAAAGGCACGGGAGATTTCTGCCGTGCATAGTGGCCCAAGCCCGTCAAGCACACCACCAGAAATTGCCATGACGAGTGTACTGTCAAAGCGCTGTGGCGCAAAGCCGTTGCCAGAGCGGACGGTATGCGCGGCAAATACTTCGGTGTTTGGGGTTAGGTTTTGAATTGCACTGGATTTACGACCAGTCTCGACAAGTACCACTTTTGAAAGCCCGGTTGCAATTTGCACAGTAATGCTGCCCACCGTGCCCGCTTGCTGGAATGATGGCGTGGTGTCGTCAAAGTCAAAAAGCTCGTGCACACCAGCGCAGGCCTGCGGAAACTCTTGTCGCAGCACGGTAACAAGACCTTGGCTAGGCTCTTCTACCGGACCACCAAGCAGGTTGTCCCCAGCACCGCTGCTCCACAGTGTGGCTTCCACAACGTTTGAGAAGGTAGTGGACTGCATGCCGGTCAGGTACATAAACGATGCGCTCTGCGCATCTACTCCCCCACCTAGGGCACGGTTTACACTGCCCATCACTCGCCGCCATGGGCTAAAGCATTGTACTCTGCCATCGGGGCCGAGAATAGCGGTACTCGAAAAAATGCCACTCTCGTGGTTTGCATCACGCAAGCCGGTATTGTCGCGCCCGGCAAGACAGACAAACACGGTGTCGCCTGCGGTAAATATTTCTCGCACCTCTTGATTGGGTGCACTTGGCACTGGGCCATTACCAACAATGGCTGCAATGTCTGTGGCACGTGTCATTTGGTCAACGCCATTTGCAACCAGAAACTCGTTTTCTTTCGATGCAACACGCCCAACATCTGCAGCGTTTACACTTGTGCCCTCGGCATCGCAAATTTCATGTACCAGCGGTACGGCATACAGCTGGTTTTGTGCATCGCCGTCGGTGACTGCGCCATTTACAATACCGTAAAAGATGCCGGTGGTTGTCTGCAGGGTACGCACCTTGCACAGGTTTGCGCTAATGCCCAGGCTTTGCCCGGCGCCTGCGTTAAAGCCGAAGATGAAGTCGGTTGAATTAGTTATAAAGTTGTTTGCCTCTAAGTTAACTGCCGGCGTAAGCACTATACTGCCTTGCTCGATACGCCCAACAAGTAGTGCTATGGCACCACCATCGCTATTGTCATCGCTCCGCTTAACACGCAGGGCAACAAACAAGCGGCGCATGAAGCGGTTGTAGTGCAGGTCGACCACCTGTCCAATCACGCCCTCTTGCGAGATGGCTACCAATTGCCCAGCACCAAGCGAGAGCTCGGCTACATCTACCGGCTGAAGTGTCCCATTGCCTGCAGTGCGTACCAAGGTAATGCCACTGCCATCTGCCCCAAATACTCCACTGCTCGGAGCAACGGCTGCAAAAACATCATCGCGCGATCCGGCAATGCCTGCTATGCCACTGGTTGTTTCACTATGTGCATCTGGCAAGCGCTCGGTGTTGGTAAGCACAACACCACCGGTGCTCGGGCTTGCCACCAGGCACAGCTTTTGGCAGGGCCCAAGGATTGGCTCGACATCGTCGGTCTCGAGCACCACTACCGGGTTGCGATCGCGCAAGGTAAGGTGTGCAATACTCTTGTTAAAGATAGGGTTCTTGCTTAACTCGCCAGGCTTCTTAGCAATGTTGCCTCTTTGGTCTTCTATCATTGCATTCGGGTCGTGGTTTACTATCGCTTGCTCTGGTGCAATAGAGTCGATGCACAACTCAATGCGGCCGGTCTCGGTATTTGATTCTTGATGTGCCCGTGCCAAAGCAAACTGCAGTGGGTCTTGTGCATCGCTACGTGCACCAAGGACAAATAAGTCATGTGATAAATAGGCTGAAGTGCCAAAGTTAATACGTCCAACAAACGTACCAATTGTTGCCTGCATGCTGCCAGAAAAACTAACCAGTGCAATGGCAACCAAAGCTTTTGATCGAAGTGTGCCGAGCATTATACTCCCTTCATGCTGTTTTTGTTGATTGCATAGGTGTATATGCTCGCGCATAACGCAGAGCACACCACCCCGAGGGAGACAGTGTACGAAATATGTCAGATAATTCTAGTGTGGCTGTGTTTCTGATTTTACCAATCTGCTCAGGCATGTTTGTGCATCACTTAGGAACTCTTCACCAAAGCCTTCTTCTGCAAGTACCTGCAGCGTAATAACCTGTGGCGATACCCCTGGTTCGATGGTGTATGGATAGACGAGTTTTTCACCCGGCTTGTTTGTCACCTGTACACGCGCATTGGTAAAATCGCCCATGTCCTCCGTCAGATCGGTAATGGCTGGAAAGTGCGTGCTGGTAAGCATGAGGTTGCCACTAAAGCTGCCCATCAACTTGGTATAGCTGTATGCCGCTGCCTGGCCTTCGGTAAACGTGGTGCCGTTAAAGACTTCATCAATCACGGATAAGCTGCGCTGCGTTGGCTCGAGCGCTTGCACCGTGTCGAGCAACTGGCGCGCACGAAT
>SDBT01010091.1_pt1 | contig 15283 bp, 12 predicted proteins | sample 2277101 | NCBI WGS metagenome assembly SDBT01 (sample SAMN10404973, study PRJNA504765) | marine sediment metagenome | isolation source: marine sediment core GS10_PC15, 103 cmbsf | place: Arctic Ocean: Southern Knipovich Ridge | collected 2010 | reverse complement strand
AAATTAGTGCCATTTAAACAAAAAGCCCTTATACGCCAATTAACATAAGGGCTTTTTTAGCTTCAAATTATGGTGGGCGGTACAGGACTCGAACCTGTGACCCCCTGCGTGTAAAGCAGGTGCTCTAACCAACTGAGCTAACCGCCCGCATGGCGCGCTTGGCGGGGCTTGAACCCACGACCTCAGCCTCCGCAGGGCTGCGCTCTATCCAACTGAGCTACAAGCGCAACTTTAACACTATGCGCCGGGCAAATAATAGCAGCATTACCAAAAAAGCAAGCAATATATATGCTTTAATAACACCTGGTGCCGAAGGGGAGATTTGAACTCCCACGCCCTTGCGGACACTACGCCCTGAACGTAGCGCGTCTGCCATTCCGCCACTTCGGCATGATTACCAATTTACCAATGCATAGTAATTACACTAATAATTAATACTCAAATGCGCTACTTTTGTCAAGCTATCATAGGCATAAAGAAAACCTTAGAGACACGAGGGTCTTTGACATTTTCATGAAAAGCATAATAACATGCGACAAACAGGTCAGGCATGGGGAGGACAATATGGGTTACTTCTCTTATTTAATCCCCGATATATTCAAAAATCTTCACTTCAGGCACTTCGCCCACCGATGGCTCCATTTTCGTAATATCGGAACTAAATACCACCTTGTAGTTTCGCAATGCCTCCAGAGGTACCGGGCTAACAAACGGGCTATCACTGACAATTCTATAATTAGTGGCTTTCTGGCTTTCAACATATTCAAGCGCTTCCTGATAATCCGTAAATTGCTGGGCTGAGGTTATCTGCCTGTAAGGAATACCCTCTTCGGTAACTTTTTCCTCGTAGGAAATGACTGTCGTGTTCTGGGGGGTTACCGCTTCCCCGTCAAAGTTATACAATCTGACGACTAATGAGCGGTAGTATTCGGGATAAAATAGTAGTCTCGGTTCCAGTTTGCCTTCCTGAGGCAGGTGATAGATATCAAAAAAATCTGTTTGTTCTCTTCCCGCCCACCGGATGACCGCATGGAATTTGCCAAAAAGTATTGGACTATAGCGAATACCTTCTTTAGTAAGTATTCGCTCATAAGTAATTACTGCAGATGTCGAATAGTCAATTATTATGTAAGATGAGTCCAGCTTTTGCATTATTTCCCTGGATGGAGCTTCTTCCTGCGATAAGAAGAGATTGGCAACATTGATTATCGGTTCGGGAGATTGCCCGGGATTGGCGCTGGGTAAACGGTGTGCCATACGCGTAATCCAGTAACCATAATCCCACCAGGCAGTTACGCCGTAGGCAGATTCAGGGTATTCATACCCTTTCCCCGGGGTGGGTGACTGGTAACGCTTGTAGTAGAAATCCGTATCCGCAAAGGGCTCCGGGGTATTGTCTTTCATCCAGTAGAGGGCGCTGTGCCAGGCATCAGAGGGGGCAAAACGTGCTTGAGAGGCAACAGCTACTGCCGGCCTGATGTTGGGGAAGAAAACTAATAAAAAGATTACTATTGTCGCTAAAGCCGTGTTTACATATCTCATGGTAAGCTGCGGCTCCCTCTTCTTTTTCTGTTTTGAAACGACTGTAGCGCTGTCTCCCTTTGTTTTTTCCGCTTCCGTCTCCGGCCTGGCGACAAGATGTTTCAGGCCGGCGTGCCAGAGCACCTGCCACGAGAGGTAACCGGTAAGCAACGCTACATTAACGGCGAAATAATAAGCAAAACGTCGCTGCCCCAGAGCAGCTATCAGTATCACCAGGCTCCAAACGACCAGGAGGCTTATTTCCGTATTACCCCGCTTAACAACCAGATAAATCAAAATAAACAAGGCGATAAAGCTAAAGAAAAAGTTGAAGGAGAAGTTGCCCCAGCCAAGCGCGATTGTCAGTGGTTGCATTTCAAGGGTGGTAGTGCCCGGTCCCGTCGGAGAAAAGATGATGAATTGACTCATCATTAGCTTGAGTAGAGAGGGAAAAACTGCGTAGAAGATACCAAGTCCGACCAGTCCAATCACAACCAGAGCCAGCGGGTAAAAAATCGGCTTTAATCCCCGCCTTTCCACCAGCCGGGAGACACCCCATAAAATCAGTGGTATCAGCAGAGCGATAATCAGTGAACTAAATTGAAGCACTCCGTGCTGGAATAAAACGAATATTATGATTGTAACAAGGAAGAGATCTGTGCTAACTATAACCAGGTAGTCAGAGGATTGACCCCTCAGGTGGTCGATAATAAACTGAACAACAAAATAGACAGCGAGGATGAACACAAAGAGCAGGGCGCCTGTCCAGGTAAGGAAATAGATACCCAAAAAAATACCGGCAAGAAAGCTGAAAACAAGGGGTTTAGTGAAAACCGCCCATTCGCGGCGCTTGATGTGGCCATATGTAATCTGTTTTTGCTTTGCAGATTTTACCGCCATGATGAAAAACATGATGAATACGGAAGTGATAAATATCTCGGCAGCAGGGGTATCCGTGAACCCCAGTAATGACCTTCCCAGAAATTCACCCGCCGTTATGGATAATATACCCGCCGCGATAACCCCCGCCCATCGGCCAAACAGCTCTTTACCGATAAAATAAACGGGAATAACGGTAAGGCTGCCCACTACCGCCGGGAAATAGACGCCAACGATATCAATGGTATGCTGAGTTGGTGAACCCAGTCCGATGACCCAGGTGATTCCAGCCAGCAGCCAATTCATAAAATGAACCGTCCCGATATGCCCACCGTCCGGATAAATGATGTAAGGGTCAAAAGTAAGCATATTAGGAAAATTGTGAGCCAGATTATCAACAATGCGCATCTGCCAGTAAGCGTCAATACTGCTTAGTTTGATCCATTCGCCGCTGAAGATGACGTCATGCGGAAGCACAACTCGAAGATACAAGGCAACGCCGAAAAACAGGGCTATCAGTAAACCAATGAGGAGTCGTGGAGATAATTTTATTTTGTTCATTTCCCCCATCTCCTGAACCGGATTATCGCTAATTCAGCTACAATATTCGACATTACTTCTGATGTACTGCTCATCACGAAGTTTAATGTTAGACCCAGTATTGCATAGTGACTACCTTTTGGCAAGGGATGACCAAATCCTTGTACTCAATTCTGGTTGTTCTTTGCTGACCTCTCCCCTGCCCCTCTCCTGCCTGAATCACCAGTAGCTAATCACAGTTGCGGCTGGCAGGAAAGGGGGTGTAGTGAATAGAGGGGGTGAGGTTTAACATAAGTATGACCAACCAAGAATGAACAGAACCTACCATGTCAAAGCCTTGTTTTATGCAGCTTGAGAGGGCTATAATTAAACAATTGTAGAAAATGAGTATTGTGGCTGAGGGAGACTGATTTATGCCACCGAAAATTTCGATTGTGATACCATCTTATAATATGGCTGATTTCATTGAGGAAACGATTCAGAGCATTATTAACCAGGATTATCCTGATATCGAATGCATCGTGATGGATGGCGGGTCTAACGACGGTACGCTTGATATATTAAAGAAATATGACCATAGAATCACCTGGGTCTCGGAAAAGGACAAGGGGCAGTCGGACGCCATCAACAAAGGCTTAGAGCGAGCCACCGGGGACATTCTCGCTTACCTCAATGCTGATGACGCCTATGAAAGCGGCTGTTTTCAAAAGATAGCCGACTGCTTTGAGAAGAATCCCACAGCTAAGTGGGTGTATGGAAAGGTTAGAATTACAGATGTGAAGGGCGTGGAAATCCGCAAACTTATCAACAGCTACCGCTATTTCTGGCAAAAAAGATATAGCTATAATTGGCTTTTAGTTCTTGATTTCATTGCCCAGCCGGCGGTCTTCTGGCGCCGGGAACTAACCGAAGAAATAGGCCTGTTCGATGTCGAACAGCACCTGTCAATGGAGTATGAATACTGGCTGAAAGCGGGGGCCAGGTACGACCCCGTATTTATTGACGAATATCTGGCAAGGTTCCGTATTCACGGCAGTTCCAAAGGCGCCCTGAGTTTTGCCCCGGCGGCTAAAGTGGTATTGAACGACTCTAAAAGGTATGCCCGCGCCTTGGGGAAAAGGCACCTCATACCGCTGCAATATCTGAACTACTTCAGCATCGTAGCTACATACTCATTGCTTAATATTATCTCCAGAAAGAAATAGAGTGTTCTTCTAATTATTACCGGTATAGAGGAATTTAAAGTATGAAAAAAGATGTCATTGTCCTGGGCATACATGACGGGCATAATGCCGGCGCCGCCCTGCTGAAAAACGGCTCGGTGCTGGCGGCAATCAACGAAGAACGCCTCAACAATATTAAAAACTATAGCGGGCCACCCCTGGAATCAATAAAGAAGCTGTTCCAGATTGTCCCGGTCAATCCTGCGGAAGTAGATATCATCGCGGTAGTTGGCCTGATAAGAACACACGCCCCATTGAAAGAGAGACCAATCCATACCAGATTGTACGAACGGCTGACCCCGTATGTGCACAGCCACGCTTTCTGCCGGGCACTGGTAAAAACACTGCATAAATTCCGGAAGATGGACGAGCTGAATACGCTTTTTCAGGAGATGGCAATACCCGACCGTGAAATATTCTTTATCGAGCATCACCTGGCACACGCCGCCTGTGCCTTCTACCAGCGACCCTGGGAAGATAATACGCTGGTACTGACCCTTGACGGTGCGGGAGACTGCCTCAGCGCGACGGTTAATATCGGCGAAGGTTTAAGCATCCATAGAGTTGCCGCCTCCACTCATTATGACAGCCCGAGCAATAACTTCTACAGCGAAATTACCGGTTACTTCGGCTTAAAAAGGTGGGAGCACGAATACAAGGTGATGGGGCTGGCACCCTACGGCAGGCCGGAACTCTGTATCGAAGAGATGAGAAAACTGGTCAGGGTTAATCCCGGAAAACCGTTAGAATTCCAGAACACCAGCGGTTCCTATCTTACACAGCTTCAACCCCGACTCCGAAAAAGGCTGGCGGAGCAGAGATTTGACAATGTTGCCGCCGCCTGCCAGACATACTTTGAGGAGCTTATCAGCCGGTGGGTCAGCAACGCCGTTAAAGCAACAGGTATCAGAAAGTTAGCCTGTGCCGGGGGTTCCTTTCTAAACGTTAAAGCCAACAAGGTAATTCGTGAGATGGAGGAAGTGGAGGATGTTTTCTTCTATCCGGCTTCGGATGACGGCGGTACGGCGGTAGGGGCTGCCCTCGAAGCCTATTATCGATTTTGCGAGCGGGAAGGGATTGAATCCGAACGGCATGAACTAACGGATATGTATTACGGTGTTGAATATGACGATGACTCCATAAAACACGTTTTACAGAATACCGACTGGCTGGCCAAAGCCCGCCATATTCAGCACATAGAGGGAGAAATCGCCGGTTTAATCTCTGAAGGAAAGGTAATCGCCCGGTTCTCCGGTCGTGACGAATGGGGACCCAGGGCGCTGGGCAACCGGAGCATCCTGGCCGACCCCAGGGACATGCGTATTATCCGAAAGATAAATTTCGCGATAAAGTACCGGGATTTCTGGATGCCATTCGCGCCGGCGATACTGGAGGAAAGGATTGACGATTATTTACTCGATGCAAAACCGGCGCCTTATATGATTGAGGCATTTGATACTAAAGAAGAGGCAGACCAGATAATCGCCGGACTGCATCCCTATGACCGGACGGCAAGACCCCAGACCGTGAACGAATGGAATCTATCTTACCGGAAGGTTATTACCGAGTTTCAGCGCATTACCGGCGTTGGCGGAGTTTTAAACACCTCTTTTAATCTGCACGGCTTCCCTATTGTCGGAACTCCGGAGATTGCGATACAGACATTAGAGCAAAGTGACCTGGACGGGCTGGCTATCGGCAACTGGCTGGTCATGAAATAGTATCGTGAATGAGCTATGGAAGGAAGTATAGAGGAGGTAGAAATCAATAATGAGTAGCTCAAATACAAGGTCAGTCGCGTTAAGGGCAGACATCTCCCCTTACGTATTAAACTTTACTGATATTCGTCTGTATGTGTTTATCAGTATCTTCGTGGCTCTGGATGTTGCCATACCCTGGGCACTCCATCAAATCCATCCATTGAGCGGCCCCACCTTTTTACCCATGTTTTTCTTTGCCCTGATGGCCGGCCTGTTACTTGGCTGGCGGGTGGGCTTACTTGTCGGATTTCTCAGTCCTCTTATAAGTTTTAGTCTCTCCGGCATGCCGGTATTGGGGATATTACCGCAAATAGTCGTTCATAATTCTATTCTGGGCCTGTCTGCCGGTCTCCTCCGCGGCACTTTCCGAATCAACCTGGTATTGTCGCTACTTATTGCCATAATCATAGGCCGCCTGGCGCTGGGTTTAACCGTTTTAGCAGTTTCCTTTGGGGAGGTTAATCCTCTCACCAGTTTATGGCAGACAGTTCAGCAGGGCTGGCCGGGAATCGCTATTCAGCTTATCACTCTGCCGCTAATTATCATTGGATTAAACCACTGGCTGGCAAAAAGAACCCCGGGGAGTCGATAAAGTGACCGCCAGCAGCCATCTTTTCACAATATTCCAGGGCACAGGAGATACGGTCTGGATTTGTTCTTCCGGCACACTTCTTTTCAGGTCAACGGAGTCCGGAATAATGCCCCTGCTCACCTACCTTGAGGAATTCGAGCCGCCCCCGGAAGGGGTAACCGTCTTTGACCGGGTGATCGGGAATGCTGCGGCTTTGCTCATGAAAAAGGCGTCCTGCCGGGAAGCCTATGGCACAGTCGGCAGTGAAATAGCCGCCGAATCCCTGGAACGGATGGGGATTCCCCATTATTTCCAGACCACCGTCCCGTTCATCATCAACCGGGCGGGAGAGGGGATATGCCCCTTTGAGAAAGCGTCAATCGGGAAATCGCCTGGCGAGTTTTATAAATTCGCACTGGAAGCTTTAATACCGGAAAGGAAATGATGATTATACCGGGCAGACCGGAACAACGGGCTTATCTGGACAAGACAGGTGATGACCTTCAAGCAACTATATTGGCCGGGCTTGAGTTTATCGGCTGGGGCAACTGTATTAATAAGAACTCTAAAGTATTTATAAAACCTAACTTCACCTTCCCTCACTATAAACAGGGAATCACGACCACCCCGGAGCTTTTGAGACACCTGCTGGCGCTGCTCAAAAGCAAGGCGGACTCCGTAATCCTGGGTGAATCCGACGGCGGAAATAATTCCTTCACTGCCGATGAAGCCTTTGACGGACATGATATGCGCCAAATATGTAAAGAAGCCGGAGTTGAACTGGTCAATCTATCAAAGCTGCCCTCGGAGATTGTCGAGGATAAGATTGCCGGGAAAAAAGTGAGAGTCAGGCTGCCGCGGCTGCTCCTGGAGGAGATAGATTGCTTTATCTCGGTGCCGGTCTTAAAGGTGCACGCCATGACCGGGGTCACCCTGAGCCTGAAAAACCTGTGGGGATGCCATCCCGACCCCATGAGATGTCTGGAGCATCAAAACCTGTCCCGCAAACTGGCCCTCATCACTAAAACCCTGAAGCCGGCGATAATAGTGGTCGATGGAATCTACGCACTGGACGGGCACGGGCCGCTCTTCGGCGAACCCAGAAAGACCGACCTTATAATAGTCGCCGATAATCCGGTGGCTGCTGATTCCCTGGGAGCGGCCATTATGGGCATACCCTTAAAAAGGGCAAACCATATCCTGATTGCGGAAAAAGCCGGGCTGGGAAGCACCAACCTGAAGGATACTGATATCAGCACTGATTGGACACAATTCCGAATGCAATTCTCTGTCAGGAGAACCCTGGTTGACCGGGCAACAAGCCTGTTATTTAATAGTGATATTATCGCCAGGCTTGTCATAAAGTCACCGTTTACACCGCTGATATACAAAGTGGCGGCAACACTAAGGTCTCCGGAAGAGAAAGAATTAGCCAACCAGATGGGTAAAAACAAGATAATCGGCCCCTACTAGCGTAAACAAGGGTTTATTGAATGAGAATATTACATGTTTTCGACCTCTTCTCGCCACACGGCGGCGGCACGGTAGACCTTCTCTATAAGCTATCCCGGGTCCTGGCACAAAGAGGGCATGAAGTAGTAATCTATGCCAGCGACCATAGAATTGTCCCGGATTACATTGCTTCCCTGCCGGAGGTTAAAGTCTATCCTTTCCACTGCATATCGAGTTTGGCCGGATTTTACATCATGCCGGGTATCGTGAAGGCAGCCAGGGATAACCTGAAAAGCTTTGATATTATTCACCTGCACTGCTTCCGCAGCTTTCAGAATATTGTCGTGCATCATTATGCCCGGAAATATGGGGTTCCCTATGTGCTGGATACCCATGGTTCGCTTCCCCGGACTTCTTACAGTAAGAGAAGCCTCAAAGGGCCCATAAAGTGGCTGTTTGATATTGCCTTCGGCAAACGGATATTACAAGATGCCTCAAGGGTCATCGCCGAAAATGAATTTGGCGTCGAGGAGTACGAGGACTTCAGGGTTAAACGAGAAAAAGTGGCGGTTATTCCCCTCTTCTTCCCCGTTGAAGAGTTCTCCAACCTGCCGGCATCCGGCCGGTTCCGCAATAGACACGGCATTAAAGAAAAGCATATAATAATGTCTCTGGGGAGGATTCACTGGATAAAGGGACTCGATTTCCTGGTAGAGTCCTTTTCTGAACTAACCAGGTCAAGAGAAGATGTTGTTCTGGTAATCGCCGGTTCGGATGATGGTTATCAAGCATCACTGGAGAAACAGATTAGCAGATTAAACTTAGCTGATAAGGTCTTATTTACCGGATTTCTGGGCGGGCAGGATAAACTCGCCGCGCTGGTAGATGCCGATGTTGTTGTCCAGCCGTCCCGGTATGAGCAGGCGGCGTGGGCGCCGATAGAAGCTGTTCTATGTGGTACTCCTATTATAGTCTCCAAAGGCAGTGGTGCCGGCGAGGACGTCACTAGAATGAATGCCGGTTATCTGGTAGAGTATTGGAATAAAAGGCAAATGGTAAAAACTATAGAATTAATTATTGATAATCCGGCGGAAGCTCATAACAGAGTGCGGAAAGCCGGCGAATATATCATGACTAACTTATCATTAAGTAAAAAGGTTGAGGATTACGAAAGGCTCTATCGGGAGTGCATTACCGAAAAGGAGTCGGATAGGAGTAGAACATGAAAATTCTGATAACGGGAGGCGCCGGGTTTATCGGCAGCCATTTATGCGAAAAATACACTGGTGAGGGACACACCGTACTTTGCCTGGACAACTTTCTGAACGGCAACCTGGCGAACATCAGGCACCTGCTGAATCATAAGAATTTCAAATTATTAAACAGCGATGTCAGGGACTTTGACGCCCTGGAGAAGATTATCCAGGGGGTGGATACCGTCTTCCACCTGGCGGCGCAGATTCACGTCGACCGGTCATTAATCGAACCGCAGCTTACCTACGAAATAAACGTGCTCGGAACGCAAAACGTCCTGGAAGTCTCCCGAAGGCACGATGTCGAAAAGGTAATCTGCGTCTCCTCCAGCGAGGTCTACGGCTCCGCTCAAACCGTCCCGATGAATGAAAACCACCCGTTAAATGCCCCCCACCCATACGGCGCCAGCAAGATTGCCGCCGACCGCATGTGCTATGCCTATATAAAGACATACCAGATGAATATTATTATCGTAAGACCTTTTAACACCTTCGGGCCGAAGCAGAAGGACACGGGCTATGGCGGCGTCATTTCCATCTTCGTCAAACGGGCGCTCAGCGGCCTGCCCCCCATTATTTACGGAGGTGGCAATCAGACCAGGGACTATACTTTTGTCGCCGACCTTGTAGATGCCTTTGACTTGATTCTGCAACACCCGGAGTCGATAACCGAGCCAATCAACATCGGCAGTGGCCGCGAGATTAAAATAATCGACCTGGCGAATATGATTATCGATTTAACGGGACAGGGCGGTAAGATAAAGCCGGTCTCCGTAGAACCCAGACCCGGTGAGGTAGACAGATTACTTGCCGACAACTCAAAAGCCAAAAAGCTCCTGGGCTGGGAGCCGAAATACAGCCTTAAAGACGGGCTGTCCAAATTGATTGACTGGTATAAATACTACAAGTCTGAAGAGTGGTCAAAACCCGGATAAAAGTGAAAATAGTTTTTGTGCAGCCAAATGTTGGCTTCAAAGGTCATACCTGGGAAGCGCTGGGAATAGGTTATATTGCCGCCTACCTGAAGAAAAACTGCCCCAATAATCTGGATATAGATTTTTATTCAGGTTTTTATGATGACGACAGTGTAATTATCAAGGCAGGCAGGGAAGCGGACATAATCGGCTTCGGCTGCACCAGCCCGCAATTCCAGCACGGGCTGAACCTGGCGAAAGAGATAAAAACCCCTGAAAACGTGGTAGTTTTCGGCGGTATTCATCCCTCGGTGCTGCCGGAGACAGTTCTACAGGAAGAATGTGTCGATGCGGTGGTGATTGGTGAGGGCGAAAGGGCAATGCTTCGCCTGGTTGAGGATGTGACTAAAGGCGCGGCTATCAGCAAACGTTATCATGCGGATTACATTGATAATCTGGATAACCTGCCGTTTCCGGATAGAAATACAATCAAGAATGAAAGGAACATCGGGCAGGCGTTTCAGGACGAGGGTATCAGGATTACCTCCGTACTGAGCAGCCGCGGTTGCCCCTTCCGCTGCAGCTTCTGCTGTAGTCGGGGTTTATGGGGCAGCAAAATAAGATATCGCTCACCGCTAAACATACTTCGGGAGGTGGAAGCGCTCGTCAATGACATGGATATACAATTCCTCAAGTTTGCCGATGACACCTTTACCGTAAACAAGCGGCAGGTAATCGAGTTCTGCAAACTCAAGATTGAGAAAGGTATAAAATTACCCTATGGAGCCAATGCCCATATTAATACGCTGGATGAGGAAATGCTTTCTTATCTGGCTCAGAGCGGTTGCCGGGAATTGTGGTACGGTGTTGAAAGCGGCTCACCGCGGATTTTGAAGGCGATGCACAAGAACACGGAAATCGACCGGGTAAAGAGAGCCTTTAAATTAACCAGGGAAATGGGTATCCGGACACGGGCGTATTTCCTTCTGGGCATGCCTGATGAAACAATCGAAGATATTGAGATGACCGAAAAGCTGTGTGACGAGCTGCAGCCTGACATTGTCGGCTTTACGCTCCTTGCCCCGTTTCCGACAAACCAGTATTTCGACTACCAGACGATGGCAGACTGGGACTGGTCTACCTTTGATGAATACAGCAACGACTGGGTTCATACTAAAACACTAACCAACCGGGAACTGAAGGAAATCCAGCAGAGGCTGGTGACAAAATATCAGGATATCGCCGCCTTCCGGCAGAGGGCAAAGAAACCGGCAAGGAATTCGTGAGGAGTTGATGGACTGGCAGATTCCACTTTTCAAGATTTACTGGGATAAAGAGGATACTGAGGCTGTCAGCAAAGCTATCAGCCGGGGGATGAACTGGGCAACCGGACCGGAAGTTCTCCAATTTGAGGAGAAGCTTTCGGAATATCTCGGTGTCAAATACTGCCTTGTGTTCAACTCCGGGACCTCGGCGCTGCACGCCCTCCTGCAAGCTCACGGCATCGGGTCGGGAGACGAGGTAATCATACCCTCTTTCACCTTTATCGCCACGGCAAACGCGCCTTTATTCGTCGGGGCGAAGCCCGTATTCGCTGACATTGAGGATAAGACCTATGGACTCGACCCGGAGGACGTGGAGAGGAAAATAACCTCGAAGACAAAGGCAATCATCCCCGTCCATTATGCCGGCTGCCCCTGTCTCATCGAAGAGTTAAAGGAGATTGCCCGCCGGTATAACCTGATTCTCATCGAGGATGCCGCCGAGGCATTAGGCGCCAGTGTTAACGGCCGGGAATTGGGAACTATCGGGGATTCCGCCATCCTCAGCTTTTGTCAGAACAAGATTATTACTACCGGCGAGGGGGGCGCCGCAGTCACCAATTCCAGAGACATTTATGAAAAAACGAAACTGATAAGGTCGCACGGCAGGCTGGAAACCGCGGACTACTTTTCTTCATCGGAGAACCTGGATTACATCAGACTGGGCTATAACTTCAGAATGTCAAACCTGACCGCCGCTTTAGGTCTGGCTCAATTAAGCAAAGTAGAGAAAATCATCCAGATGAGGCAGAAAAACGCCCGGTTAATGTCGGCACGCCTTGCGGCAACCCCCGCTGTTATCACCCCCAACCCACCGGACGGCTATCACCACGTCTACCAGATGTACAGCATACGGGTGCCGGAACAGTTAAGAAACGGGCTGATAGACCACCTCGGCAAGCAAGGCATCATGAGTAAAGTCTTCTTCTACCCCGTCCACCTGACATCCTTTTATTTAAACGAACTTAAATACGAGAGCCAGCTTTCCGTAACGGAAGAGGTGTCCCGTCAAATTCTATCTTTGCCGTTTTATCCTTCACTGACGGAAAAGGAAATCGACCGTATCACCGGTCAGGTCAGCGGCTTTATTGTAAACAAACGATGAAAAAGGTCTTAATAATAGGCTACCCTTTCCCCCTGTGGCGCGGCGGTAGTCCCCGGCTGTGGGGACTGGCAAAATATCTGCCTGAATTTAACTGGCAGCCGATCGTTTTAACAGCTCCCCTGGATGAATTGCCCAATGTCGGACTAAGAATTATTGAGACGCCATATCGCGACAGCCTGCACTTCTGGAGAAAACTTTTAAGGTTGAAGCCGAACGATGATATCAGGGGAAAGGTAAAGCAGAGGCTTGGCGTAAGCGCCAGCAAGTCATGGCTGGACTTTATCCTGACCCGTATTGGAGAAATTGTAAATTATCCGGATTCAGAAAAGACCTGGCGGCCATTCGCCATTAAAGCCGGCGATGAACTTTTAGAAAAAGAAACTATTGATGCCATCATCAGTACTTCACCGACGGTAACGCCTCATATCGACACCAGCGAGCTGAAAATACGGCACCGGATTCCGTGGCTGGCGGACCTGCAGGATCTCTGGTCGCAGAATCACAATTATTCATACAGTTTCCTGAGGAGGCTCATCGACAGGCGCTTGGAACGAAAGACCTTGGCCGATGCGGATGTTCTGGTAACAGTGTCCTCACCGTGGGTAGAGAAGCTGAAAGCGTTACACAAAGAAAAAGTGGCACTCCCCATCACCATGGGCTTTGACCCGGGTCAGGTAAATATGCCACCAGCAGAATTAACAACAAAATTCACCGTTACTTATACCGGTTTTATTTATCCGGCAAAACAACATACCTGGAAATTAATGGCGGCATTGCGACAGCTGCTTGCCGATGGCGTGCTCAACCCGGCTGATATTGAGATTAGATTTTACGGTGTCCATGAACGCTGGCTGGAGGAAGAAAGCCGTACCTATGGAATATCCAGTATTATCAAGCAGTATGGGATAATTCCCAGGCAGAGCGTGCTGGAAAAACAGAGGGAATCACAACTATTGCTGCTTCTGGACTGGGACGACCCTGAAGAATATGGGGTTTATCCCGGCAAAGTTTTTGAATATCTGGAAGCAGGGAGACCGATACTGGCAGTTGGTGGGGTGGAGGGTAATGTCATCTCCAGACTATTAAGCGAAACCAGCGCCGGTGTACGTGCGCCGACTGTAGAAGATATCAAAAATGCCCTCAGAAGATTTTATAAAGAATACAAAGCAACGGGTAGTGTCGGTTATGCGGGTAACGAACACGAAATCAGTAAATACAGCTACCGTGAAATGGCTAAAAAGTTTGCCTTAATCCTTGATAAATTAACGCCGCCCAGGATATAGACACGCAATAACTTGAGTTCCCACACCGTGCACTTATCAATTACGCCTTACTCAGAATGATTTGCTGTAACCCCTCTTCCAAACTGTATTTCGGCTGATAGCCAAAATCACCGGCGCGGGAAATATCCGCCAGGCTATGCAATACATCACCCTGCCTCATTTCTTTATGGACTGGCTCTATATTTTTCCCCATAAGCTGGGAGATGAGCCGCGCCAGCTGGTTGATAGAGACCCGCTCTCCTCTCCCGATGTTAAAGATACCGGTCTGTTCGCTTTCGGCAGCCAGTATGTTAGCCTCCACTGCGTCTTTAACAAATGTGAAGTCCCTGGTCTGCTCACCGTCGCCAAAGATGATGGGAGGATTCCCCTCGGAAATTCTCTTGACGAACTGGGGAACAACGGCGGCATACTGTGAGCCGGGGTCCTGCCTCGGACCGTATACGTTGAAGTATCTCAGGCAGGCAGTAGGCAGCGCATAGACTTTGTGAAAGACCTGGCAATAATATTCGCCGGTTAATTTGGTTACGGCATAAGGAGATTGAGGGTTGGGTGGCATTGTTTCTTTTTGGGGAAGGGTTGGGGTATCGCCATAGACTGAGGAGGACGAAGCATAAATCACCTTCCCGATTCTATTATCTCTGGCAGCCAGGAGTACGTTCAATGTCCCGGTCACGTTCACTTCATGAGAGACTTGTGGATTCCGAATACTCCGGGGGACACTGGGGACGGCCGCCAGGTGAAATACCGTGTCCACACCCTGTAAAAGCCTTTGCAGCAGGGCCGGCTCGGTAACGCTGCCTTCGATGAGCTCAACGTATCTGTTCTCCAGCAACGGGTCAATGTTTTCTTTCTTCCCGGTAGAGAAGTCATCAAGAATAATAACCTGGTAGCCACGATTGGCTAATCCCTCGACCAGGTGCGAGCCGATAAAGCCGGCTCCGCCGGTGACGACCGCTTTTCTCATCTTAATCCTGTCCTCTATCCATCAGGTTTTTACTTTATTTTATACTCAGAATTATAACGCTTTGAATGTACTATTAGCAATGAGCATGAGGACGCATATCTACCGGGTTAATGAAATTATCGGCTGGTAGCGATACCCGGCGGGACTATTTCTTCCGCCTGAGTCATCATAGCGGTCTGGTTCACCCCGGTCATAATGCCGGGTCAGGCAAGGGGAGATTGCATCTTGAACGGGAAAAGGGGGTACTGCCTATAGGCAGTACCCCCCAGAATTCTAGGCTATGTTAATATTAGAGCCCTTTTAAGGCATCCTTGATCTTCGCGTAGGCGTCGTCAGTAACCCAGGTCTTCCACCGCTCCTCGTAGTTATTCAGATAGTAGATGGCTGCCTTCTCCCAGTCCTGGACTTCATTTTCTACGGCCCAGGCGGCGGTCACATTGAGGGGCTGCAGACCTACATTCATTTTCTCCAACATAGTCACTACATCAGGAGCCAT
>SDBT01010090.1_pt1 | contig 15283 bp, 10 predicted proteins | sample 2277101 | NCBI WGS metagenome assembly SDBT01 (sample SAMN10404973, study PRJNA504765) | marine sediment metagenome | isolation source: marine sediment core GS10_PC15, 103 cmbsf | place: Arctic Ocean: Southern Knipovich Ridge | collected 2010 | reverse complement strand
GCAAAAAGTCCAATTTCTGTGTTGCGCTGCATCCTTCGTCACTGCGGAGTATAGTAACTACGCCTCATTCCTCAGGATTTGCGCGCCTTGAACTTGGAGCTTTTTGCTTTGCCGTCTAATTCGGACTTTTTACGAGACCATCAAGATTACTTGGGCTGGTTGCGATCTGACCGACTTAATCCCCGCAAGCCCCGTCCGGGAGGGCTGCAGCGGTAATGTCATTGAATGATCTTCACATAAGATCGACCTCGAAGCGCCGCAAGCCACGCCTTGTATTTTTCTTCCACTATTTCTTGATACAGTGTTTCTTGGATTTCTATTCTCGCCTCCTTCAATGATTTTCCAGGCGATGTTGCTAGCTCTTCAAGCATTAGGAGCTGATATCCCTGGGGAGTTGCCAACACCGGGCTCACTTCTTGTTCACTCAAAGAGCGAACGGTTTCTCGCAATTCGGGTGCCAGTTCCTCAAGCAGGAACATACCCAAGTCTCCTCCGTCCTTGGCCGTAACATCCTCAGAATACTGCCTGGCAAGCCCATCAAAGGCTGCGCCGGCCTGCAATTTCTCTTTTACACTTTCAATCCTTTTCCGGGCATCTGCCCTTTCGTCTGACGTAGCTGAAGATGTTACCCTTATGAGAATAACCCTCAGATGATATTTCTTTTGGCCTTGATACGATTCTTTGTACTCTTCGTAATAATCTCGAATGTCCTTTTCAGTGATAGCGATTTTTGATTTTACCTCAATATTTACAAGCTTCACACGAAGCAATTGCTCCCTGATCCGCATGCGGTATTCCTCCAATGTATACCCTTCAACTGCAAGGGCTTTCTCTAATTCTTCTTCTGTAAAGAGATGCTCACTCTTAATCTGCTCAATCTGCTGGCCCACATCGGTTTCATTGACTGATACCCCCAGTCTCTTGCTCTCCTGATCGGCCAATCTCTCATCGATCATCCTGTTCAGGACATCCTTGCGAATGGAATAGAGCATCTCACGTTTTTTCTCTGACTCGTAAGCAGATTCGCTGATTTGCCTGGCATAAGGCTGAAGGGTCTCGTTAAGCTCGGAAAGGGTTATGGCGTCTTCATTCACAACAGCCACAACGCGGTCTACCTGTTCTCCGTAACTTGACGCCGGCACAGACAACAGCCAGAGCGGTATGAGAACTGAGAAAAAAAATCTTAGTGTGAGCATAGGTTTTCGCATCAAATAACTTCTTTGTTTACTACAATTCTGTATCGTGATCTCAACTTGGCCAACCAGGGGCCATAGGCCGTAGCGAGCTTTTTCTTATGAATGCGACTCCGTATTTTGTCCATCCAGTCATCAATTCTTGACTCGCCGGCCGGCCGTTTTTCCAACACCTCGAATATGTGATAACCATAAGGTGTCTTGACCACCCCACTCACCTTGCCCTTTGGTAAGGCAAACAAGGGACCTTCCAAACATTTGGGAAGTTCAGTGCGAACCATATATCCCATATCACCGCCCTCGGAGGCCTCTGGCGCCACAGAACAAAGACGGGCCAGCGTGGCAAAGTCTTCACCCTTCTTCAGCCTTTCCAGCACACTGTTTGCCTCCTCCTTGCTGGGCAGCAAGATATGACGAGCCCTTATTTGTTCTGAACGAGTCCATTCTGCGCGGTGCTTGGCGTAGTATTCGGATATTTCTTTTGGCGTTGAGGATATTTCATCCAAGAGCTCTTGGCGGATAACCTTTTCAACGAGAAGTTGTCTTTTGAGCCTTTCCTGCCACGTTTCCAAGGAGATAGCTTGCTTGATAAAAACGGACTCAAACGCTTCTTTGCTATAGTCCCCTTGTATATCGCCAACAGCCTTTTGCAGTTCCAGGGCAGAGACAGTCAGCTTTAGTTCTTCTGCCCGCCTGAGAAGGATCATCTCTTCAAGAAGTTGTAACAGAAACCTAAGGCGAGCTTCTCGAATATGACTTATGGTATTGGCTTGCCCGTCGGCATAACTCATTCTAACTGGTTCAAAGAATTCGTTGAATTCGGCCAGGGTAAGAACGCGGCCATCAACCTGGATCACGGGTTTATGTTGATTCACAGTTCCGCTCTTCTCAGAGCAATTCAAAACGAGTAAGAGCACAAGAAAGACAATCCATATTCCCTTGCGATTCTTCATTTTATCTTCTGTTGTCCCTTGCTGTGTCCGCCTTTAAACCTAATAATGAAAGACTACCACGAAAGCACAAAAAAAGAAACAGACAGACAGCGCGCTACCACGTCATGTCAGTTCTTGCAAGAGCTTTTTGGTGTCTTCCAGTGGGTCAGTGAGTCCTGTGGATACGACCTTTGCACGCAGAACATGATCGGGCATCAGGCGGAATCGTTGCGGATCTTTCTGCACAAGAGTTGTAATTGTTTCCGGCTTCACGCAGGTTTTCTCGTCAAAGGTGACGACAGCGGCCTGATCTGTCAATTCCAGACGCTTGACACCGATTTTTTTGCAAAGCACCTTCAGTAAGATCTTTTGCACAAGATTCTTCACTGGCTCCGGGAAGGGACCGAATCTATCCCGGAGTTCTTCAACAAGATTTTCAACCTCAGATGTATCAGCCATCTTCGCCAGGCGTCTGTATGTGACCATACGCTGGTCAATGTCGGATATATACGTTTCAGGTATGTAGGCTGATCGGTTTACTACAATCTCGGGTTCCAGATCTTGTTCAGGAGGCTCCCCCTTGAGTTCACGCATTGTGCGTTCCATAAGCTGCAAGTACATTTCATAGCCCACCGATGCGATATACCCGGACTGGGACGGTCCCAGCATGGTGCCGCCTCCGCGTATCTGCAGGTCACTCATAGCAATCTGAAAACCAGATCCTAGCTCGCTGTGCTCCATGAGCACCTTGAGGCGCTTCTGGGCATCCTTGGTCAGAGCCGTCTCGTGCGGTATGAACAGATAGGCATAAGCCTGCTCGTCGCGGCGTCCCACGCGGCCTCGGAGCTGATAGATCTGAGCCAGCCCAAACTTGTCCGCTCGGTTGATCAAAATAGTGTTGGCCGACGGGAAATCAAGGCCAGATTCTATGATGGTTGTGCATACCAACAGATCGATCTCATGGCGCAAAAACTGCAGCATTACCTTCTCAAGTTCTTTATCTGTCAGGCGCCCGTGGGCCACTCCAATCCGCGCGGCAGGGGCCAGTCTTTGCAAGAGGCGCGCCATAGCCCAAATGGTTCGGATATTGTTGTGAACGAAAAACACTTGGCCGCCTCGTTGGAGTTCCCTGTGTATTGTCTCTGCCACAACATCATCATCAAAGGGGCAAATGTGGGTTTTTATGGGGTAACGGTACTCCGGTGGCGTTGCAATCACGCTCAGATCCCTGATGCCCATCAAAGATATGTGCAGGGTCCGGGGTATCGGTGTTGCAGTCATGGCCAAGACGTCCACTGAACGACGGAGTTTTTTCAGCCTTTCTTTGTGGGCAACACCAAAGCGCTGCTCTTCATCGATGATGACCAGGCCTAGATCTCGGAAAGCAACGTCTTTCTGCAAAAGGCGGTGGGTTCCTATGACGATATCAACTTGTCCTTCCTTGACCTTTCGTACAACAGTGCGCTGCTCACGGGCAGAACGGAACCTGCTCAGCGTTTCAATAACAACAGGGTAGGGTTCAAAGCGTTTCTGAAAAGTCTGAAAATGCTGTTCAGCAAGCACCGTGGTCGGGACAAGCAGCGCCACCTGCTTGTTGTCCCAGACTGCCTTGAAGGTTGCTCGCAAGGCAATTTCAGTCTTTCCGTAACCAACGTCGCCGCAAATCAGCCGATCCATGGGCACGGGCGATTCCATGTCCGCCACGACCTCTTGGATGGCACGAGTCTGATCTTGGGTCTCTGTGTATTCAAAGGCTGCCTCAAACTCATGGAAATATCGATCCGGAGGCGAAAATTCCACGCCTTTTTGAACCTTGCGCCACGCATAGAGTTTCAGAAGTCCACCGGCCATCTTGCGGATGGATTTTTTCACGCGTGCCTTAACCCGTTCCCACGATTTGCCTCCCATCTTATCCAGACGAGGTTCAACGCCGTCTACCCCCACGTACTTTTGCACGCAGTTCATGCGGTCCACAGGAACGTAGAGCTTGTCCGCATCCCTATATTCTATGAGCAGGAAGTCATTGGCAAGATCTGTCACGTCAAGCTTTGCCAGGCCGCCGTATCGACCAACGCCGTGTTCCATGTGAACAACAAAGTCGCCGGTTTTCAGGTCCTCAAACGCAACCCAACGGGTCTTCGCCTCTTTGCTGGGGGTCTTTGGGAGACGGTGTTTAGGGCCAAACACCTCGTCTTCGGTTATGATTGCCAGGGATTGCCGGGGCCATACGAACCCGGAAGAAAGCTCGCCCAAGCATATGCAAGGGGCCTTTTCACGATTGCCGTTTGATGGAAACATATCCAGGCGTCCAAGATGCACCTCGTACGGCATGAGCAGATCTTCCAGGCGCTGAGCCTGCTTGGTGGTCCGAGACAGCAAATAAGGCGCCAGAGAGTTTTCTTTGGCCTGGTTGATCCAGTCCACCAGTGGCTTAAGTAGTTCCTCCCCCCTCCCCCTGGCCTTAAGCTGTTGTACGACAGCGTCATTTGTCTTAATTGCAAAGCTGCACATGGCGCCGGTGCTGTCTGCCAGGGGCACCATCCTGAATACGAGGTGCACGCTTTGGCTGAGCCTTTGTTCTGCTTGTGACCAACTCAGATAAAGGGCCTGGGGCTCCACGCACAAATGGCCGTCACTTTGAGCCGAAAGGTAGTTCTTGTTCGCTGCTTGTTCTATTTCAAGGGCCTGTTTTTCAATGGCAGCAGGATCGATCAAAATGGGCATGACCTGTTCAGGCAGATAGTCAAAAAGGGAATCCAAAGACGGATATATTAGGGGCAGTAGCCATCCGATTCCTGGAAACTGATCCATGCCTGTCAGCCTTTCAACGACCTCTTCTATGCGCAGGCCTGCAATCTCAAGGGTCTCACCCTGTTGTCGTATGCGTGCGGAAATTTTCTCAATTTCCGACAGCTCGATGACGGTTTCTCTTGCAGGAACGATCGTGAGATCTGACAGCGTTTTTAATGAACGCTGGTCTTGTATTGAGAAGGTTCTAATGGATTCCACGGTATCGCCAAATAATTCGATGCGCACAGGCTCGGAATACAAGGGCGGATACACATCAATGAGCCCGCCGCGAACGGCAAAATCTCCGGGGTCCTCCACAAGAACCGTTTCCTGATAGGCGCCCTCGATGAGCTTATGAATGAAAAGATCACGGTCAATCTCTTCGCCCGGCAACAAATATTCCGCAAACCGAGACAGCCCGGTCCTGGGCATCACTTTCTGCAATAAGGCGGAAATTGTCGTTATGATAATGGCGGGCTCGGCGTTGGTCATCATCCGGTACAGGGCCTCCACCCGCCGACATGAGGTCTCAGGGTGATGGGGGAGAGGCTTGAAGGGTGCAATGTCATAGGACGGAAAGGTGATAATCGGGGTGTCGGCCTTGGCCGAAAAAAAACCAAGGTCTGCGGCCAGAAGTTCAGCATCTCTTGCCTGTGCGCACACGACAAAGAGAGGGCGCTTGAGCCGAGAATGCAGTCGACACAGCAGGTAAGCCTGTTCTGCACCTGATAGCCCAGTGCAGTTGACCCGCCCCTTTTCACGTTTGATCAGATCAAACAAGTCAGCGATGGAATGTCCCAAGAGTTTCATGTCAGGTTCGTTTTTCCTCAGGCAAAGGTCTCGAGTTGATTATATAGGACAGAATCTCCGCCAGTTCAAGGGACCGCAACACGTTCAGTGGCCGCCACGATTGACTTCCTGCATTTTATGTTGTAGTCTGACAAGACAGTAACGATTTTGCACCGTGTTTTGAACTCTTTTTCAGGAGCTATCTCCCATGACAGCATCCAAACAAGAATCCAACAGGTCTCGTATCACCACTCGCTTGGTTGAACTCATCGACGAAATATCTGACACCCAACAGCGAGCACTCTTGAACATGCTGGAGGACTGGCGATCCACAAAACGAAGGGAACATCCAAGGAAAATGTGCCTCGTGGCTGTGGACTGCGCTGCTGAAGGCCGTGTGTTCAAGGATTTCATTTCTAACATAAGTACCGGCGGTGCCTTCGTAGAAACCCGTGCGCCATTGTCCATCGGACAGGAGGTCACAATGACCTTTTCGTCCCCCAACCAGGAGGGGCCAATAAAGGTCAGGGGTGAAGTCGTCCGAAGCGTCCCCGAGGGAATTGGAGTAAGATTCCGGACTCCACATCAGCACCTGGGCACAATGGTAGAATCCCTCTAGCCTGAAGGCCCAAGCCTGTCCTGATACCACCGGTGCCTTTACAGCTGCCGCTAGGCTCTTTTTGTACTCCTACCTGTCCTGATGGTTTCACAAAAAATCCAATTTCTGTGTTGCGCCGCATCCTTCGTCATTACTAAAAGAGTGCCTAAAGTTAATGTGAACGCTTTCGGCGTTGTCAATCTCAAACTTGGGGCCTGCCCCTTCAACAACGAAAAGTAAAAGAATTACCACGAAAGTACGAAAACACGAAAATGAATACGGTGTATGTTTTGCGGCCTTCGCCTTGAAAAGCACAAGTTTCCAGTTTCAATCGACAATATTCAATATTCAATGGCAATGGCCTACGTCTCATTCCTCAGGATTTACGCGCCTTGAACTTGGAGCTTCTTGCTTTGGTGTCAATCCTCACCCGCCAAGATGTGATCCGGGAGCCGGGTAAGTTGTCAAAGCCCGTCGGGTTTGTTAAAAGGGGAGCGAAAACATAAAGCGACTGTAAGGTTATGGGATCGAAGCTATATATGGGAATAGACCTCGGTTCAGTGAGTCTGAACATCGTGGTCATTGATGATGAAACAGTCATAAGGTCATCGGTGTACAAGCGCACCGAGGGCCGTCCACTTGCCGTGCTGCTGGCTGTCCTTGAGGGGCTGAGCACCCAATTTCACTCCTTTGAAGGGATTGTTCTGACTGGCAGTGGCCGAAAGCTGCTTGCCAGCACCCTGAAGGCGCCGGATGTGAACGAGATTGTCACGCAGGCCACGGCAACCTCTCACTTTTTTCCGGATGCCCGTACCATTATTGAAATAGGCGGTCAGGACTCAAAACTCATCTTCGTGGATCATGCCCCCGGCAACGGCGGACCAACAGTCACGGACCATGTCCTTAATGAGGTCTGCGCGGCCGGCACAGGCTCCTTTCTGGACCTGCAGGCCAATCGCCTCGGCATGACCATTGAGGACTTCGGGACCCTGGCCCTGTGTTCAGATCATCCTGCCACAATTTCGGGCCGGTGCAGCGTTTTTGCCAAAAGCGACATGGTCCACCTTCTGCAAGAAGGGACCCCAAAGGAAGATATTGTCGCGGGCCTGTGTCACGCCCTTGCCCGAAACTTTATTACCAACCTCGGCAAAGGCAAACCCTTCATCGAGCCAATTGTCTTCCAAGGCGGCGTGGCCGCCAACCCCGGAGTCCTGAAGGCCTTTGAGAACCTGTTGGAACTTGATCCGGGCGGCCTGGTTGTGCCCGATAATTTCCTTGTAATGGGCGCCTTTGGTTCGGCCCTCATGGCCCGCACCAGCATGACTTGCCAGGCCAGGCCGGCCATCCAGTTGACTGAGAGCGTCAGGCATGCCCTCAAACTTGCCCGACATCGCCCTCGCCCCGCGCACCTGAAGCCCCTGGTCCCCACGAGAAACTGTGGGCAAACCCCGAATCAATACTACAGGATAGTAGCCCAAGGAGACTCCATCGAGGTATTTCTTGGTGTTGATGTCGGCGCTGTCAGCACCAATATCATCCTTATTGATAAACAGGGATCGGTGGTGGCCAAACAGTACAGATACACGCAGGGTGCACTGGTGGAAACCCTCAGGGCAGGCCTTGAAGAGATGGCCCGCAACATGGGGGGCGGGGTGCGCGTTTGTGGGGTCGGCGTCACAGGTAGCGGCCGTTATTTTGTTGGAGATTTCGTGGGGGCAGACGTTGTGATCAATGAAATTTCAGCCCAGGCGCGTGCGGCCTGGCATCTGGATCCTCAAGTCGATACCGTCATCGAGATCGGTGGTCAGGACTCAAAGTTCATCAGGTGCAAAAACGGTCTGGTCACAGATTTTGAGATGAACAAGGTGTGCGCGGCGGGTACCGGCTCGTTTTTGGAGGAACAGGCCGCCCGACTGAAAGTGCCTATCCGGCGAGACTTCAGCAATCTTGCTTTTTCCTCCAGTTCCCCAGCGGATCTTGGTGCGCGGTGCACGGTATTCATGGAATCAGATCTCATTCATCACCAACAGATGGGACACGACCTGAACGACCTGGCCGCAGGACTCTCATATGCGATTGCATACAACTATCTGGAAAAGGTTGTTGGTACCAAGAAGCCGGGCCGGCGTATTTTGTTCCAGGGAGGTGTGGCTGGGAATCAGAGTGTGGCCACTGCCTTTGAAAACATCTTGGGCAAAAGCCTCGTTGTCTCCGAGCACCACAATGTCACCGGTGCCTTTGGGGCGGCCTTGACCGCCAGGGACCGCAAGCCCCCCTCAACCCGGTTTGCAGGTTTTTTCCTGAATGATCGCCCTTATGAGGTGAAGACCTTTGAGTGCAAAAAGTGCCCGAATTTGTGCCGTGTAAATCAGATCTACATAGAAGGCGGGCTCCGGTCCTGTTACGGGAGCCTTTGCGGTCGCCATGAAAAGATCACAGACCCCGGCCTTTACAAGCACCTGCCCGATCTCTTCAAGGAACGGCACCATTGCCTTATGAAAGGGTTCGACGAGAAAAAAGCTGCTCAACAGGGATCCGGCCCCGTTATCGGTATTCCGAGAACTTTGAGTTTCTTTGAATATTTTCCATTCTGGCATGCCTTTTTCAAAGTGCTGGGTCACCCTATGGTCCTTTCGGAGGCCACCAACAAGAGCCTGGTCCAAAGAGGGCTTCGCTATGTTCCATCTGAGACCTGCTTTCCCATAAAGACGGTTTACGGGCATGTGGACGATCTCATATCCAAGGGCGCGGACAGAATCTTGCTGGCCTGTGAGATAGACTGTCCTCAAACCAATGATCAGGGCCGCAGTTTCAACTGCCCCTATATCCAGTCCACACCCTACATGGTCCAGGCAGCTATGGGCTCGAAAGTGAGGCTACTCGCACCGGTGGTCAGAAGAAGTCAGCCAAGCCAACAGATCGAGCGAGCCCTAGTAGGCCTTGGAAAATCTCTGGGTCACAACCCCAAGAAGACCAGACAAGCGGTGGCTGCGGCCTTTGAAGCCCAACGTGGTTTTGACGGGTGGCGGTATGCGCGAGGAAAGCAGATTCTTGCGTCCATGGCACCAGAAGACCAGGCCCTGGTTTTGTTCGGCAAACCCCACAACATGTTTGACCCTGGTCTGAACCTGCATCTTGCAAGAAAGCTGCGACGCCAGGGGCAACTTACTATACCCTACGACATGCTTACACCCGAGAATGCGGTGCTGCCGGCCCATTATGACAATGTGGTGTGGAAAAATACACGTGATCTCATGAAGGTCCTTTTGCGCCTGCGCTCTGATCACCGGCTCTTTCCGGTATTGCTCACAAACTTCGGATGCGGGCCAGACTCTTTCTTTATGAAGTACATGGAGAGCGAAGCGCCTGACAAGCCGTGTCTCATACTTGAGGTGGACGACCACACGGGTGACGCTGGCATAATAACCCGTATCGAGGCTTTCCTTGACACCATTGATGCCGCCCCCGAAAAATATCAACCAGCGCCCAGGTCCCTTAATCTCATTATCAAGGCAAGACCCAGGACCATTGACCCGTGGAGTCCAGACCCTGACCTCATGAAGCGTCTGGAAGGGCGAGTGCTCTATTTTCCTTATGTCTCCCTTGCCTTTTGTGCAGTTGTCCAGGCTGCTTTTGAGGCCATCGGCCTGCAATGTCAGGTGCTTGCAAAGCCTGACGATGAAACAGAGTATCTTGGCAGACAGGTCACGTCCGGCAGGGAGTGTCACCCCTTCATTGTCACGTGCGGAGAATTTGTGAAGATGACCCGGCAGCCGGGATTTGATCCTGACCGAGCTGCAGTGTTGATGCAAAACTACGACGGGGCCTGCAGGTTTTCTCAATACGCCATCGGACATGCCGACCTTTTCAGGCGCTTGGGTTTGTCTCAGATTCCGGTTATTGCGCCCCTCACATCAACGCGATTTGACGAGTTCTCGGGACTCTTTGGGATGCGCTTTGCCAGATTGCTGTGGCAAGGCTGGGTGGCCGCAGAGGTGCTGGAAAGGCTCCGACTCCACACACGTCCCTACGAAAAAGAACCTGGCCGGACCGATCGTGTTTTTGGATCTGCGGTCCGGGATGTCGCCAGCGTCATTGCCCGACAAAATGGCAGGCTCGGCTTGTGGAACCGGGACGTTTTTTCTGCATTGATCCGGGGGGCCAAGGCCCTTGAAACTGTGCCGGTGGATCTATCCACCAAGCGTCCCACAGTGGGCATTGTGGGAGAGTTCTACACCGTGCTGAATGCTCGGGCAAATCATGACCTTATACGAACCCTTGAAGGGCTGGGCGCTGAGGTGAGTATCCACGGACTAACCGTGTCAAATTGTTACAGCTTTTTTTCCGAGCATTATTATGCGAAAAACAGCTTGAAAAACGGCAAATTCCATACCGCCCTATACTACTTTTTGCGAAACCAGTGGCTCATGTCCTGGGTTAGACGGGCAGAAAGTTTGCTGCCGGACAAGCTCCGGCCTTTCGGTACCCTCACGGCCCGCACAATACTCAACGAAACTACGCCTCATATATATTATGACATCGATCCTATTCTGGCCACACTCACGACACGCGTGAGGCGATTTGCTGCCTTGGGTGCCAGCGGTATATGCAACTTGTTTGTGCTCAACTGCATGCTCGGAAACGTCACGGTCTCGATCTTCAAGAGTGCCTTAAGGGCCCACCAGAACCTTCCAGTGCTGCACGCAGTCTATGACGGGCAAAAGCAAACCAACATGCTCACAAGAATTGAGGCTTTCATGCATCAGGCCAAGACCTACCAAGAGAGATACAGATCTGCTCAGTTTTAGAGGTGTGAAGCGCCTAAAGTTAAGAAATGCGCTTTCAGCGCAGTCTGATTTCTGGGTTGACCACGTCGGCGCACTGGCACTGACGTTTTTGTCTTTGACATTCCAGCGCCAAGTGTTATTTATTAGTATTTGTAGTGGCTTTGACAGCTGAAAAGAAATTGAGCCGAACAGTGAAGATCCCGAATGAGTTGGGACTTCATGCCCGTGCTGCCGGCAAGATCGCCCGGTTGGCAGAGGAGGCTCAGTCTGATGTATTTATTGGAAAAGACGGCAAGGAAATGGATGCAAAGAGCGTCCTTGACATATTGAGTCTGTGTTGCCCGGCCGGCTCAGAGGTGACTGTCAGAATAAGCGATCCTGCTGATATGAAAGTATTGAACCGCATTGTCCGACTCATAGAGAGTGGTTTCGGGGAACTGTAGACATGCATGCTGCCGCAGCAAGGAATCTGATACTTCACGGCATCCCTGCGTCGCCCGGTATTGCCATCGGCAAGGCCTATCTCTTGGAGCAGGAAGGAATTGACGTAATAGAAAAACGCTTTGTCGAGCCAGAGCACGTCAATTCTGAAGTGATCCGGTTCAAGGAGGCTGTCAGAAAGGCCCAGGAGCACCTTCAGGAACTCATTCGCAAACTGCCTGAGGAATATCGAGACAATATATATATTCTTGACAGCCACATGATGCTCTTGAAGGACAAGATGATCTACCACGGGGCAATAGAGCAAATCGAGCAAAAGAATGTGAATGCCGAATGGGCACTGAAGATTGCAGTAGACAAGGTGAGGGCGGTTTTTATGAAGATGCCCGATGCCTATTTTCGTGACAGGGCATCAGATATCGTGCATGCGTCCAAGCTTATCCTGGAAAACCTTCTTGGGACAGGACCTTCCAGGATCTCAGACATCGACAAACGGGCTGTAATAGTGGCCCACGATCTTTCTCCTGCAGAGACAACCCAGATCCAGCTGGAGAGAGTCAAAGCCTTTCTGACAGACATCGGCGCCCAGACGTCCCATACCGGCATGATCGCCCGATCTCTGAAAATCCCTGCTATACTGGGCCTGGGAACCGCAACTGAAGCGATTCAGGTCGACGATCTGGTCATTGTTGACGGAAGTGCGGGCATTGTGATCCTTGATCCGGATGAGAAGACCTTGGCCCGGTACGAGGAGCGCAAGGCTCTCTTTGAACAGTTCCAAGCCAGGATAACCCGCTCCGCCTATCTGCCCGCAGAAACAACAGACGGGCATCGTTTGACGGTTGAAGCCAATATTGAGGTGCTGGAAGACGTAGTCTCGGTCATCGACCACGGCGGGGATGGCATCGGTCTATACCGGACCGAGTTTCTATACGTGAATCGACCAACGCTGCCCTCGGAACAGGATCTTTTTGACAGCTACAGGGACCTGGCAGAAATCATGGGCAAGAGGCAGGTCACTATACGTACCCTGGATATCGGCGGAGACAAGTTTGCCAGCAGTCTCCAACTGGCCGAAGAGATGAACCCTGCCCTGGGTGTGCGAGGCATACGATTCTGCTTGCAGTCTCCTGATATTTTCAAAACCCAACTGCGGGCAATTCTTAGGGCAGCTGCTCTGGGAAATGTCCGGATCATGTTTCCCATGATATCCCAGGTAGAAGAGGTTATTGAGGCAAAGCGAATGCTGAATGCGGCAGCAGAGTCTTTGGACAAGGAGGGCATACCTTTTAGCGCAGATATTGAGATAGGCGCTATGATCGAGGTGCCTTCCGCAGTTGTAATGTCCGATATCATTGCCAAGGAGGTTGATTTCTTCAGCCTCGGGACAAATGACTTGATACAGTATTCTCTGGCCATCGACCGGGTCAACAAACATGTGGCTGATCTGTATCAGCCACTGCACCCCGCAGTGTTGCGGATGATCCATCACGTGGTGGAGGCGGCCAAAGAAGCAGGAATTCGGGTGTCGTTGTGCGGGGAGATGGCGGGAGATCCGGTTAACGTCCCAGTGCTTCTGGGCCTGGGACTGGATGCGATCAGCATGAATCCCATATGGATACCCGCGGTCAAGAATATGGTTCGACTGCTGTCCTTCGACGAAGCAAAGCGATTGGTGCCAGTGGTGCTCGAGCAGACCACAGCAGCGGATGTCATGAGGCTTATCAAGAAAAGATATGGAAAGTCACTTGAAGTAGCCACCTTTGTTGCCAATCAGGTAGCAAACGGTGGCGTTGTACAGGGTGAAACACAAGCAGCGCGGGTACAATAAAACCAAGGCACACTGCGGATTTTGGCTGATCGGGGGCTTCTATCAAGACAATAGTATGTGAAAACCGCAAGGCCAGGCACGACTATGTCATCTTAGAGGAATTTGAGGCAGGCATGGTCTTGCTGGGCACTGAAGTGAAATCACTTAGACTTAGACAGGCCAACATAAAAGATGGCTATGCCTCAATTAGAAGTGGCGAGGTGTTTCTTTTTAACATGCATATAGGTGCCTACCCTTTTGCGGTTCACGGAAATCACGACCCCTTGCGCGTCCGCAAACTTCTGCTCCACAGACAGGAGATAAAACGACTCACTGGCAAGGTCGTAGAGAAGGGCCAAACCCTGATTCCTCTTCGGGTCTACTTTAAGGACGGCAAGGCAAAGGTCAGGCTGGCGCTGGCCAAAGGAAAACGACAATACGACAAGAGGCGAGATATCAGAAAGCGGGACGCTGAGCGGGAAATGGAACGGGAAAGGCGTATCAGAAGAAAATCTTGACAAAAAGCTTCAATGTTCTATAATTTGTGCTGAGTCGTCTGCGTGTGTTCAGGATGTCATATCTTCAATCCTACTTTCAGCTTTCAATGGGGGCGAAACGGCTTCGACGGGGATATAGAAACATAGGTTGCACGCCGAGTTCCTGCCAGCTCGAAAAACCGGCAGGGTTAAAACAATCGCAGACGATTACAACTATGCCTTAGCCGCATAATGTAGGCTAACGTCCTCTCGGATTATCCTGCGAATCCGGGAAGGACGTCGACTAGCAGGATAGCAACTTGCTGTTGCTTGTTACGCAAGGGGCGAAACTCTTAACAAGCTAGCTTTTCAAGCATCCTGCCTGACGGAGCTCTGAGAGGCGAAACTATGAGTTCAGGCTATGTGTGTAGAAGCCTATGTGGAGTATCATCGGACGCGGGTTCGACTCCCGCCGCCTCCACCAATTTAGTTGTTAAGTTTCAATATGTTAACGAATTTCGATCCGCTTTCTTTGTTGTTCGGCTGTTGTTGAGATTTTGCGACCTGCGTTTCTCATTTAGAGCCAATCTGTTTCTGCTCTTCGCTTCTCACCCGAAGTCTCTGAGGTATCTTTCCCACCTAGCTTGACTCAACCGTCAAGGTGATCCATTTAGCTAGTGTCCATCCAGAAGTGGTAGATTTTGGTCCGATGCGGCGTTCTCCGCGGGCTTCCGTCCTCGACGTAGCCCTGCTACGCCTGCGGCGAAAACCCTTGTGCGGCCTTGCCTCGGACCAAAATCTACCACTTCTGAACGAACACCTGACAGTGCTATTACCGGCAATGAGAAAGGTCCGAGTGACTCGGTGATCATGACCATGATTATGACGACAATACTGACAACCACAACAATAAAAACAGATAGGATCGCGGCCTTGGTCCCGTATAATAGGTTTCGGTTTGTATATGGAAATATGTGTTACGATACCTAGAAACATCTTGGCAAATATATAGGATATGTAACAATCTGGGCGTGACTGACAAAAATACAGCACAGCAAGCTCTTGAAATTGTGAAAAAGAGAGGTATGCTTCGTCCCAGAGATCTGGACCGGTACGGGATTCCAAGGGTATATCTTACCCGGCTTTGTGAACGCGGTCTGCTTCAACGTGTTAATCGGGGACTTTACGTTCTTCCAGACGCTGAACAGACGGAACACCACACTCTGGCTGAAGCGTGCAAGCGCATCCCCAGTGGTATTCTCTGCCTGCTGTCTGCTCTCCGATTCCACCAAATCACAACACAGGCTCCATTTGAAATCTGGATGGCCCTTAAAGGAACCACTTGGCACCCCAAGATAGACCGTCCGAAAATACGGTTTGTCAGATTCTCCGGACCGGCCTTTGAGACCGGAATCGAACAGCATAAAATTGAAGGTGTTTCTGTCAAAGTCTACAACCCGCCCAAGA
>SDBT01010089.1_pt1 | contig 15284 bp, 13 predicted proteins | sample 2277101 | NCBI WGS metagenome assembly SDBT01 (sample SAMN10404973, study PRJNA504765) | marine sediment metagenome | isolation source: marine sediment core GS10_PC15, 103 cmbsf | place: Arctic Ocean: Southern Knipovich Ridge | collected 2010 | reverse complement strand
CAAATAACCGCTCATCTCTTTAAACACAGCACAATTTGGCCGATGTCTGTTTTAATCCGCAGATCAGTACTTAAAGATTTCTGGTTTGATGAGAAACTTAAGGTGTGTGATGATAATGATGCTTTCGTTCGACTCTCTGCCATTACAAAAATTTTATTTGTCCCTGATATCAAGGTCTTGCGACGATATAGTGAAGATAGTCATTCGAAAAACTATTATAGAACAGTTCCTTATATAAGGGCGTTTTCTTTGGAGAGATTTTATTACAGACTTGGTGGTGATAAGATAGTCCCTGCTCATATTGCCATGAAAAAACTGAGCCATTGCTACAGGTGTGCAGGAGAACGCCATAGAAAAGAATACTATCGAAAGGCTGCTGTTAGCCTTTTGAAACGAGCGATAACATATAAGCCCTCAGATATTCGTTTATACATTGGTTTGATAAGGGCATTATGTTTAAACAAGAAGAAAGATAAGTGTCCTAACTGGCACATACCGAAAGAACTGGAAGTACCCTCTTCGGCGGTTTTCTCAGCGATGGGAAGCAATTGAATGTCAAAAGTGATCAGCAATATTGTTTTTACTAAGAATCGCCCTTTACAGCTTGAGGCGTATCTTGAGAGTCTATACCGGCATTTACCGCAAGAATTGATTCAAACATATATCATCTACAAGGTTGAACTTTTTGATGAGCAGTATTGTGAAGTTTTTCGTCAATTTAACAATTGTATCGTGATAAGAGAGAAAAACTTTCACGATGATTTTGTCAGCCTTATTGAGAAGATAGATACAACATACATATTGTTCGGAACAGATGATGTTGTTTATTTTGACTCGGTGGATTTTACTGTTATTGATGAGGCTTTTGAAAAATTTTCAGAAGACATTTTTGGCTTTACATTCCGATTTAGTCCGGAAATGCTTAAAGCCGGCGACAAAACAGGAACAAAAACCCGGGACAAACTCAGCCCCCAGGCTTTGGAAAACCAGATTGATGCTATAACAGAAATGGAAATAGCGGACGAAAAGGTTTATAAACTTAACTGGAAAGAGGGAAAAACCCGTAATTCAAAATATCCATTTGAACTTAACAGTACCATGTACAGGACGGGCCTTGTAAAGGAGATTATATCTCGTGCAGCAAAGGAGCGGCCGATGTTGAAGAAGTTGTTCCCAAAGGATTCGGTGTATGTTAAATTATTGAAAAAGGCAGTCTCGATGAAGGATTTTCTTATTGCGATAGATACATTTCGCAATCCTAACACCTTGGAAACTCACTGCTATAAATGGTGTAGAAGAAACAAGTCGAAAGTGCCGGATTGTCTCTATTTCCAGAAACTGTGTGCAAGTGCCGTCCAGGTTAATACCGTTAACACGGAGCTTGATAATCCTATTGATTCACCGGTAAATCTGACCGTTGAAGCCCTAAACGAACAATATAAGCAGGGTTACAGATTTGATATCGAGGCAATCAAAAACAATAAACCGCAGACAACACATGTAGGAAACAATCATTTTAAATTGAAAAAGTCTTTTAGATTTACAACAAAATCATGATGAATCGAAAACGCAAAAAAAGGCCCCGAAATGTCGTCTATAAGATATGTAATATCATGGATAAAATAAAATTTTGGATGAAAATTAAACCAAATAAATTAGTTATTGTATCAGGAGCGGACACTTCACATTTTCAATCGTTAGTCCAATTTCTTGAAAGCGTTAAATTATTTGAATCTAACTCCCATCTCTTAATTTTTGATTTAGGGTTGACCGAGAAAGAATCATGTTTCCTTAAGGAGAGTTTTCCTGACATTGATTACAGAGTTTTTGATTATAGTCGGTATCCTTCCTATTTTAACATAACGGTTAACGCTGGACAGTATGCCTGGAAACCTATCATAGTATCGGATGTTCTTGATGAGTTTAAGAGTTCTGTAGTTTGGTTCGATGCCGGTTCTGTTCTTACACAGCCTCTATTTCAAATACGTAAAGCTCTTAGAAAATTTGGTTACTATTCACCCATAGCATCATTTTCTCAAAGTATTAGAAAATGGACTCATCCCAAAACTCTTGATTTTTTAAACTGTGAAGAATCCTTACTTGATGAGAAACAAATTGCTGCATCTGTAGTCGCGGTTAAATGGGACCGACCGAAAGTTTTAAAACTTATCAAAAAGTGGAAAGAGTGTGCACTGATTAAAGAATGTATTGCACCTGAAGGCTCCAGCAGAGATAACCACAGACAAGACCAGGCGGTTTTGACAGTTTTAGCTTACCAGTATGGTTTTGCCCAGATAATACCTCAAAGATTTTTAGGTTTTAAGCTTCATCAAGATATTGATTAGCCCTCTGTGATGGTAGAATTTACAAAAGCTGGCTATACGATTTATGATCGTTTTTTAGGTTTTGTTTACTGAATAGAGAGAGAGACAATGATTAAGCAACCTCCCAAAGGATTAAATTATTTTTTGCAACTTATTAAGACGATGGTTGTAGTAGGTAATCTACGTATTGCAAAACACATTTTAAATACTGGTCTGAGTTGTAAAAAAACTATTGGAGAGAATGGGGGAAAGTACCTGTTATTCCCTGAGATTGATCTTTCTATACATCCAGTAAAACATCATTTTATATTGAAGACTATTCGCAATATCCACCAATTAAACCGGAGCATAGGATGTAACATCGAAAGATATGGTGATGATATTCTTATTGATATTGACGGCTGGAAGTTTTATGTAAAGACCGCTGAAGATATCTATTTTTTGTGTGAAACTTTCGGCCAAAATATTTATAACGTTATTTTGCCTAGTAAAAGCGTAGTGATGGATATCGGTATGAATATAGCTGATTCCAGCATATATTTTGCCGCCAAGGAGAATGTTGTTTTGGTTAGGGCGTTTGAACCATTCACACCCACATTTGAAATGGCAATTAGAAATATAAAACTTAACCCAAAAGTTGCAACCATAATTGAACCATACAATTATGGTTTGGGCAGCCACTCTTGTCGCTTGAAGTGCGAATATTCTCCTGCTTGTAAAGGAAGTGTCGGAACTACAGGCTTTGTGAAAAATGCTAAAAAGAATGTTAAAAATAAGCACATAGAAGAAATAGAAATTAAGTCAGTGGCTGAAGAAATAACAAAAATGAAGAAAGACTTTCCTGATTGTAAACTCGTTTTAAAGATTGACTGTGAAGGGTCAGAGTTTGAAATAATTAAGAATTTAGCTGCTGAAAATTTACTTTTCAGTATTAGTGTTTTTCTTATCGAATGGCATGATAAGTCTCCTATTGAAATTATTCAGACCTTAAAAGAATCAAAATTCACAGTTTTGCTTGCAGATAATATGAATCAGAACATTGGGATGCTATATGCTTTTAAATGAAACAATCAAGACTGAGCAAACAAAGAGGAAGGATTCAAATAATGAAAGAATCGTTAAAACATTTTGTAGAAGCAATGACACCCCTTGGAATTTTTGCAAGATATCGAAGGATAAAACGTTTTCGTGAAAAGTTGAATGCTTGGAAAGAAGCAGGTTCAGTTCTGCCTATGCCCCATCTTGGCAAGCAGTTAGTCATACAGGAATATCTGGAAAAGTTATCACCCGCCATCTTTGTCGAGACAGGAACATATAAAGGAGATATGGTTTACGCAATGCTGCCGAATTTTAAGGAGATTTATTCAATTGAACTTGATGAAACTCTTTTCCAGAAAGCCCAGAAAAAATTTGCTTGGTACAGCAATGTTCATATCATGCATGGCCAGAGCGGTGAGATTTTGCCTAAGATACTTAAAGGTATCGGCAAACCGTGTCTGTTCTGGCTTGATGCTCACTGGTCGGGGGGGCCTACCGCAAAGGGCGAGATCGAAACACCAATAATGCAGGAGTTACAGTGCATATTAAATCACAGAAGAGCAGAAGACGATGTGGTATTAATCGACGATGCGCGTTGCTTTACAGGAAAGAATGATTTTCCTTCATTAAAAACTTTAGAAGGTTTTATTCTGGATACTAATCCAAGTTGGATTTTCGAAGTAAAAGATGATATTATCAGGATTTACTCTAAGAAGCATGGAGTAAGCCATAAAAGCCAAATCAGCAGAAATGTAGAGTGATTGTATTTCCATATTAGATCATTTAACTTTAGCTTTCTAACCATATATTGTTGGGCTTTTTCCAGTAGTGGATAATTAATATAATGATGAATAAACAAACAGCTATAATAATAGGAGCCGGGCCGGCGGGGTTGACGGTGGCTTACGAGTTGCTCAAAAGAACAGATATTAAGCCCATTGTCTATGAAGCGACCGGAGATATCGGCGGTATTTCCAAGACAGTCAACTATAAAGGCAACCGAATAGATATCGGCGGACACAGGTTCTTTTCCAAGTCCGACAGGGTTATGCAGTGGTGGAAGGATATTTTTCCCGTACAGAACAAGCCATCCAGAGATGATATTATCCTCGACAGAAAGATGGATTTGCCGACTGACGATAACAAAGCCGATCCTGAGCAAATCGATAATGTTTTCCTTATCCGTAATCGACTGTCACGGATAATGTTCGACAGACTTTTTTTTGATTACCCAGTCTCCTTGAGCCTTAACACTTTTCGAAACCTGGGATTACTTCGAATCATCAAAATTGCTCTAAGCTACGGCAAAATCCAGCTTTTCCCGATAAAGAATGAAAACTCACTTGAAGATTTCTTCATTAACAGGTTCGGCAAAGAGCTGTATCAGACATTCTTCAAGGATTATACCGCCAAGGTCTGGGGCGTCGGCTGCGATAAAATCAAACCTGAGTGGGGGGCACAAAGAATAAAGGGCCTGTCAGTTACCGGTGCCGTCATTCACGCGATCAAGAATTTACTTGGCCGGGATTCATCCATATCACAAAAATCAACGGAGACTACACTAATTGAGCGTTTTATGTATCCAAAGCTCGGCCCGGGTCAATTGTGGGAGGAAGTGGCACACGTCATTCGCCAAAAAGGAGGCCAGGTCTTTCTGAATCATAAAGTTACTGGATTAAAACTTGAAAATAAAAAAATAACGCAGGCACAAATCCAAAACGAGGGGCCCCGGACAATTACGATGAATGGCCAATATTTTTTCTCAACGATGCCCGTTAAGGAATTGATAGAGTCAATGAGTCAGGAGGTTCCAGAAAATGTTAAACAAGTTGCCGATGGTTTGGTATATCGAGATTTCATAACAGTTGGATTATTACTAAGGAAATTGAAAATAAAAAATCAAACGAAGATAAACACCATAAACAACATTGTCCCCGATAACTGGATTTATATCCAGGAAAAGGATGTCAAGTTGGGTCGGCTCCAGATATTTAATAACTGGAGTCCTTACATGGTTAAGGATTCGGATACTGTTTGGATTGGGCTGGAGTATTTCTGTAACCAAGGCGATGAACTATGGAGTAAGCCGGATGCCGAGTTTGCAGAATTTGCGATGGATGAACTGGCCGGCCTGGAGGTCATAGACAAAGCTGATGTTCTCGACAGTGTTGTTGTTCGCGTGCCGAAAACTTATCCAGCTTACTTCGGCAGCTATGACCGGTTTGATGTAATCAGAGACTTCACGGATAAAATTGAGAATCTGTTTCTGATTGGAAGAAACGGCATGCACAAATATAATAACCAGGACCATTCTATGCTGTCAGCTATGACTGCGGTTGATAACATCGCCGCCGGCATCAAGAGCAAGGATAATATCTGGGCGGTTAATACGGAAGAAGAATATCATGAACAAAAATAGTTCATTCCCCTGGGGACATTTCAACTGGTTGTTCTGGGCCCTGCTGACTATTTTTCTTGCCGTTATTCTTACCTGCTCAATCACCAAAGAGTTTGACCGCGATGAGATCGAAGCGGTTCACACCACCTGGAAGATTTTCAATGGCGAACGAATTTTTGTCGATTTCTTTCAGCACCATCATCCCTTTTTTTACTATTTGCTGCTTCCTGTATTGCTGGTTTTTGGAGAAGGTGCTACCAGTATCTATATTATGCGAATTATCAGTTTTATAATGCTGGTGTTAATGCTTTTTGTTACATACCGGCTTTCATTAAGAATTTCAAATAACAGAAACACGGCACGCCTGAGTGTGCTTTTATTGTCACCTGCTGTCCTGTTTGTCAAAAGTACAATCGAAATTCGCCCTGATGTACCTCAAACTTTATTTGGACTCGTCTCGATATTATTTATATTCAGTTATCTTGATAAGAAACAACTACGCTATCTGGTTCTATGTTCGATATGTCTTGCTGTTTCATTCTTGTTTCTTCAAAAAGCAATATTTGTCATCTTTCTTATCGGCCTGCTGCTCTTGATAAATGTTTGCAGAAAGAATGTCCCTTTTAAAGATGTGCTTATATACTGCTTCGTTATATTAATATGCGCGGCGCCTTACTATATTTATCTGTTTTACAGCGGAACATTTTCATCTTACTGGACGTTTAACTGGCTTTTGAACATGAAATTCCTTCGTCATTTCACAGCCTTTAATTCCCTGGGAATTGGTTTGCGGACCAGTACCCTGCTCTGTGTTTTCTATGTCTGGTCATTATTGAAATTTACTAAAACCCCCAACCAGATAAGAATCGGCTGGCTGTCATTGGGACTTGTAGCCTCGACTTTTCTGGTTCGGGCACCTTATGAACAATACTTTATGATGATAGTTCCTCTTATGACAATGATAGCGTCGCACGCGGTTGTTGTACTATTTGAGGGAAAACCTGTCGCAATGATACTTGTACTGATTTTCGGAACCCTGCTGCCGGAATATTTTATACTCAACGAACTGCGGGATAACAATATTGCACAAATACAAAAAATCGAGTATGTTTTATCTCTAACCGAGCCCGGCGATTTTGTCTATGACGGCAATGCCCGCTTTAATGTTTTTAGAAGTGATATTGACTACTTCTGGTTTTCTGTAAAACCCGAGAGGGCACTGGCAACATATAAGACGATGACAGATTACAAATATGATATTTATAAATTAATTCAGAAATTTAAGCCAAAAGTCATATCTAATCACTGTATTGAAAATATACAGGACAAAGCCATAGCTGATTATTACGTACAGTCGAGTCAATATGACGACCTTTACATTAGAAATGATAATATGTAACAGCGATAAGGCGGCATTATTTTGTTATTAGGATACCGGCAAGCTGGATATTGTCTTGCTGTTTTGTCCAGAAGCTATATTGAAATTATTGACAAAGCAGCATGGCAGGATATAATTCAGAACACGCTTTTGAATAATTGGTTGAGTTTCCAGGAATCAATTTCTGAAATCTTGTGAAAGGAATGGGACAATGACTACGGCTTCTGTAACTTCAGACAGCGTTGACAAATCAGTAAAGAAATTACTGTCCGGCGAAGGAAAAAGTATTCCTTTGTTCAAGGTCTTTATGCCCGAGAGCGTATTGGAGCCTGTGTGTTCGGTTTTGATGAGCGGCTATATAGGTGAGGGTCCCCGTGTGGAGGAATTTGAACGTCAGCTTGGGCCCTGGTTTGACAATAATAATGTTCTGGCATTGAACAACGGAACAGCTGCTCTGCAGTTGGCACTGAGGCTGGCAAATGTTGGGTATCAAGATGAGGTTATCACCACGGCTATGACGTGCACAGCTACGAACGAGCCGATTCTTGCTATGGGAGCGAGGATTGTCTGGGCAGACATCGACCCATGGACAGCCAACATTGACCCGGATGATGTAGAAAGAAAAATCACCCCTAAAACAAAGGCTATTATGTGTGTTCACTGGGGAGGTTATCCCTGTGAACTCGACGAGTTGAATGCCATTGCCCAAAAACACGGAATAAAATTAATTGAAGATGCCTGTCATGCTTTCGGCGCAGTCTATCATGAAAAACAAATTGGCTCACATTCCGACTTTGTATGTTTTTCTTTCCAGGCGATTAAACATATGACAACCGTTGACGGCGGCGCTCTCGTTTGCAAATCGGAGGCTGATTGTCATCGAGGCAGACTGCTGAGATGGTATGGCATCGACCGAAATGAAAAACGCAAGGATTTGCGTTGTGAAGCGGATATCACCGAGTTTGGGTATAAATTTCACATGAATGATGTTACAGCTGCAATAGGTATTGAGCAGCTTAAATATGCCAGCGGCACCATTGAAAAACATCGTGCTAATGCCGCACAATATAACAAGGCTTTTGCAGAGCTTAAATCTGTATGGACTTTGAGGTATAAAGATGACCGTTCCAGTGCATACTGGCTTTATACGATAAGAGTCAACAACCGTCAGGAATTTACCGAATACATGAAAAAGGCCGGCATTACTGTCTCGCAGGTACACGCCAGAAATGATAATCATACTATGTTCAGAGATTTTAAAACCGATCTGCCGGGAATTGATGAGTTTGACACTGGACAAGTCTCCATTCCCGTCGGGTGGTGGTTGACAGACAAAGATATAACGCACATCATCAACACAATTGTTGCCTATGACCGGCAAACCGGCAAACGACCCGTTTTATCCATCTGACGAATATTGCTACTTTCAAAGAGTTAGATGATGAATTTGCTTGTCATTACAAATAATCCTGACCGGCCGAGTTTTCGGCAGCGAATTGAGATTTATCTTGATGTTTTGCGCGACAACGGTATCGAATGCCGGGTCGAGCGCTTTCCCAAAGGTTTGCCGGCCAGATACAAACTGCTCAGGCAATGTGCTGATTTTGACGGCGTTTTCCTGCATAAGATGCGTATGAATATTCTTAACGCTCATTGGCTGCGCACCTATGCCGGGAAAATTATCTACGATTTTGACGACGCCGTAATGTATGATGACATGAATCCGGACACCTTCAGCATCAAAAGACAAAGAGATTTCCGGCGAACGGTTAAGCTGGCTCATCTCGTTTTACCGGCCAACAAGTATCTTGCCGACCACGCAAAGGTTTATAATGCCAATGTAGAGATCGTACCAACGGGTCTGGACTTGAGAGATTACAAACTTGAGAATATCGACAAGGTCGATGACGGCAAAATCCGCCTGGTATGGATAGGAAGCAAAACAACACTCAGCTATCTCGAAGCAATCACAGAGGCTCTTGAAGAAATCGGCTCACGTACCGACAATGTGGTTTTGCGAATAATTGCCGATGAGTTTTTTGACCTGAAAAATATGGAAGTCCAGAAGTGTCCATGGTCGCTTGAAACTCAAACCAGGGATTTGGCAACGAGTGATATCGGGATTTGTCCTCTTCCGACTGATAAATTTACCCGCGGCAAATCCGGCGGAATTAAAATTTTACAATATGCCGCGGTTGGTTTGCCGGTAATCGTCAGCGATGATGTTAATGCTGAGTATATCTGTGACGGCGTCACCGGCTTTTTTGCAGGGAGTACGAACGACTGGATTGAAAAGATAACCCTCCTGGTCAAAGACCGGCAACTGCGAAAACAGATGGGCTCGGCCGGCATAAAAGAAGCTGAAAAATACGATCTTACCGCAATTGCCCCGAAACTCTGTAAATTAATCAATAACTGCCTGGGAAACTTTGAAAACTGATGCAAATGATTAAAACTTGTGCTATCATTTGCAAAGTGTGCCGAAGCGACAAGATTGAGTGAACTAATTAAGAGGTGTGTATGGAGCCTGTGATCAGAATTGAACTTGAGAAAGCAATTAATTCCGGTGAGCGGATAATTATAGACTTAGGATGTGGGCCTAAGAAAAAACCCGGCAGAATCTGTATCGACAAAAATGATATGCCGAATGTTGATATTGTAGCCGACCTCGAAAAAGGACTGGACTTTCTGCCGGATAATTCAGTTGACGAAATTCACTGCAGAAGCCTGTTCGCACATATCAGCAATTTTGAAAACCTGATGAGCGAGATTGTCAGGGTAATGAAAAAAGACAGCAGGGCGTATGTCTTTGTGCCGCATTTTTCCAATCCTTATTACTACTCTGACTTCACGCATAAAAGATTTTTCGGCCTGTACACCTTTTATTACTTTGTTGACAGCGACAAGCAGCTAAGAAGGAAAGTGCCGAATTTTTATACAAATATAAGAATAAGAGTTTTATCTCAAAAACTTAAGTTTCGATCATCATTCAGGGTTCTAAAACCTCTAAAAAGTCTTGTTGGCAGGTTCATAAATCTTCATTCATTAATACAGGCATATTACGAAGAGAACCTGTGTTACCTGTTTCCCTGCCACGGCATTGAAATAGTATTCACCCCCGATTCGTAGCTAATCAACTATTGAATTGTTTCGTAAACGCAGAGCGGTTCCAGCCATTATATCCTGGGCCAGCTTTTTATAATTATTCTTAATATCCGGATTTTCCTTAAGATAAGCCTTGAAGAACCTCAAACGTTCTAAAGTTCATATCAAGCCCAGGTCAAGCATGTTGATCTGCATCAGATTTTTTAAGCGGAGGCGGTTGGGAAGATGGCAGAATTTTCTTGTTCGCTCATTGTCGAGAAAATAAAATTCCCGGTTCTCACCTGATTTTTTCGTGAACACATTTCCCGTACGCAGGTCTCCATGAAATATACCTGCTGAGTGCATTCGGCCTATCGTTTTACCCAATGCTCGTATAAACCGGCGATTATCCTGAAACGTGTCGTTTCGCTGAATATCCCGTTTATCCAAAAAGTAATCATGGATGGTTTCAGCATTCTCAAGTTCACGCGTAATTAGAAAGTTTCGCAGGCAAAACGGTCCATATCTCTTTTCGCCCATCATCACAACTTCAGGACTCAGTAAACCATTTTTACTAAGCATTATTGCAGCATGAAAAGCGCGTTTAGCCCGGCTTGGGCGAACCGTATGCTTTATAATGTCCCAGACAGATCGGTAAAAATAGTGCTTGAGATACAGTTTATAGCACAGGCCCCCAAAACTGATTGAACACTTAAACACATTTGCAAATCGCGACGCCGGCACTTTAACAAAAGGACCACGGACCCCGTCGAGCTTTTCGTCAAGCGGCAGCTGACCCTGTAATGATACTGTGGCAAAATTCTTACTTGTATAAAGCTTCCAACGCGATATACGAATTTTATTAAAGTTGCTGATATGGTTTGGCGTATTATTCATAGCCGAATCTGTCAATAACCTACAACCGCAATCCCCAGTTGGTTTGCCAATTCAATCGTCTCGGGCTTATCAATAACTATTGTTTTATCTTTTTCGACAACGAGGCATTTACCGCCGTTTTCAGCAAGGCTCTTAATAGTATCAGGCCCGACGCAGGGCACATCGAATCTCATGTCCTGATTGGGCTTGGCGGCTTTGATAAGTGTCCAGCCGCCTTTTTCGCACAACTGCCCGGCGCGTTCAATCATTTTCGCGGTGCCTTCAATGGCCTCAACCGCGATAATCTCTCTTTCCTTGACTGCGACAGACTGGCCGATATCCAGTTCGCCTATTTGCTTGACGATTGCCCAGCCGAATTCAATATCTTTATCAACACCTGCCCCAGGCACACATGTGGTCATTAAACCTTCTTCAGCAAGATGTTCCTTACAATACATCGTCGAATTCTCCAGATAAATACCGCCGCTGGCCAACACATCGGCCAGGGCGCATAAAACTGTATCATTACGTTTATCCTTGTTTCGCAACACCCAATACCATATCTTCAGTGCACGCCAGTCAGGCAAGTATCTCAAAATACGCCACGGCGTATAAATCTTCTGCTTGGCGATTCGGCCGACCATTACTGTTTTGCTTACCCCATGCTTTCGCAGTTGTCTTATCCACGAACCAGGCCGAACCAAAGGCCCACGAATAAACACATCGCTATGCTCTGCCAGCCCGGCATCTGCGCTGTCACCAAGCCCAAGGCAAATTACTCTAAGCCCTGCATCTTTCGCACCGTCAGCAACCAGAAAAGGCAATCGACCCTCCCCGGCTATCAAACCAAGTATATTTTCACTGTCCATAAGTTACTTTTCGGTTGATTCAAGTTTGGCAATTTGCCTCTCAATTCTGCGAATACTTTTGCGCATATCGGGGAGGTATTGCATCGTAGCTAAAACACGTCTGCCTTTACCTGCTTCAATAGCAGGTACCCCCAGCACAGTAGCCCCATCGCCAATACTATTGCTAATTCCGGCTTGAGCGCCGATAGTAACCATATTACCAATCTTAAGATGTCCCGCTATTCCAACCTGTCCGCCAATTACACAGTGGTGCCCTAATATTACAGAGCCTGAGATTCCAACCTGCGGTACGATGAGACAATGCTCACCGATTTTAGTACCATGGCCGATCGCAACTGCATCACCTATTTTACTGCCGGCACCAATCACAGTTTCATTAAGTGTCCCGCGCTCAATAGCACAGCATGAGCCGATCTCTACATCGTCTTCAAGCACAACCCTTCCAATTTGCGGTATCTTATGATGAACACCTTTATGAGTAGCAAACCCGTAGCCATCCTGCCCGATAGACGCATTGGCGTGTATGATAACACGGTTACCAACTTCACAGTTATCATAAATGACAGCATTGGGATAGATTATGCAGTCATCACCGATCTGCACATCAGGCCCGACAAATACGCCGGGATAAATATTGCAGTTTTTCCCTATCCTGGCGTTTTCACTAATCGTAACAAAATCCTGAACATTACAGTTTGAACCGACTTTTGCAGTGTCGTCAATGAATGCTCGCTTACTGATACCTGTGCTTTTATGTTTTCGATGACCGTGAAGCAAAACCACGATCTGCATAAACGCGTAATAGGGATCATCAACCACAATAAGTGCGGCATTTGTTTCTATCTCTTTTGCTACGATTACCGCGTCAGCTTTGGTCGTCTTCAACTGTGGTTCATACTTTTTATTACTGAGGAAAGTAATTTCCCCCTTACCGGCCTGGTCCAGCGTCGAAACGGTCTTAATCACCACCTCCTCATCGCCCATGACTTTACCGCCGACATGTTGTGCCAATTGACTTAAAGTTTTACCCTGCATTATAATATCCTTATCTGAAAATCCGATTATTACAAAGAGGATTATAACCAAACCAGGCAATTAGTCAATTGTTCAGCATATTAAATACTGTTTCTATGACATGATCTTGAGAAGTTTTGTCAGGTTGGGCAAAACTATAACTTCTGGCTGTAAAAAGAGTTACATTTTGCCCCATAGGTTTATACACGCTGGTTTCCGAATTGCCGAAAATAGCTAATGTCCCAAGTCCCATCGCTCCGGCAAGATGAGTAATTCCGCTGTCGTTGCCTAAAAAGAAATCCGCCGCCGCCATAATCTGGCTTACTTGCGTCAGACTCAGGTTCCTAAGGCACCTGGCAACAGCTTTGATTTCGTTTATCATCTTATCATCAAATCTTTCCTCTTCCGCCGGCCCTAATAAAAATAATACCTGCATATTGTTACTGCAAAGCGCCTCACCCACAGCCAAAAAGTTATCAATATGCCAGCATTTTTCTTTTCCTCCGCTGCCGGGATGAATTACCACAATTTTTGCCAAAGCGTCAATCCCCACTTGACGCAATATCCTTTTTCCACAATCAATATCAGCTTTTCCAGACTTTACAAGAATCTTATCGAAATTAAATTCTTGTGACTGAGTATAAAGGGTATTGGCTTCGGTGAACTCTTGAATATAGAACTCACTGATATGACCTGAAAAAGCGGCAGGGGGGGTAAGCGGGATAATTGTAATTTCCGCCGCGTGACTGCAGTTGACCGTAAAAATCAAATTGGTTTCAAAACTGCTCTCCGCTTCTCCCATGAAACTGACAATACACTCATAGCCGGCAAAAGAACTGATTAAAGAGTCGCCGTCTTCAACTTTAAATTCATCCGGCTTAGCAAATAATCTGTGCAGCTCTATTGAATCGATCGAGCGAATACAATCTATACAGGTTCTGCCGGGATAAAAATCTATATAATCCGTATGCCCGATTAAATCAACACTGCCTAACCGAAGCGACTGTTTCATAACTTTAGCTAAAGGCAGCATCAAAATACAATCCCCAACAGCCGCCGGACTGATAATAACACCTCGCCGCAAAGCTTGCCTGGCCTGGCGCTCTTCCTTGTTTACTAATTCGATAATATCTTCTGTCATAATTATTCTGAGGTTATTTTACATCAGGCAAATCCCACACAACCACGCCCATGTGATAACCGCCTTCGTTGGTGTAATATGCGGTTACTATCCTGCCGTCGGGCCGTTGGACAGACGAGGGATAACCGATTTCTTCCCACTGTGCTCCGGGTGTATCGGCTACGCGAATCTGCCTGGACCAGGTCTTTCCTTTATCGCTGCTGATCATTGCGGCCACACCTAAATTGCCCGGCCGGCGATCGCCTGTGACGAAAAGTATCCTGCTGTCGGCAAGTCTTAGAAGGTGTCCGGGATGCTGTTTCGCATCGGTAAGATTCTGGTCGAAGTTCCAGGTCTTGCCGTCATCGTCTGATTCATACAACTTAACACGCTGGTCACCTCTGGTGCGTCCGGCTGCCAGCCATTTGCCGCTGCCCAGATGCAATGGTGCCGTCTCATTGATGGTTTCGGATATAACGCTTAAAATACGCCATGAGTGCCCATCATCGTCACTTTTAATGGCGTAAGATTCTCCCCAATATGCCGAAGCGATAAGCCCGCCGTCGCCGGCAATGATAATATCGCCAAAAGGAACGAGATTTTTCTCCGAATGGTCACGAGGGAAACTTTTCTTTTCAATTTCCCAGGTAAACCCACCATCGGCGGAACGGCAGACCCAGGTTCTGTTCCACGTTTTCGTAGGTAGATCCCAACCTGCACAGATCACGATAAGGTCGCCGTTGTCGGTGAGCCCGACAGAAACATTGTGGCGAACTTCGTTTTCATTGGCATGCGGCGCCGGTGTTCCGCGGTATTTCCAAGTCCAGCCGCCATCGGTGCTGGCCCAGCATTCAACATCACCGGGCTCTGCGCCATGGGAGGGTTTGTTAAAAACGGTCGCGATAAACGTACCGTCGGGCAAAAGTGTAAGGTTTGGCCAGGTGCAGTAGTTTTCGATAGAGCGGAATTTCTTATTATACTCAAAACCGGCAGGCGGGGCCTGGCTTTTAGTTGAATCAACCTTGGGCAAATCCCACACAACCACGCCCATGTGATAGCCGCCTTCATTAGTATAATATGCTGTTACTATTCTGCCATCCGGCCGCTGCACACAACTTGGGTAACCTATTTCGTCCCATTTCGCACCTGGTGTATCCGCCACACGAATCTGCTTTGACCATGT
>SDBT01010088.1_pt1 | contig 15284 bp, 27 predicted proteins | sample 2277101 | NCBI WGS metagenome assembly SDBT01 (sample SAMN10404973, study PRJNA504765) | marine sediment metagenome | isolation source: marine sediment core GS10_PC15, 103 cmbsf | place: Arctic Ocean: Southern Knipovich Ridge | collected 2010 | reverse complement strand
TAGTAATAGAGGTGCCATGGTGGGCTTGTAAAGGAGCAGGATGCTCCTATTTTAAAGACTTCTTAAATAGTCTACGTTCTTTATTCTCAGCTTTAGATTTAACTTGATGACACTCTTTACAAAGGACTTGAATATCACCATCTCTAACACTAGCAGCATATTCATTAAGAGTAAATTCACTAAGGAATTCATTGGTAGCTATAACTGGTTTAATGTGGTCAACTTGTACCTCACCTCGCTTAAAGAGGTCTTTACAATGGTTGCAAGTAAAGTAGACATTAGGCACCTTTGCCAAACCACCATCCTTTTTATATCTAGGCTTTTCAACACGTGCATCTTTGAGACAATTGTTATACTTGGTATCACGCTTGAAAGAATCTCTAATGCCTTTGGTGATAAGACCTCTTTGACGAACTGGTATTTGACTAAATTTCATGGTTACCTCCATGGGAATTATATATTAATAAATAATGTTATGCAAGCTCTTGACGGGAACCTTCCCATGATGTATTGTGTAAAAGGGAGACATTCAAATGAATAATGAATTAAAAACACTAAGAAGAACCATGTTAGTTATTGCTGGTTGTTTACTATTCTCTGGTTGTGCAGTAGAACCACAACGAACGATGATAGGACAAGCAGTACCACAAAAGAACTTCATAGAGCTTAAACGAATAGATACAATAGCTTGTATTGAGAAGTTTATATTACTTGAAGTACCACCATTAGATTCTAATCAAATATGTAGAGACACATTCAATAGGGAGTATTAGATGTTTAAATATGTAAGTATACATTTGCCTAAGTTTATGGAAGAAGTACTAACTAAAAAGCAGAAATATAGCATATGTCGGCTTCATACAATAGAACTAGAAACACCTATTGAAGACAGAGAAAAACAACCAGGGGAATATAGCTACGTTAATCCAGATGGTTTTAAACACTACATAGATACTGCATATTACGAAATTATATACACTACTGATTACCATAAAGTAAGTGATAAAATAGAGAAAGAATTAGAGAAGGTAGCTAACAAAAGAAAAGAAGAAGAGGAGTTATACAGATTAAAAGAAATAGCATCAAAGTATAAAGAGATTATAGCAGCTAAAGAGCTATTGAGTAAGCTTTAATGAGAATAATAGTTGGAGTACTACTAGCATATGGTTTTGTTAGTTTAATTACAGATATAGTGAGGTTGTTGTGAGAGAAGTGTGGAAAGACAAACATGGAGACATATTTAATGAGTGTGTATAGCGAAGAGTGTCTTAGTTATTTAAGTAGGGGATATTCGGTTATCCCTGATAAGAACAAGCGACCATTGGTTAAGAATTGGACACAATACTGCGACAGACAGCCCAGTACTGAAGAAGTACAAGGCTGGTGTACTCAATTTCCCGATGCAGGTATTGCTCTATGTTTAGGAAAACAATCAGGGGTTATTGCGTTAGACTTTGACGAAACTGATCCAGAGATTATTAAAATCATAGAACCATTATTGCCTAAGTCACCAGTGGAAAGATTTGGTTCTAAAGGCTTTGTTCGGTTATTCCAGTATAGTGGAGAACATACTCAAAATGTATATATAAAAGATAGTACTACCAAGAGTGGTAAGCGAATAGTTTTAGAGGTATTGTCACATGGTAAAAAGGTTACACTACCTAAGTCGATACATCCTGACACAAATAAGCCTTACGTGTGGACACAAGGAGACTTAAAGACCATTGACGTTAAGAGGCTACCTAAGTTTCCACCAATGCTAATATCCCATCTTCAGAGTAAGTTACAAATACTAGAGACTACATCATATGAAACTAATGACAAGATAACTGAAGGTAGAAATATATCACTAACAAACTATGTGGCTAAACTAATTATGAAACCACATACAATTAATGAGGTTATAGATAAGCTGGTAGACTTTGATAAGAAGAACCATGAGATAGCTTTATTCTCAGATAAGACTGAGAATAAAGTAGACAATGCTAACTATAATGCCATGATGTTTTATACAAGCCACATCAAGTATGTGAATAAGAAGCGTATCAGAGAAGGTAAGGAATTAGAGCTACCAATATTTAATAGTGAGACTAATATATTAACTAACCTTACTGCTATTAAACCAGTCCTTGACGAGGTTGCATTTCCAAAACCACATGGAGTATTAGGAAAGATATACCAACACATATTAGGGAATAGTTATATTGAACAACCAGTATTTGCACTATCCGCAGCAATGGCTTTAATAGGTACACTTGCAAGTAGGAAGTTTGAATTTCAGAATGCTACACCTAACTTATTCTTACTCAATATTGGTGATTCTGGTAGTGGTAAAGACTCTTGTCAACAGGTTATAAAGAACATGCTATTTGAGATAAAGGCTGGTCAAAAGCTACTAGGTGCAACATCCTATCCTAGTGAAGCGTCTATCATACAAAACTTAGATGCTAGTCCAGTAAGACTAGATATTATAGATGAAGCTAGTACATTCTTAAGTGCTGCAACAAAGGGCGGTAATAGCTACGCATTTGGTATTGGTGATACTCTATGTGAGTTATATAGTTGTTCTAACGGTTTCTATCCTGGTAAAAGCCTTGCATCTTCTCCTCATAAAATAGGAGCAGTACATAGACCACACATTAACTTGTTATGCTCTACAACACCATATGGACTTAGGGAGAGTATTAGTATTTCATCACTAGAGAAAGGGTTATTCGCTAGATTCTTAGTGTTCTTTGGTGATAATAATAAACCAAGTAAACGTATCCCTAAGAAGGTATCAATAGGGGAAGAGGTACTAGAGCAACTTAGAAGATTATATGACTTTCAAAACCCTAATTATAAAAAGGGTAACTTCAGTAAGTATAACACACCATCTTATAAAGTATCTTTGACGAGACGCTCTAATGATAGGTTAACAGAGATACATTCTGAATTTGATAAGCTAAGGTTACAAGCTAAGGGAGATAACTTTAGTAAACCCATTATAGCTAGGCTGTATCAGCAAATGCTAAAGATAACTCTAATATCAGCAATTGGTAATACTAAGCTAGGTAAACTTCCAGTAGTTAAACCAGAAGATGTAGAGTTTAGCTATCAACTGGTTAAGTATTACTTCCAGAACATTAAAGGGTTTGTAAGGGATAACTTATATGAATCACAGAGAGAGATGAGATTGAATAAAGTATTAAATATAATAAAGAGTGCTGGTGACGAAGGTTTAACCAATGTTGGGCTAGCACAGAAGACTAAGTACCTATCAACACATGAGAGGGTTGATTACATTAAGGACTTGAAAGAAGCAAATAGAATACACTTAAAAGCAGATGATGAAGATACCAATATTAGCTTTAGACTATTTTACTTAGGAGACTAACATGAATAAGAGAGTAACAATACCATTTATTAAAGAGTTTAACCCTTGTGAAGATGGTTTAGAGAACCTAGTTAAACACTACCCTAAGTTAGACATGCTAACTAGTGAGTTCTTAACATTAGAGTATGTATCATATAATGACAAGACTTGGTTAGCTCAGGAAGTAGTAGACATTAAAACACTACAACAATGGGCTGTGGAATGTGCTGAGAGTGTAGTGAGTAACTATAATGAGAGGTATCCATTAGACTCTAGAATAACTGACTGTATAGAGACTACTAAGTTATACCTAGAAGGTAAGTGTAGTAAAGAAGAGTTACTAAAAGCCAGGTCTGCTGCTCACTCTGCTGCTCACTCTGCTTACTCTGCTGCTTACTCTGCTGCTAACTCTACTAACTCTGCTGCTTACTCTGCTGCTCACTCTGCTGCTAACTCTGCTGCTCACTCTGCTTACGCTGCTGTTCACTCTGCTCACTCTGCTGCTCACTCTGCTTCTAACTCTGCTGCTAGAGGAGAAAAACAAGATATTAACTTAAGCTTATTAATAGCTTTATTGGAGAATAATGATGCATAGTCAAGGAATATTTAGGAATGAATCAAATGAAGAGTACCATGCAGACAATGGGTTTGTGTCCTCTTCAGCACTTAAACTACTGTTAGACGATCCAATTAGGTATAAAGCCAAATACATTGATAAGACTTTAAAGCAAGAGTCTAAAGAAGTGTTCGATATAGGAAATGCATACCATACCTACTTCTTGGAACCAGATAAGTTTAAAGGCGAGTATTGTACATTCACTGGTAAACAGAAGAGGGGTAAGGACTGGGAAGCATTCAAGGCTAAGAACGAAGGTAAGATTATACTAGGTAATAAAGGTTGGTTAGAAGTACAGAACTTAATAGCTTCAACCAGGGCACACCCAGACCATGGTAGGTTACTAGAGGGAGAGCCGGAACTTGGTTTCTATACAACACTCAATGATAGACAAGTGAAAGTAAGGTTTGATAAGCTTAATATACAACTAGGGTTTGGCATGGACCTAAAGTCTACTACTGGTTTACTATTAGGTAGTAAGGGTACTTATAAATGTCTACAAACAATAGCTGGTTTAGACTATGACCTAAGTGCTGCGCTATACCTTGACGCTGCTAATAAAGTATTAAAGAAAGTAGCTGAGATTAAGGGTACTGAATATGTGCCCATTACTAAATGGTACTGGGTATTTGCATCTAAAGACTACAGGTCATGTAAGATATTACAAGCCAGTGATGCAATGTTGCAAAATGGTAGAAAGAAGTATACAATGGCTTTAGAACTTCTCGATAAGTATGAGAAGTCAGGTTGGGAGAGTGAAGATCTAAAAGAAGGGATTGAGATAGTTGATCCACTTTCAAGTGATTTAGTAATAGATGAAAATGCAACACCTAGTGTAACAACTTGGTAAGGAGTAATAATGGATTATTATGTAATTAGGAAGTATGAGAATAGGAAGTTCTATGATGCTGCTATCTCTAAGACAGTAACACTAGATGAGCTAGTAGAGTATTCCAACATGGAGAACTTAAAGATACTAGATCCTAATGGGAAAGATATAACTACTGAGACATTGCTATTAGGTATTGGTAGTCTATTTAAGAAGCGTAGAATACTAGGTAAGATAACTAAAGCAGAGTTTAGATTAGTTAGAGGGTTTATGGACCATATTTGTGAGGTGTTACTATGAAGATAACAAAAACATCAAAGGTATCAGACCATAAGTTTAACTTGGCTGTATTAGGCATGAGTAAGACTGGTAAGACTAGACTAGTATCTACCATCAAAGGTAAACCACTTATCTGTAATGCTGATAAGGGTACACTCTCACTATCAGATTGTGCCATAGACTCTGTAGAGGTTAGTACCTTTGATGAGTTCGTAGAGTTTATGAAGTTTGTAACCACTTCTAAACAATTTGTAGAACATGGCTATGATTGGGTAGTCTTTGACAGTGTATCAGCAATAGCTGATATGCTTAAAGTACACATAGAAGAGAAAGGTATAACTGGTTATGACTTCTGGGGGGAATATTTAAAGATAATGGGTGGTTTATTTACCACACTAAGAGATACCAATAGGTTCAACGCACTATCTATCTTTGAAGTAACTGAGAAAGAGAATAGTAGTGGACTACTTGAAAAGAAGTTTGGACTAGAAGGAGCTATTAGGGATAAAGCACCTTATTATTATGATTACGTATTTGCTACCCAGAAGATATGTAAAAGAGATAAAGATGACCAGTATGTATTATTAACTACAGATAAGGATGGTTATAATTTCTTAGGAGGTAGAACATCAGCAAGAATTAAGCTCAATCAATATGAACCAAGTAATATAAATCATATAATTACTAAACTAAAGGGAGGCAATAGATGAAAGATTTAATTACACTAGCAAAACTTAAAGTATTAGACCTAGTTGAGAGTATACTGATTAAAGCACAGTTTAAATTAGCAGGGCTATTAGAGAAAGTATTAAGAAAGAAACAAGACTTAGCAACAGAAAGTCTAAAAGGAGATGAGTAATGAGTAATTTAGAATCATTTAATATCAAATGGGACGAAGTAGAAGTAAACAGTTACCAACCATTAGCAGCAGGTATGTATGCAGCTAAGGTAATCAGTAGTGAGATTGCTAAAACTAAGAAAGGTGACAACATGCTAAAGTTAACCTTTGAAGTACTTGGTGCTAATAAGGGTAGACGTATCTTTGAGAACTACATGTTAACTCACAGTAACCCAAAAGCAGTACAAGCTGGTTTAGGTAGACTTAAATCACTAGCAGCAAGTATTGGTATTGACTTTGATCAGTTACAAGATACAAGTGAACTACATGGCAAGCCAGTAGGTATCAAAGTTAAGATTGAGTCAAGCGAACAGTATGGTGACCAGAACCGTATTAACTCTTTTGAAGAGTATGAAGAGAGTATGTTGGCTGGTGCAGCTAATGTTGCTAAAGAAGTAACTGTAGATGCTGTAATTGATGACGAACCAGAGTTAGTTGAAGATAACACTTCAATCAGTCCTTCATTTATTAGAGGGCTTAAGAAGTCTGAGTTCTTAGCATTTGTTAATACTGAGAGTATTGATATTGTGCTTACTGGTAAGAAGCTATCAGAACTTAAGGATGAAGTAGTTGAGAAGCTATTTGGTGCTATTATTGAAGATGGTGAAGACGTAATTATAGAAGATTAATACTTAGGAGGTATTACATGGGTTATGCAGAGAATGAGATCGAGCTTGGAGATGGTACTAAAGTAACCTTAGAATTAGGCATGAGAGTGTTTGATCTATATAGAGGTTTAGTTGGAATCATTTCCACTATTGATGAGAATAGATTTAATAATTCTACTAGATTTAGCATCACTACTAAGGATGCTGAGACTTATTTCACAGGAAAAGAAGCACTACGAATATTTAATGGTGCCTATTTAACATTTGAGACAGGTTTACAAGTAGATGGTGAAGGTGTTATAACTAAGATTTAAAGTTTATATTCAGTTTTAGAGTGCTGAATATAATAAACATAAAATCCTTTTGTTAAGGAGTAACCTGCCTCAAGCCCTGGCTTTTAACTAGGAGATAAGCTTGTAGTGGTTTGACTGCTAGGAAAGACTGGCATTATTTAAAAGGAACCAATGAAAGTAACAAAGTTTGGAAGGACATTAACGATTAAGCAGTGGAAAGGTGAGAAGCTCAAGGAAGTCATTGGTGTAGACACTGAAACTGAGCTAATCAAAGAACCTAGTCATGTGCCTAAGCTAGTATTGACAACAGCATATGATGGTGGTAAGAACTGTTACATCATACGTAACCAAGATGTTAAAGAGTTCCTTACAATGCACCAAGAACATACACTAGTATTCCACAATGCACCTTTTGACCTGAATGTACTAACTAAACAGGTCAACTTTGAGTTCTGGGATATGATTGAATCAGGTAAGATAATAGATACCATGTTGTTATTTCAACTAGTTGCAATAGCAACCCGTGGGTATACCCACAAGAGGAGTTCTTTAGACTATGTTGTTAGTAACTTATTGAATAATACATTACCAAAAGATAAGGACATCCGACTGACTTTTGGACAATACATCAAGTACACCAAGGAAGATGGTTCAATAAGTTATAGCAGCGTGTCTAAAGCACACATAGTTTACGCATGTCTTGATCCAGTAGCTACATTACTTTGCTATAACACCCTTAAAACAACCATAAAACACCTGAATACTGAGACTAACTTAGCCCATACAATACATCTTATGGGGCATATAGCTCTTGACGCTATTACTAGACGAGGTATTGAGGTAGATTTAGAATATGCTAATAACTTAAGAGACGAACTGCAAGCTGAAATGGAAGTAGAGGCTAACATTTTAGCATCATATGGTTGGACAAGAGGGAAGAAGGGAGTGCAGGAGAGCTACAATAAGATAATAGATTTCTTAGAGTTGGACCTCCCTACCACAAAGCATGGTTATTCAATGGCTTCTGAGCATTTAGAAACGTACAATGACCATCCTTTTGTCCAATCTCTTTTAAGGTACTTAGAGCTAGAACATCATAAAGGGTTCTTAAATGAGATGACTACCAGTAGAATACACCCTAGATATGAGACTATAAAGAATACTGGCAGAACTTCAGCATTTAAACCAAATATACAAAACCCACCAAGGAAAGGTGGAATCAGGGAAGCTATGATACCAAAGGAAGGTCATGCGTTTATAGATGTAGATTATAACTCCATTGAGATGTATACAGTGGCATATCATATGAAAACCAAGTATGGTAAGAGTGTGATGTATGATGTATTACAAGAGGGTAGAGATCCTCACTTATTTGTAGCATCTATTATCTATGATAAACCAGAATCAGAGATAACTAAGAACCAGAGACAAGCAGCTAAGATAGCTAATTATGGGTTCTTAGCTAATATGTCTCCTGAAACCTTTGTTGACTATGCAGGTTCTTTTGGAGCAGAATTCACATTAGACCAGGCTAAGAAGATTAAGAAGAGTTGGACAGATGCTTACCCTGAAATAAGATCTTTTTGGAAGTCAGGATATAAAGCACAAGGCTTCTATAAGTCTAAAACAGGCTTTATAAGGGTTAATTGCTCATATACAGCATGGTTGAATAACCACTTCCAAGGACCAGCAGCTGAAGGTGCTAAAATTGCCATGTACTTTGCTCATAAGAGCGGTTTTAAGCTTGTTGCATTTGTACATGATTCTCTAGTAGCAGAGGAACCAAAAGAGGGCTTAGAAGCTAAGCTAGAGCTTCTCAGGGCTACTATGATAGAGGGCATGAAGAAGATATGTCCTATGAATATTAAAGCTGAAGGTATGATTAAAATGAGGTACTCTTAATGATTAAAGTAGGTGATAGATTTAGAAACAAATCATGCGGTTACACTATAGCCATAGCTGTAGAGTGCGGTAATGCCCTTTATTCTGTATATGATGTCAATGATCCTAAGAATACATACTTAGAAACACAGTATGCACTAGATAATTACTTTGACCCAATCAAAGAGAAAACACTAGATAAGGCTATGCGACAGATAAGGGTTAAGTGGGAAGTGAATGCTATGGAAGATGATTATTTTGGTATTGACGGTTTAGACTTAGGAAGTAGTACACCTAGGAAAGACCATAAAGGTGAGTTCATATCCTCTGAAGAGTGGGATAAGTTATATTGTGCTTGCAATGCAAGGAAACCAAAGGTATTAAGAATAGAGAATAAACTACTTAAAGTTTGTATTAACTGTAAGAAAGAGATAATTTAATAAGGAGAACTAATGGCAAATAGAACAGATGATGAAATACAATGGATTATAAGTAAAGCTCAGGAGATGAATGCACCTAGTTCTAGCGTGGAATGGTTAGACCACTTAGACGAGTATAATGGAACATTTAAAAGGAATGTCCAAGCTACTAGTTTAGCTAGAATCTTTAGGAAGTATAAGAACTATAACGCTTCCGATGATTTTGTTGTAGATAAGCTTAAACAGCATAGAAATATGCAGACTAGAAATAGTAAGATAGTAAAAGAGAATAGAATTATACTTGATACTGAGTTAACCAGGGATACCTTTTTACAGACCTTTGAAGACTTACTTAAGAAGTCCCCTATAAGATACCACCCTAAGACTACTCTAAACAGAAGTAAGACTAAGATTGATAGAATAGTGGTAGGTCATATATCTGATACCCATATCGGGGTTGATATAGATCCTGAAGAGTTAGGGGGTGTTAATTGTTACTCCTATATAGAGGAAGCTAGACGACATGCCTTCTTCTTCAAACAGTTAGCTGAGTACAAAGTACAATACAGGAAGCAAACAGAACTAGTTATATTCTTAAATGGAGACTTAGTTCAAGGTGTAATACATGACCAGGAAGATGCAGCAGAGATGACCACTCAATTCGCTAGAGCATTGAATATCTATGTTCAAGGTATTACTTATGTAGCACAGTTCTATAATAAAGTAAGAGTAGTGTGTACCACTGGTAACCATGGTAGATTCATGCATAAGTCAAATAAAGGAAGAGTAGTATCTAAGAAGTGGGATGGTTTCCACACTATGCTTTATATAGGTATTAGAGCAGCATTAAGAGGTTATAAGAATGTAAGCATAGAGATACCAGTTACACCATATGCATCTGTTGACATATTAGGTCACCACTTCTTTGTTGTACATGGTGATACTGTTCTAAGTGTTGGTAATGTATCTAAATCTATTAATATGAGTAGCATTGCTGCACAAGTAAATGATATCAATAGTGCTTTGGATAGGAAGGTACGAGTACTATTAGTAGGGCATGTCCATAAGGCTACATACCAGACACTTGATAATGGTACTGACTTAGTTATCAATGGTTGTTTATCAGGTACAGATCCCTTTGCACAATCAATTGGTATCTTACATAACCACCCTATTCAACAGATGTTTGAGTGTACTAGAGAACATGCAGTAGGAGATATAAGGTTTGTAAGGTTGAAACAAGCTGATAAAGATAAGAAGTTAGATAAGATTATTAAACCTCTTTATGGTAAATTCTAATGTATATATCTAAAGAACTTAAGTGGTTAAAACCATACTTTGAGGATGCGAAGCCAATGTTTCCTAAGTTAAAGGTACTAAAGAAGACTACTGTAGTACAAGGTTCTTACACTAAGAAGGATAGAATGTCTGGTCAAATTACAGAACTAGAGAAAGGTTTTGGTATAACTATAAGAACTTGTTACCAGCATATAGACTTCTACCCTTTACAGGTTACTCTACTGCCTTTGTCTAAAGTAGATATACTTACCACATTTGCTCATGAACTAGCACATATATATTTCTGGAAACACTCTCCTGAGCATAAGATATTAGAATGTCAGATATTAACTATGTTTATGTTTAAGTTAAAGAATAGTAAATATAAAGATGAAGAAACTGAATTAGGAGGAGTACAATGAGTGAGTTTAAAGTAGGAGATAGGGTAATAATACCAACATGTAGTTATTACAATAGATGGGCACATAATAAAGAGGCAGTAGTTGATGTCATATCCGATAATGGAGAAATGAGAATGGCATTAAAGGACTCAGAGGGAGATATTAGTTGTCAATATTATACACCAGGAAAGTACTCTATACTTCCTAATTTTATTCCAAAAGAGCAGTCAGAAGGACTAATTGAAGAACTATCAAAACAAAAGATAGTTGGTAGTAAACTAGGTGATAGATATAACTCAGATAAACCAAGAGTAGAACTACTAGTACCAGAAGCCATGGAAGAGACTGCTAAGGTATGGGCATTTGGTGCAAATAAATACAGTGACCATAACTGGAAGAAAGGACTAAAGGTATTAGGGATACTTGGTTGTATACTTAGACACACCTTTAAGATTATGAAAGGTGAAGATATTGATGAAGAGTCTAAGTGTATGCATGCTGCACATATTATATGTAATGCTAGTATGCTTATATACTTCTTTAAGAGAGATAGATATAAAGAATTAGATGATAGATACAAAGGAGAATAAGATGAATGAATGTACATTCTGTAAAGAACCATGTAATAATCCATGGTGCCCATATACTAAAGGAGGATATAATGAGCAAACGGAATAAGATAATATATTTAGATTTAGACAACGTATTAGTAGACTTCCATAGTCATCCTACATTAAGGATACCACATGGCTTCTTTAACCACCCTAACATGTTTAAGGATACTTACTTCTCTAAGCTTAAGCCCTTCCCTGGTGCAATAAAGGCAGCTATGACTTTATTGAATAACCCTAAGCTTGACGTATATATATTAACTCAACCAGTAGCTAACTCTATTAAGTCATATTCAGAGAAGGCAGACTGGGTAGCTGAGTACTTACCAGCGTTTAGTGATAGATTGATAATGACTCAAGATAAGTTACTAAACAAAGGAGATGTATTGGTAGACGACTCCTTAAAATGGTCTAAGTTTGAAGGTAAGTTTATACACTTTGATTTCAAAGGCAATACAGTGGAAGAGTGGAAAAGAGTTGTAGAGGAAATCAACGGAGTAAGAGAGTTAAGCTATGGTCTTTAAATGTGCAATGATAACAGTATTAACTGTTAGTTCCTACTTTGGATCAGATGCTAGAGACTTTAAGTCTTTAAAGAGATCTGAGAAGACTTGTAGAACTGATATGAGATATTCAGATACCCCATGCTTAATTAAATTTATAAAGAGAGAAGATGGTGTGTACTGGGCAATATGTGGTACAAAGTTAATAACAGGAGGTACAGGTGAGTAAGTTTGAGGAGTATTACAACAAACACTATAAAGTAAGTGATGACGGACAGGTATGCCATATCAGAAGTGGTTGCTTTAATGGTAATGGTTTATTAGAATCAATCAGTATTGGTAACTTAGAAGATATTTATAACTTAGGACAAGCTAATAATAATAACAATGAAGGAGTTGAAATGAATATAACACCACCAGAAGATAAACTACTAGTAGAGTTAATAAAGGAAGAGACTATACGAGATAGTGGTCTTATAATAGTACAAGAGAACTTTAAGGATGGTGGTGAAATACACCCTCATTCTATACATAAAGCAGTAGTAAAGCATGTAGGTAGTGAAGCTAAATATGTTAAGAAAGGTGATAACATATTCTTAGAACACTGTAATGTTAGACCATTTGTATTCAAGGGATTAGATTATATGATTATTAAAGAGAGTGATATCGTAGGAGTTTGTAATGAAGAGAAGTGATATGATTAAAATAATGGGAAAATGGATAGCTACTGAATATGACTTTGATATAATAAAGGCTAATGCCATTGCTAGAGAGTTATTACATTTTCAAGAAGAAGCAGGAATGCACCCTTCTGGTATACTGATAATACCTCAAGGTAGTGAAAACACTACATGTGTTCAAACTAATATAGATTATTTAAACACATGTAAATGGGAGAAAGAAGATGAATAATAACTTTGAGAATGTATTAAACAAGATTATTGAACCACTTATTGAGAAAGTAGTAGATATGCAGGGTTCACAATTACCACTTATAGCTAGACGTAAAGCTATCTATGAGCTATTTGCTACAGCAGTATTAGCTGGTATTAATCTAAGTGAGAAGACAGATGAGAAAGTAGATGAAGCCAGTAAGAGAGTACTAGAAGAACACTTTGCAAATAAACCTGAGAGAGAAGAGACTAGTGAAGAGGGAGAAGTAGTAGGGACTATGAAGAAGCACGCTAAAGAACGTGACTATGCAGCTAAGTTGAGTACTCAGAAAGGTGGTATGATGCCCGATGGTACTCCCAGGTTTGTTACTGGTGCTGAGATAGATCCTTTAACAGGTAAGTACAAAGGGAGTGGGAAATGAGTTGTTTATTAGCAAAACCAGGAAGTAATCAACCTAATTGTCATGAGTATGACTTTTGTTATTGTGATATTGAGAAACTCCAATCCAAACTCCAAAAAGCTCTAGAGGAGAACACTATATATAAAGCAGGAATAGAAGCTGAGCTTGAAAGGTGTGGCGGTACAGTACCTATATTGAAGGAAACTTTAAAACGTATTAAGGAGTTGAAGAAATGAAGCTATTTCTAGCAATAATACTAATGTCAGCAGTCATATCTCCTCTAATTGAGGGCAAGACTAACCCAAACACCCTTAAAAGGCAGTACAGCAAGTTTAGGCGTGCAAGTGGTTGTAACTTCATTATAACCTCTGGTTATCGTAGTAAAGCCCATAATAAGCTCGTAGGAGGCTCTCTAAGGTCCTTCCATTTAAGGGGTAAGGCTTATGATCTAGTACCTGTAAAAGGGTGCTTAGAATCAAACCTCAGGCTCTACAGGACCGCTCAGCGATACTTCAATGGAGTCATATTATATAGGACACATATCCATGTTGATGTGGGTAATAGAATATATCATAATATAAGGAGTAAGTAATGAAGATCTATTTAGCTGGACCAGATGTATTTAGAGAAGATGCAATTTATCAAGGGGAATTATTAAAAGGAATATGTAAAGAATATGGTTATGAGGGTTTATACCCTTTAGATAATGAGGTTGATACCTCCTCTCCTGATATGGCTTTAAAGGTATTTGAAGCTAATTATAACATGATTAAAGAGTGTGATATTATTCTAGCCAATATTGAAAGATTTAGAGGACCGAGTGCATATGTGGGTACTGTTTGGGAAATGGGGACAGGGTATGCCCTAGGTAAACAAGTTATACTATATAATTCAGACCTTAGAGAATATAAAGAGGTTTACACGGATAAAGATACAAACTTCCCATTAATAGAGGATTTTGGATTACCGGATAACCTAATGTTAATATACGGTTCAAATGGTGTATATGGTGATTTTATAGAAGCAATAAAAGCTATAAGGAGTAAATGATGGAAGAGATCATAATGGCACTATTTATGTCGTGTATGGCAGCCACAATACCACCTAAGGATGTCTACCAGCAGTTAACTAGAGAACAACAGCAGGTTCTAGTAAGGCATGGTCTGTGGAAGTGTGAACAGGTATGTAGACGTAGGTTTATGAATAAGAATGGTCAGAAAGTAATAGATAAGATGTTTAATACCAGGAGGATCTAGATGAGTGATAATGACTATGAAGCATTATTAGTATTTATTAGGGCTGTAGCGGCATTAACTGCTTGCTATGCTTTTGGTAGAATGATAGATTCACTATTAAGAAGTAAGGAGGGTAAGGATGAAACTAAGTGATGCAGAACAGATTAAACAGATTGAACGTATTAGGAAGATACCTAAAGTACCATATCACATATTCCGATCTGGAATATATAAGGGTAGTACTTTAGACGCGATCTATAGGAAGGATCTACCATATCTAATAGAGTTCTATTATAGCAGTAGATCTGTTAGTCCTAAGGTTAAGTACTTCTTAGAAGAAGCAGTACTAAAAGGGAGGCAATGATGTATATACACACAGTTTTATGTATCGTATTTGTAGTTATATGCATAGTTTTAACACAAGCTTGTTAGGAGGTAGTTGTGACTGAAGAAGAGATTAATAAGGTAATTGCTGAGTATATGGGTTTTACCCTTGATACAGAAACTTTCTTATTTAACCCTATATACAGAAGGTTTAGTGAGTTTCACTATGTAGCAGAGGAGTACTACACCAAATCCCTCGACGCCTTAGTTCCAGTGGTTGAGAAGCTGGTGGAAGATACTTCCTATGTAATAGAACTAGCTATAAACAGAGGAGGAACGTGGTATTATAGGGTTAATGGTTGGAACCTAGAAGAGCAGAAGGTTGAACTTCAATATAGGTTTTGTCCTGAAGATGCTTACAAATCACCATCCCTAGCATTAGCTACTGCATGTGTAAAAG
>SDBT01010087.1_pt1 | contig 15285 bp, 12 predicted proteins | sample 2277101 | NCBI WGS metagenome assembly SDBT01 (sample SAMN10404973, study PRJNA504765) | marine sediment metagenome | isolation source: marine sediment core GS10_PC15, 103 cmbsf | place: Arctic Ocean: Southern Knipovich Ridge | collected 2010 | reverse complement strand
TCGGTCTGGGGGAGGCATTTCCCGGGGTTCCGCGAGAAGGAAACACGGCTCTACCGACTGGAAGAGATGGAGGGATGGATTGGCGAGACCGCTGGCCAACTGAGAATGATCGCCGTCAAGACGTTCCGCTATGCCAGGACCTGCAGTCTGGCACGTCTGCTCGAACAGGCCCGCAGCCGGCATTACTCGACCTTCTCCCTCTATGGGAAAGCAGAGTTCGAGAAAGCTTGCCAAACTTTCGAGGACTCCATTCTGCGCGAGAGCGACGATCCCTCCAAGGTCGCATGGTACGACCAAAACATCCTGTTGCAGATCGGACGGACGGACGCCTGTTGAGACCAAGACCCAAGCCAAAGCACTCGAACGCTCCTTCAAGTGTGGCTCCGGGAAGGCCTTCGCCAAAAAACGCTTCCTCACCACGTGAAGCATGCGGTTTGCTGGAGCAGTCGTGGCGCCCAGCGCATGACGGCGTCCCTGCCGGTCGACCAGCAAACCACCTGAACGTGAGGACAAATCGATACGTCGCCGGCAGCAGCACCGCCATCCGCCGCCACGTAGACAAATGAGCCCTTGCCCTGCAAGCCGGGTTTGGCCCAATGCTGCCCCGCCCGACGGGAGCACATTAGGCCTGAGCCATGGCGAGCGAAGCAAAAAGCAGCGTACCAGAACGCGCGGCGCAAGGGACCGCGGTGGCGGTGCTCGCCGCCATCAGCGTCTGCCACATGCTGAACGACGTGATGCAGTCGTTGATCATGGCGCTTTATCCCATGATCAAGGAGAGCCTGAGCCTCTCCTTCGGTCAGATCGGTTTGATCACCTTCACCTTCCAGATCACCGCCTCGCTGCTACAGCCCGTGGTCGGCTATGTCACCGACCGGAATCCCACGCCCTATCTGCTCGTGCTCGGCATGGGCTCCTCGCTTCTCGGACTGCTGCTGGTCGCGTTCGCTTCGAGCTACGGCTTCGTGCTTGTAGCGGTGGGGCTGATCGGCATGGGATCGTCGGTGTTTCACCCGGAATCCTCGCGCGTGGCCCGGCTTGCCTCGGGCGGCAGGCACGGGCTCGCCCAGTCGGTGTTTCAGGTCGGCGGCAATTTCGGCACAGCACTTGGGCCGCTGCTGGCGGCGTTCATCGTGCTTCCTTATGGGCAGCACAGCATCGCCTGGTTCGCCATCGTGGCGCTGCTTGGCATGGTGCTGCTAACAGGGATCGGCTCCTGGTACGGCAAGACGCTGAGGCTGAATAGCGGCGCGGCGCGGATCAGTGAGCGCGAAGCGATCCACGAGCTTGCCCGCAGCAAGGTGAGGATGTCGATCGTCATTCTGATGGCGCTCACCTTCTCCAAGCATTTCTATCTCGTCAGCATCACGAGCTTCTACATCTTCTACCTGATCCATACATTCGATCTCCCGGTGCAGACCGCGCAGCTCTATCTGTTCCTGTTTTTGGGCTCGGTGGCCGCCGGCACCGTGATCGGCGGACCGATCGGCGATCGCATCGGAACGCAGCGGGTGATCTGGTGGTCGATTCTCGGCGTGCTGCCCTTCACGCTGGCCTTGCCCTATGTGGGTCTACTCGGGACGGCGATCTTGAGCGTGATCATCGGGCTGATCTTGGCTTCGGCGCATCCGGCCATCATCGTCTACGCACAGACGCTGATCCCAGGCCGCGTGGGAATGGTGGCGGGGCTTTTCTTCGGCCTTGCTTTCGGCGTCGCCGGCGTCGGCGCCGCCTTGCTCGGCTGGCTCGCCGATCGCACCAGCATCACCTTCGTCTATCACGTTTGCGCCTTTCTCCCGGCAATCGGGCTGCTCGCCGCGTTCCTGCCCGAGACGCGCAAGCGAAAAGGCGCGCCCGTGGCAGGAAAGTCCTGAGGGGCGAGCGCCGTTGCCCGCGATCTAAGCATCCTGAAGCTTCTCCAAGGCGGGTCTCGACTTTCGGGCCCCGCCGCGCAGGAGTTCGACCACGTCGCGACGCACTCTGTCCTCGGCGTAGCGGGCAAGCGCCTTGCGGTCGGGAAATTCATCCAGCGGCACGGGCGGGCCGACGCGAATATGCACGTCCAGCGGCCCAAGCCCGAGCAGCCGCCAGGCGTGGCTTGCCATATCCATGTCGCCATACCAGGCCACGAGGGGGCGCCCGCGCCGGCAAAGCGGCAGCCCGTGTAGCTTGGTGTAGGTGAGCGCTAGCGTTTGCACGCAAATGTCAGCGCCCAGCGCCTGTCCGCCAGGCGGCTTCGCCGCGGCGAACAGCGGCGTCTTGAAGGGCACGACAGCGTTGCCGTCGCTCGAGGTGCCTTCGGCGAACAGCACGATGTGGTCCCCCGCCTTCAGCCGCTCGCCGATCTCATTCGCCTTGTCTGTCACTTCTCTGCGCCGCGCGCGATCGACGAACACCGTGCGCTGTAGTTTGGCCAGCCAACTGACGAACGGCCACGACGCGACTTCCTGCTTGGCGACGAAGGACACAGGCGCGACAGCGGAGAGCACGGCGATGTCGAGCCATGACATGTGATTGGAGATGAGCAGCACGCCGCGCTCGCGCGCCACGCTGCCTTCGATGTTCAACTGGATGCCGAGGATCTTGCAGACTTGGCGGTGATACCAATGGGGAAAGCTGCGGGCAGAATTTGAGCCGGTCCAGAGAAACAGCAGCTGGAGCGGCATCAAGGGAAGGGTGAAGGCGAAGAAGGACGCCAGCACCAGAAACGCGCGCAGACTTTTCATGGGGGCCTGGTGCTCGGCTACTTGTCTTTTTTGGTCGGCGTGCCGAACAGCTCGAGCCGATGGCCGATCAGCCGGAAACCGAGCTCGCGGGCGACCGTCTCTTGTAGCCGCTCGATCTGCTCGTTGCGGAATTCGATCACCTCTCCCGTCTTCACATTGATGAGATGGTCGTGGTGATCGCGGCGCGCCTCCTCGTAACGGGCGCGGCCGTCGCCGAATTCGTGACGCTCGAGAATCCCTGCGGCTTCGAGCAGGCGAACGGTGCGATAGACGGTGGAAAGCGAGATATGGGCGTCGCGGGCGGCAGCGCGGCGGCGAACCTCGTCAACGTCCGGGTGGTCCTCGGCTTCGGACAAGACTTGGGCGATGACCCGGCGCTGTCCGGTCATGCGCATGCCCTTCTCGGCGCAGAGGCGCTCGATCCTGCTTTGCCGTGTCGCTGTCTTCACCATGTCCTTCAATGGGCCGACTGCTTCATCGGGGGCCTTCGCGCATCTTGGGTTCGCGCATTTCGAGCGCGGTGCCCTCAAAGGGCAAGGCTGAAGATCGCGGCGTCGGCACCATCATAATAGCTTTTACCCCGGCCCGCGTCACCGTGCATCAACGCCTGGCAATGCCCGCGGTATTTTGCGGCTTGGCGTCGGGGGACCGTAGGTAAAGTGGGCACAAAATAGGAACCGTCTCGTTTGCCGCTAACGCTAGCGCGGCGAGCGCGGCCGCGTTCGGTTGTAAATCGGGCAAGTCCGCTTTCACCGCACGTCCTTGGCTCGCCACGGCTTCGGCAAGCGCGGCCGCGCCGCTACCGACAACAACCGAGAGAGACTCAGGGAGCGTCGCAATGGCGTCTTCAGGAGTCGTGAGCAGCGGGCCTTCGAGACGCGCGCCGTCGCTGTCATAGAGACCTAAATAGAGCATGCCGCGCCGCGCATCGACGGCGATGGCGAAAGGCCCGCTTGCGCCCAAATCACGCGCAACATTGGCCATGACGGTGAGGGAATCGGTGCCCCACACTTTCGCGCCTGTGACGAGGGCAAATCCGCGTGCTGCCGCGATGGCAATGCGCACGCCGGTGAAACTGCCAGGCCCGACCGTGGCGGCGATCAGATCGAGCGCGGCAAAGCCGAGACCCGCCTCGTCCATCGCCTCGGCGATCATGGGCATCAAGGCTTCGGCGTGACCGCGCGTCATCGGCTCTTCGCGCGAGACCATGCGCGGCGATTCCCCGTTGGCGCACAGCACCGCAGCGGAGCAGGCGCCCATGCTGGTGTCGAGCGCGAGGATGTTCATGGAGGCGGTCTAGACGATCTCGGCCATCTCGTCGAAGGCGAAACGTGGCGCGCGCGGTTGCAGCACGCTTCCATCCCCATAGCCGAGATTGCAGAGGAAGTTGGATCTTATCTTGGTGCCGGCGAAGAACGCAGCGTCGACGCCGTCATTGTCGAAGCCCGACATCGGCCCGCAATCGAGGCCGAGCGCGCGCGCCGCCATGATGAGATAGGCGCCTTGCAGCGTGCCGTTGCGGAAGGCGGTGTCGCGGATCTTCTGCTCATTCCCTTCAAACCAGCTCTTGGCGTCGGTATGGGGAAAGAGGCGCGGCAAATGCTCGTAGAAATCGAGGTCGTAGCCGATGATGGTGCAGACCGGCGCCGCCATGGTCTTTTCGAAATTGCCTTCGGACAGATGCGGGCCCAGCCGCTCCTTGGCTTCGTGGGACGTGACGAAGACAAAGCGTGCCGGGCTGCAATTGGCACTCGTGGGTGCGAGCTTCGCCAGGTTGACGAGCTCGTGCAGCAGAGACTCCGGAACGGCCCGATCGAGCCATGTGTTGTGGGTGCGCGCGTCGCGGAAGAGCTGATCGAGGGCCGCCTCGGACAGGGCGCGTGGCGAGGCCGTCTCCGTCAAACCGGACGGACCTCCTGCACCTCGGGGATGAAGTGGCGAAGCAGGTTCTCGATACCGTGGCGAAGCGTGGCGGTCGAGCTCGGGCAGCCGGCGCAGGCGCCACGCATATGCAAGAAGACGACGCCCTCGCGATAGCCTTGGAAGGTGATGTCGCCGCCATCCTGGGCGACGGCCGGACGCACACGGGTCTCAAGCAGCTCTTTGATGGTCTTGACCGTCTCCTCATCCTCGGGCGCGTAGGACTCGGCGTCCTCGCCCCTCTCGCTAGACGTGGAGCGCGTGGTCACCTCCTCGCCCGAGAGGTAGTGCTCCATGATGGCGCCGAGGATGGCGGGCTTGAGGTGCTGCCACTCGGCCTCGCCCTCGCCCTTGGACACGCTAATGAAGTCCGAGCCGAGAAACACGCCCGTAACGCCATCGATCTCGAACAGGCGCGCGGCAAGCGGCGAATCCTTGGAGTCCTCGGCGTTGCGAAATTCAAGCGTGCCCTCGCCCAGCACGGGACGGCCAGGCATGAATTTCAGCGTGGCCGGATTGGGTGTGGCTTCGGTCTGAATGAACATAGGCGTCTCGCAGCGTTGCTCGCGCGCGACGCTTGCGGTTTGTGCCGCGCGATAACTTAGAACAATTCTATTCTCCATACTTGGCCCCACAGGCCCCAAAGTCAAGGTTACTTGCCCGGCGTCTCAAGCGAGCGCGAGGATTTCCTCGGTGGTGAGGTGGCCCGGCACCACGGTGATGGGCACCGGGAAGGTGGCGGCGAGCCTGCCACCCTCCAGCGACGAGACCAGCGGGCCTGGGCCTGACGGGTCCTTGGAGGCGCCGAGCACGAGCACGCCGATATCTTCGTCCTCCTCGATCAGCTTGGTGATCTCCGCGGCCTTGACGCCATCGCGCACGATCTCCTCGGGCACGACGCTCTCGAACCCCATATTCTTGAGCTTACGGCTGAACAGGCGGAACACCGCCTTGGCCTTGTTGAGACCTTCCTCGCGGGCGATATCCTCGACACCAAGCCAATGCTGGAACTCCGCGTCGGGCTCGATGACGTAGAGCAGCGCGAGCTGGCCGCCTGTGCGCTTGGCGCGGCTTGCGGCAAAGGCGAGCGCACTTTCGCATTCCGGCGTCTCGTCGACCACGACGAGAAGCTTGCGCTTGTGCCCTTCGACGAAGGCTTTGCGCTTGCGGCGCGGCTTCGCCGCCGGCGCGGGCGGCGTCTTGGCAGGCTGTTTCTCGGCGGTCTGCTTCTTTGCAGCTAGCCTCTTGGCAGGCGGCCGCTTGGCGGCCTGCTTTTTGGCAGGCGGCGTCTTGGAGGCTCCGGCCGGTGTCTTTTTTGTCACCATGGGCTCATGCTGCCACCACTCCGCCCCGCCAACAAGCGTCCGTCGCTGACCAATGTCAGCCAGGTTCAGCTCCGGACGAAGCCGACAATGTCCTTGGTTTTTGCCAGAATCGGGTCGGCGACGTCATGGGCGCGGCCCGCGCCATCGGCCAAAATGCGGTCGATCTCCACGGGGTCCGCCATCAGGCGCCGCATCTCCTCGCCGATGGGCGTCAGCCTGCTTGTGGCAAGCTCGGCCAGCGCCTCCTTGAACTTGGAGAATGTCGCATTGCCGTAGTCGGCCAAGACCGCGTCCTTGCCCACACCGGCCAGCGCGGCATAGATGCCGACGAGATTGTCGGCCTCGGCCCGCGTCTTCAGCCCCTCGACCTCCGACGGCAACGGCTCGGGGTCGGTTTTTGCTTTTCTTATCTTCTTGGCGATCGCTTCGGCGTCGTCGGTCAGGTTGATGCGGGTCATGTCGGAGGCGTCGGACTTCGACATTTTCTTGGTGCCGTCGCGCAAGCTCATCACGCGCGTGGCGGGGCCGGTGATCAGAGGCTCAGGCAGTGGGAAGAAGCCCTCGGGGTAGCCGGCGCGGGCAATGGTCTTGGCAAAGTCGCTGTTGAACTTCTGGGCGATGTCGCGGGCCAGCTCCAGATGCTGCTTCTGGTCCTCGCCCACCGGCACATGCGTGGCGTGATAGAGCAGAATGTCGGCCGCCATCAGGTTCGGATAGACATAAAGCCCGGCGCTGGTCTTCTCGCGATCTTTGCCCGCCTTCTCCTTGAACTGGGTCATGCGGTTGAGCCAGCCGAGACGCGCCACGCAGTTCAAGATCCAGGCGAGCTCGGCGTGACCCGACACCTGGCTCTGATTGAAGACGATGTGGCGGGCGGGATCGATGCCCGACGCAATGAAGGCCGCAGTCACCTCGCGGGTGTTGTGGGAAAGCTCGTCGGGGTCCTGAAACACGGTGATGGCGTGGAGATCGACCACGCAAAAGAGGCAATCATGCTCCTCCTGTAGCGCCACGAATTTGGTGATGGCGCCGAGATAATTGCCGAGATGCAGATTGCCCGAGGGCTGGACGCCCGAGAATACGCGGGTTTTTTTGGATGCCATGCCTCCCCCCTTCGACCGGCGGTTATGGCTTGGGCGGGCGCTTGGCGCAAGCTTGGCGCCGTGCTCAGGCCCCGCCGAGGTTGCGGAGCACGGATTTCAGGCTCACCGCCCCGAGCAGCTCAGCCGCGACGGCGTAGGTGATAAGCCCGGACGTCACCAGGGCGAGGAGGGCGAGGACTTGTACGATCAGCCCGTTTTCGGGCGCAAACCAGGGATCGAGCAGGGAGACATTCGCCCAAACCACGCCCCCCATGATCGCAGCTGCCAAGAGGATCGCAGGGAGACGGCGGCGGAAAATGGCATCGAGAGCAAATTCACCGCGTCTCCGCAAAGCGCTCACGAGCAGGCCCAGGTTGAACCAGCCCGAGATCGTCGCGGCGATGGCGATGCCCACGGCGCCAATTGTGAGAAACAGAGCCAGGCTCAGCACCACATTGGTGAGCATGCTCCAGCCGGCAAAAATCATGGGCGTCTTGGTGTCCTCACGGGCGAAGAAGCCTGGGTGGAAGACCTTGATGAGCACGTAAGCCGGAAGCCCGAGGGCGAGTGCGGCAAGCATCTGCCCGGTCGCGCCCGCGTCGATGGCCGTGAAGGCGCCGCGCTCGAACAGGACGCGCACGATGGGGTCGCTTGCGAGAAACAGCGCGACGGCGGCCGGCACAGTGAGCAGGAGCGCGAATTCCAGCGAGCGATTCTCGCTGTGGATGGCCCCCTCATGGTCGCCGGCGCGGAACTTGCGGCTCAAGTCGGGAAGAAGCACGACGCCGATGGCCACGCCGATAATGCCCAAGGGAAGCTGGAACAGCCGGTCGGCATAATAGAGCCACGAGACAACGCGGTCCTCCAGCGAGGCGATGATGGTGCCGATCACGGCCGTGAGCTGAGCGATGCCACCGGCCACCGCGCCCGGCGCGGCCAGCACCAACAGGCGGCTTATCTCGTCATTGAGACGTGGGGGCTTGATAGAAAGACGCATGCCTGCCCTGGCGGCGGCGACGCCGACCACCAGCACCTGCAACAGGCCCGAGACGGCAACGCCCCAGGCGAGCGCGATGCCCACCCGGCTCTGCACGCTGACGCCGAGCACCACGAGGGCGAGCAGCACGGCGATGAGCACGACATTGAGCAGCGCCGGTGCAAGTGCGGCGATGGCGAAACGGCCAAGGGCGTTCAGAACTCCCGAATAAAGCGCGACCAGCGCCATGCAGAGTAGATAGGGCAGCGCGATGCGGGCGAGCATGACGGCAAGGTCGAACTTGGCGGGGTCGCCCGCGAAGCCTGGCGCCAGCGCCAGCATCAGCCAGGGCATGGCGATCTCGGCCAGAATCGTGAAGACGACGAGCGCCACCATCAGCACCGCAAGGGCCTGCTCGGCGAAGGCTCGCGCGGCTTCGGGGCCGCTCGCGTGCAGGCGCCGCGAGAAGAGCGGGACGAAGGCCGAATCGAAGGCGCCTTCGGCGAACAGGCGGCGGAACAGGTTGGGAATGCGAAAGGCCACGAAGAAGGCGTCCGCCGTGGGTCCCGCGCCGAGCATGGCGGCGATCAGCACGTCGCGGACGAAGCCCAGCAGGCGGCTGATGGCGGTCATGGCGCCGACGGTGGCGAACGCGCGATAAAGGGGCATCAGCTTGGACCCTCACCTAGAGGAGGCGCGCAAGCGCCGTCGCCAAGGATGAGACGCGGCCTCGCGGCCGCTCCTCGGCATGAGGATTTCGGGGTGTGCGCTCAAGCCGGCGTCAGGGCTGCACGCCGTTTTGCGCCTCGAGCACCTTGGTCAGGCCCTCGCGGATACGCGCCTCGCGGCTCAAGCTTGTGATTTTCTTTCCCGTCAGGTCCGTCACATAGAAGACGTCGACGGCCTTCTCGCCGAACGTGGCGATGTGCGCCGAGGCAATATCGAGATTGAGGTCGGAGAGTTCGCGCGTCACGTCGTAGAGAAGACCGGGCCGGTCGAGCCCGTTGATCTCGATCACCGTGAGCGCGTCGGACAGCGTGTTGTCGATGATGACTTGCGGCTCGACGGTAAAGGCCGACAGCCGCGCTTTCGGCTTACTCTTGGCGGCGACAATCTCGGCCACGCGCACCTCGCCGCCGAGTAGCTTCTCGATCGATGCGGCGATGCGCTTTGCCCGCCGCTCTTCGTCCTCGGCACGATCGAACTCTCGCTCGAGGTGGATGGTGTCGAGGGCAAGCCCATCCAAGGTCGTCGAGATCTGCGCATCGACGATATTGGCCCCGGCCCCGGCGCAAGCCCCGGCGACAATGGCAAGCAGGCGGGGATGGTTCGGCGCAAGCAGCGTGATCTCGGTCACCGCCTTGAAGGCGTCGGTAGAAATATGCGTGACGAGGGTCTTGCCCTTCTCCTCGGCGATGCGGAGCAATTTGGTGTGCTCGACGATGGTGTCGAGATCGGTGCGAAGCCAGTAGGACTTCGAGTGGCGCGAGATAAAGCGCTCCAGATCACGCTCAGGCCAATCGGCCAAGCGCTCCTTGAATGCTTCTTGCGCGCGAGCGACACGCTCGCTGCGGCTCAGCGAAACATGCCCGCCGCCAAGCAGCGGCTCGGTCTCGAAATAGAGGTTGCGCAAGAGCTGGCCCTTCCAGCCGGTCCACACACCGGGGCCGACGGCGCGCACATCGGCCACGGTAAGCAGCATCAACAGCTTGAGCCGCTCGCGGCTCTGCACCAGGTCGGCAAAGTCGCGAATGGTCTTGGGATCGTTCAGATCGCGGCTTTGGGCGAACTGGCTCATCTGCAAGTGATGGTCGACGAGCCACGCGACCGTCTCGGTCTCGGAAGCGGTCAACCCGAATCTTGGGCCAAGCTCCCGGGCGATGTGGGCGCCGGCGATCGAGTGGTCCTCATCACGGCCCTTGGCGATGTCGTGCAGGAAGGCCGCGACGTAGAGAGCCCGGCGATTGTCGATGGTGCGGAAGATCTCGGTCGAGACCGGGTGCATGGCGGCGTAGCGGCCATGCTCGATTCCGGACAGGAAACCGATGGTGCGGATCAGGTGCTCGTCGACGGTGAAGTGATGATACATGTTGAACTGCATCATCGACACGACGCGGCCGAAGTCCGGGACGAAGCGGCCAAGCACGCCGGCCTCGTTCATGTGGCGCAGCGCCGCCTCCGGGTCTTTCGCCTCGGTCAGCAGGCGAACGAAAATCCGATTGGCAACCGGGTTGGCACGCAAGTCATCGTCGATCAGCCGAAAGTTGGCGCGCAACTGGCGCAAGACCTCCGGCGAGAGATCGGCCTGGTGCTCGTCGGCGAGAGCAAACAGGCGAATGAAGTTCACCTTGTCCTTGGCGAACACGTCCGCCGCAACGGCGCTGATGCGGCCAGTCTCGATGCGGAAGTCGGAGGTGCGCCGTAGCTTGGCACGCCGGCGCCAGCTCAACGGCGCCAACAGGGTGCCGAACGCCGGCAGCGACTTCAGCTGCTTCATCTCCAGTGCCGCGCAGACGATGCGGGTTAAGTCCCCGACCTCCTTGGCGACGAGGAAGTAGTGGCGCATGAAGCGCTCGACGTCGCGCAAACCGGCGTGGCTGCGGTAGCCGAGCTGCTCGGCCATCTGCGGCTGGAGATCGAAGGTCAGACGCTCCTCGGGGCGGTCGGTGAGAAAATGCAAGTGACAGCGAACGGTCCAGAGGAAGCTCTCGCAGCGCCGGAAGCTGTGATACTCGCCAGGGGTGAACACGCCAGCCTCGATGAACTCGGCCTCGGCCTTGTCGGGATAGAGATGCTTGGCGAGCCAATGCAGCGTGTGCAGATCGCGCAAGCCTCCCTTGCCATCCTTCACGTTCGGCTCGACCAGATAGCGCGAGGCGCCGGCGCGCTCGTGACGCTCCCGGCGTTCCTCAAGTTTGGCCTCGACGAAGGCCCGCGTCTTGCCCGCCAGTACGTCTCGGCGGAAGCGCTGCACAAATTCCGCGTAGAGCGCCTCGTCGCCCGAGATCAGCCGCGAGTCGAGCAGGGCTGTGCGGATGGTCATGTCGGACAGCGATAGGGCCACGCATTGATTGATGTTGCGCGTGGCGTGGCCCACCTTGAAGCCGAGGTCCCACAACAAATAGAGCATGTACTCGGCGACGCTCTCGCCCCAAGCGGTTTGCTTGTAAGGAAGCAGGAAGAGCAGGTCGATGTCGGAGCCCGGCGCCAGCATGGCCCGGCCGTAGCCGCCTTGGGCGACGATCGCCATGCGCTCGGCGGATGACGGGTTCTCGGCCCGGTAGATGTGATTGGTGATGATTTCGTAGGCGAGTGCGATTAGAGCGTCCTGGAAGTTGGAGAGGCCCGTGGCACAGCGCCGGCCGTCGCCGTCGCTTTCGAGCTGCCGCTTCGCTTGGGCTCGCGCCTCCTCGACAAGAGAGCGGAAGCGCTCAACCAGAGCACCGCGCTGAGCGGTCTCGTTGCCGGCGTGGGAGCGGACGAGCTCCGACATCTCCGGGCGCAGAGCGTCGAAGTCGAAATAGGGGGCTGGCCTGGCGAGGGTCTGGTCCATTGCCTGCAATCGAGCCCTTCTAGCACGAAGCGGTCTAGACCTTGGTACCGAGATCGAGCAATTCTTTCAGCCGGTAGAGCGCTTGCAGCGCCTCGCGCGGCGTCATGGCGTCGGGCTTCAGCTCTTCCATCGCGGCCTCAAGCGGCGATTGGGGCGCGCCCGCATCGGCGGTGCCTTGTGCCGCGACAAAGAGCGGCAGGTCTTCAGCAAGCTCGCTCGGTTGGGGGCGGCCATCGGCCGTCTCCAGCGCCTCCAAGACTTCCCCGGCGCGCGCTAGCACAGACGTCGGCAGGCCAGCAAGCCTGGCGACATGCAGTCCGTAGGACCGGTTGGCGGCGCCCGGCAGCACGCGATAGAGAAAGACGATCTCGTCGCGCCACTCCTTGACCTCAACAGTGGCGTTGGACGCCCGCGCAAGACGATCGGCGAGCGCGGTGAGCTCGTGATAGTGGGTGGCGAACAGCACGCGGGAGCGGTTGACCTCGTGCAGATATTCGAGCGCCGCCCAAGCGATGGAGAGCCCGTCGAAGGTGGAGGTGCCGCGGCCGATTTCGTCGAGAACGACGAACGATTTCGGCGTGGCCTGATTGAGGATCGAAGCCGTCTCGACCATCTCGACCATGAAGGTGGAACGGCCACGGGCGAGATCGTCGGCGGCGCCGACCCGGCTGAACAGACGGTCGACGATGCCGATGCGCGCAGACTTGGCCGGCACGAAGGACCCGATCTGGGCAAGCACGACGATCAGCGCGTTCTGGCGCAGGAAGGTCGACTTACCCGCCATGTTCGGGCCGGTGACCACCAAGAGGCTGGTCTCGGCTGAATCGAGACGGCAGTCATTGGCGACGAAGCCGCCACCATCGCCACGGCCCAAGCTCTGCTCGACCACGGCGTGGCGCCCTTCCTCGACCTCGAACACGGGGTCGGCATCGATTTTCGGCCTTGTGTAGTTCCGCTCGACGGAGAGCTCGGCGAGACCGGCGTGATGGTCGAGCTCGGCGAGCGCGGCACTTGCCGCGGAAAGCGCCGCCTGCTCGGCAAGCACGTTTTCAGTGAGCGTGGCGAACAGCTCAAGCTCCAGCGCCAGCGCCCGCTCGGCGGCGGTGGTGATGCGCGACTCAAGCTCCGACAGCTCAGGCGTGGAGAAGCGCATGGCGTTGGCCAGCGTCTGGCGGTGAATGAAGCGCTCGGCGTGGGGCGGCTTGCTCAGGCCTGGGGCGTTGCTCGCGGTGACCTCGATGAAATAGCCAAGCACATTGTTGTGGCGCACTTTGAGCGACTTGATGCCGGTTGCTTCCGCATAGTTCGCCTGGAGTGCGGCGATGTGCTGGCGGCTACCGTCGCGAAGCTCACGCTGTTCGTCGAGATCGGCGCTGAAGCCCGCGCGAATGAAGCCGCCGTCGCGCTTGTTGAGGGAAAGCTCATCGGCAAGCGCAGCCGCAAGCGAGGACTCGATCTTTGCCGGCGCGTCATTCAGCCGGTGGGCGATGTCCTCAAGTGCTTGCGGCAGCCCTAGCCCTGCGCCCGCACTGACGAGCTGCCAGGCCAGTGTCCGCGCGGAGCCTATGGCGCCGTGTACCGTGCCAAGATCGCGCGGGCTGCCGCGTCCCAACGCAAGGCGTGCCAACGCACGGGCGAGATCCGGAACGCTGTTCAGCTCCTCGCGCACGATCTGGCGCAGGCGCTGCTCTTCGGCGAGATAGGCGACCGCATCGAGCCGTGCATTGAGCGCGGGCGCATCGGTTAGAGGGCTGGCGAGGCGTCTGACAAGCTCGCGGGCACCGGCGCCGGTCACGGTCCGGTCGATGGAAGCGAGCAGACTGCCGGCCCGCGAACCTTGGTTGGAGCGGACAAGCTCGAGGTTCGCCCGCGTGGCGGCATCGATGAGCAGCAGGCTTCCTTGCACTTCCTTGCGTGGAGGACGCAGAAGCGACGCCTTGCCGACCTGGGTCAGCTCGACATAGGCCAGGAGGCCGGCAAGGGCGGCAAGCTCGGCGCGAGTGAAGTCGCCGAAGGCATCCAGCGCGGAAACGCCAAGGCGCGCTTTCAACGCACGCTCGCCGCGGGTTGAATCGAAATGCGCACGTGGGACCGGCGTGAGCGCGGCGTTCGCTTCCTCGACGAGACGGCGTAGGCCCGCGTCACCAACAATGTCGTCGCCGAGCAGGACCTCGCGGGGGCAAAGCCTGGCAAGCTCGCCTTGAAGGTCGCCGGCCCCGATCGTGGAGGCGATCAGTTCGCCGGTGGAAATGTCGAGGGAAGCGAGCGAGAAGGTTTCCTTGCCGTCATCCCCATTGGGGCCACGAAAGAACGCGGTGAGGAAATTGTGGGCGCGGGCATCGAGCAGGCTGTCCTCGGTGATGGTGCCCGGCGTGATCAAGCGCACCACATCGCGCCGCACCACCGACTTGGGCCCTCGCTTTTTGGCCTCGGCGGGGTCCTCGGTCTGCTCGCAGACCGCCACGCGGTGACCTTGGGCGATCAGGCGCTGGAGATAGCCGTCGGCCGCGTGCACCGGCATGCCGCACATAGGGATGTCCTGCCCAAGATGCTTGCCGCGCTTAGTCAGGGCGATGCCAAGCGCGCGGGAGGCGATGCTCGCGTCCTCGAAGAACAACTCGTAGAAATCGCCCATACGGTAGAACAGGAGGCAGTCGGCGTTGGCCGACTTGATCTCCAGATATTGGGCCATCATCGGCGTGACGGCAGCCGCCTCGCCAGTGCGAGAGGCGGGGGCGGTTTGTCCTTCGGCGGCTTTGGCAGGAGCCCCGGTTTCGCTCTCGGCCATGACCTGGGTGGTAGCGGCTCCACCTGCCGCGCACAAGAGCCGCCCACCTCAGCTTGGGGGCTTTTCCCGCCTGCAAGCCTCCTCTAGGGTGCGCCTCCCAAACGGCAAAGGAGATTCAAGGCTTGGTCCGTCCGTCCAAACGCGCGCCCGACGTTTTGCGCCCCATCAGCCTGGAGCGCGGGATATCCCGCCACGCCGAGGGCTCCTGCCTGGTGCGCTTCGGCGACACCCACGTGCTTTGCCTCGCCACGGTCGCCGAATCGGTCCCCGGCTGGCTCAAAGGGGGCGGCAAAGGCTGGGTGACGGCGGAATACGCGATGCTGCCGCGGGCGACCTCGGAGCGGACGAGGCGAGAGGCCGCGGTCGGCCGTCAATCTGGGCGCACGCAAGAGATTCAACGGTTGATCGGACGCTCGCTCCGCGCCGTCACCGACCTTGCCGCGCTCGGCGAGCGACAGATCACCGTCGATTGCGACGTGCTCCAGGCCGACGGCGGCACGCGCACCGCCTCGATCACCGGCGCCTGGATTGCGCTCTATGATGCGCTGGCCTGGATGAAGGCGCGCAACATGGTCAAAGACGGAGTCTTGCGCGATCACGTGGCCGCCGTCTCTTGCGGGCTCTATAAAGGGGTACCTCTGCTCGATCTCGACTACGCCGAAGATTCCGAGGCCGACGCGGACGCCAATTTCGTCATGACGGGCGCGGGCGGCATTGTCGAGATTCAAGGTACCGCCGAAACTGAAGCGTTCAGCCAGGAGCAGTTCGACGCGCTGATTGTTCTGGCGCGGCGCGGCATCGCCGAGCTCGTCGAGCTGCAAAAACTAACCGTCGCTTGAGATGACAGGCGTGCTCCGGCGCGGCGCCAAGCTCGTCATCGCCAGCCACAACGAAGGCAAGGTGAGAGAGATGGTC
>SDBT01010086.1_pt1 | contig 15286 bp, 8 predicted proteins | sample 2277101 | NCBI WGS metagenome assembly SDBT01 (sample SAMN10404973, study PRJNA504765) | marine sediment metagenome | isolation source: marine sediment core GS10_PC15, 103 cmbsf | place: Arctic Ocean: Southern Knipovich Ridge | collected 2010 | reverse complement strand
ATCTACTGAAGTAAAGGATTGTTGATTGCGTGGGAAACAAAAAATAAGACCGGGACGCCACTAAGCAAGTTACTCTATAAACCCATAAAAAAATGGGATTGTGGCAATAATCTTAAATATCAAGGTAAAGGGGGCTTAACCGAACGCCATTGCCTATAATTCTCCCTTGCCATCAGTGCACATGGTGTCACAACAAGGGTCAACGTAGAAGCAAACAACACGCCAAAAACAATTGCGGTTGCTAACTGAACCCACCACTGGGTTGCCGGCGCGCCATAGGTGATCGTACGATTGAGGAAATCGACATTGAGGCCCAACATAATGGGTAGCAATCCCAAAATAGTCGTTAGCTTGGTTAGAATCACAGGACGTAGACGCTGGGCCCCTGTTAATAGAATAGCCTCACGCACATCCTTTATCTGAAGTTTAAGACGATCAAAGGTGTCTAACAAAATAATATTATTGCTAACAATGATTCCGGCAAGAGCAATAACACCAATACCACCCATGACAATGCTATAAGGCTGCCGCATCACAATCAACCCCACCAGCACCCCAAACGTTGACATCACAACTGAGCTTAGAATCAAGAACATACTAAAAAAACTATTAAACTGAGTGATCAGCAGTATCGCAATTGAAAAAATGGCCACAGAAAAAGCTTTAACCAAAAAATCTCCTGTCTCTTTTTTATCCTCTTCCTCACCTTTAAATGAGACATTGACGTCTGGATCAATCTCAGCTGTCTTCAGCCATGCCGTTATCTCTTGCACTTTATCATCTGCCAACACCCCTTGTTTGACATCTGCTTCAACCAGTACTGATCTCTTCCCATTGGTACGATTTAAAACACTTACCCGCGGCATGGGAGAAAGGGTCATGAATGTACTAATCGGCACAAGGCCCATCTTAGTTTTAACGCGTAATCTTTTGAGTTGATCAAGGGTGCGAAATTCTTTAGGGAACCTCAGCACAATATCAACTTCATCACGACTATCATCGGGGCGGAAATCATCAATTTTAAGACCTGCGGTAATCAGTTGAATTGTTTGCCCAATCAGCAGCACATCGGCACCAAACTTTGCCGCTTGCGCGCGATCAATTTTCAACTGCCAGTCAATACCTGGTGCTGCGCGAGAATCATCTACATTGACCAAACCAGGCAGAGTATCAAGAAAGTTACGCACCTTTGGTACAGCACTATCCAACTTAGCCGGCAAACGCGAAGCCAATTCAATCTGAATTGGCTTGTTAGTAGGTGGTCCTGGTTTGTTCTTTCGAATCTCGACAATTATTCCAGGTATATCTTCGACACGCTTGTATATATCTTCCAATATAGCATCGGCTGCGCGCCGTTTTTGCCAATCCACAAATTCAAGAGTAATGGTACCAATCACATCCCCAGGTAAAGGAGGACCTTCTTGCCCCACAGTTTTTCTTATATCAGAATTGGTATAAATAGATTGCAATTCCGTCATATCAAGTAAACGATCTTCTACTTTTTTAACCAAGGTGTCCCGCTCTTTCACTGATAAATTGCCACGGGCGTGGACCATTACCAGAGCTGTCGGAGGTTCAATATCGGGAAAAAATTCAACTCCTCTGCCAAGGAATTGATAAAGGATATAAACGCTCACCAAAGCGCCAACTGCTCCCATCAACACAATGTTTGGACGATCAAGGGCTTTTTTAAGTAAGCGCATATAATAACCGACAAGATTTTGTTCTTTCTCGATAGCCTCTATGCTCATAACATCTTCTGGGGCAACATAATCTTCTTTCTTCTTTTGCCCAACAAGGCTACCAATGGTGGGAACAAAAATAAGGGCCATGAGAATCGAAGCTGTCAAAGTTACAATTAACGTCAACGGCAAGAACCTCATAAATTTACCAATAATCCCCGGCCAGAAAAGTAAGGGAAAAAAGACCGCTAAAATTGTCGCAATGGATGTGATCACTGGCCAGGTCATCCGCTTTGCGGCTTGGGCAAAAGCTTGGGCCCGATCAACGCCTTCGCTGATACGTCGATCGGCATATTCCACCACAATAATGGCCCCATCGACAAGCATACCCACGGCCAGAATCAAGCTAAATAGCACGACCGTATTAACGGTCATGCCTAAAATCTGAAGGAAGAAAATTCCGATTAAGAAAGATCCTGGCACCGCAATTCCAACCAACCAAGCCGAGCGCCATCCTAAAGATTTGACAATTACTAACATCACTAACAACAACGCAATAATCAGGCTGTTTTGCAGATCTGCCAGCATATCTCGAATACGACCTGATTCGTCCTGCGAGAATTTTACTTGCAACTGAGCCGGCCAGCTCTGTTGCTGACTTGCTACCACCTCACGCACACCTTCAATGGTTTCAATAATGTTTTCTCCGGTGCGCTTGATCACCTCTAGGGCAACAGCTGGCGTGCCAGAATCACGTGCATATCCGGTTGCGTCTTTAAAGGTGCGGCGCAACTCCGCCACATCGGAAAACCTAACAACAGCATCTCCTTCACTTTTCAGTGGTAAGTTGAGGAGATCTTGTGTGGTTTGTAACAAACCAGGCACTTTAATAGCCATACTTCCCAGACCTGTGTCTAAGGTCCCAGCCGAAATAAGTTGGTTGTTTTTGCGCACAAAAGCAACGGTTTCCTCAAAGGAAAAGCCATACCCTTCCAATTTGATTGGATCAATCAAAACCTCTACAACTTCTTCTCGATCCCCAACAACCCTCACCTGGAGGACGCCAGCAACACGTTCTTCAATTTCATCACGCAAATTACGAGCTAACTCATATAATGTACGCCCTGGCAGTTCTCCGGCTAAGCTAATCACAAGTACCGGAAACAAAGAGACATTAACTTCGTGAATTGCAGGTTCTTCTGTATCGTGAGGAAGCTTGGGCTTAACTTCATCGACTTTATCCCGCACATCTGATTTAGCCTTATCAGCATCGAACCCAGCGATGAATTCCAAAATGACACTACCACCACCTTCGCGGGCAACTGATTTCATTTCCTTTACGCCATCAATACTACGCAATTTTTGTTCAAGGGGCCGAATCAGTAAGCGCTCAGCATCTTCGGGCGTTATTCCTTTATGCTCAAGGGATACGTAGATGATCGGAATTTGTACATCGGGCATGGACTCCTTAGGAATATTAATATAAGCACTCCACCCGGCAATCACCAACAATACAAAGACTGACAAAACCGTACGATAATATTTTAGGGCAAGGTCAATCAGCGCATTCATTGATCTACAGCAATTACTTTTTGCCCCTGACTTATGTAATCCTGACCGGTGACCACTAAACGAATAGTATTAGGCAAACCTGCCACCCAAATACCTTCTCCATCATGGCCAACAATGGTAACCACATGAAATTCAACCACTGAATTGGCATTCACACTTTTGACACCCACTTGTCCCTGATCATTAAGGGCTAAAATAGCTGGCGATATGCGGTGCGCCATGACTTGCTTGACAGGAATATAAACTTCTGCGGTTAATCCATCCCTAATTGCATAGTTTGGATTAGCAAAAACCAGCTCAACCACAAAAGTGCGGGTATTGGGATTTGCCACACTACTAACGAATGTCACCTTTCCTTCTACCTCTTCACCAGAGGCCATCCGTATCCGACTTTGGGTTCCAAGCTTTATACGATTGATATCTTGCTCTGCGGCACTAGCGACTACCTTTAGTGGATTCAACTCGACAATTAAGGCAACTTTATCCCCATCAACCACATAATCTCCTACTTCAACGTAACGGTCGGCTAGAACACCAGCAAAAGGAGCAATTATATGAGTATTCTTCATTGCAGTATTTATACGGGCAAGCCCTGCTTCTGCTATACGCAACAAAGCTTCTGATTCAGCAAATTGCGTTTCAGACCGGAACTTCTTCATACGCAATTTCGAAACAGCATCAAACTGGAGACGACGCTGCTCTAAGAATGCCTGACTTTGCTTCAACATCTCACGCCGTTCTTCAGGATCTATAAAAAGGATTTCTTCTTGGGCCTGCACCCGAGCACCTTTCGATACTTTTAAACCAGCGATGGGGCCTGCAACCTCAGCACGCAAGGTTACCCGTCGGTTTGCCTCAGTGTGCCCTCGAATAACCAACTCAGACATCCTCGATACAGACTTAAATGTGCGTACAGCAACCTTAATCAATTCTGGACTTTTAGGTGTCTGTGGAGGTTCACGAGTCAACAATCCACTCAAAAACCACAAAACCAAAAGCAGACCGATGCCGCCGCCAATCAAAAAACGTTGGTTAAAATAAGCTTTCATAATGGTAATGATATACCAAAACTTTACTGTTGTACTAGTGGAAATGAAAACCTCTGCGCTGCACCCCGTCGTCAGGACCAGTTTTTAATTTTTTATAAGGAGATCCTTTTCACTGGCTATAACTGGTCTGAATTATGGGGGGGGGCATATTATTTCTTGATTGAAGACAAAAAAAACCGTAATTGCTATCGCCCACCACCTGTCTACCTTAAAACATATGGACAGAATCATCGTATTGGATAAAGGTCTCATTGTTGAACAAGGCACCCACAACCAGCTATTTGATGATGGATGATGGTTGACATGAACGCTTTATGTGAATATAAGATAATTCAATATTATAGAATAGTTTTTAAATGATTTTATGGATTTTTGTTATGAAAATGAAAATACTCCGTATATCCTATGTACTTATTGTCTCGTTGTCTTTATTGACGCTCTCGCAAGAGACTTTTGCGGAGATTACTTCCACTGCTTTTAAAGGTGTTACGCAGCACTTTAAAAAAGGATTTGAGTTTTTCTCACCCACTATCGGCAAGGCGGCACTTGACAGTGGCTTCATCCATAACCTACGTTTTTATGGTAGCGTAAAAAGAGTTGGGGATGAATATATTAAGGATAGTGGACTTGATGGGATATCGAAATTAACAAAGATTCTCTTTCCTTCCCCGGCAGGACACCTGGCAGTGGAAACCCTTGCTCCAAATAATTTTGCACAATATGTGAGAGATACAAAAACGGTAGCTCATCTCCATAACTTCACTCACGAAACAAGGTGCTACCTCGAAAAAGATCGACAACTCATTCAAGAAAATAAACTTCAAAACGAAAGCCGGACAGAACTGTTACAGCAATTGAAAAGCCTCCAAGTCGAAATAGCGACGCTCAAAAAAAATCATAAGGAAAATAGCAAAATAAAGACGCCGACAGCAGAAAATGCAAATGGAGCCTTGAAAGAGAAAGAGGAGCTAAAAACCAACCTGGCAAAACAGCTGAAAGAAGCGAATGACAGTATACAGGCAGAACTAAAGGAAAACAAAAAAAACTTCGATAACTACAAAGCATCTATAACTAACAGCATTATAGAAAGCCTTGTCTTAAAGAAAAATAATGAAGACAAAATTATTAAAGAGACCATAGAAGGCATCACAAACTCTATCGTAAGCTCTCTTAGTGAAGAAGAAAAGGATATTTATCCCTCCCATACGACTGAGCAAATCCTCTCCGCCTTCTTCTGCTGTAAATTCAATACACAACAAGATATTTGGCATCTTCTTGGAAATATGGATGAGAAGATCGTTGATAAAACCAATCTGCCAAAGACTGACGACTATTTGGCACAGGATGACCTGCGCAAGATTTCCTCCAAAACAGATGCTTATGATCATGATGATCTATTTGCTCTAGCAGAGTCAGACATTTGGACAGCATTAACACCCTACAGGCCTGGAATTTCGCCCTTGAGCAATGGAACCACCTATTATTATAACAGGGCAAAAGACGAATATGATAAAGGCAATACTTTTGCTGATTGCGTTGAAATGGCGTACAGACACATCATAAATATGATTAGTTACGATAATGTGAAAGGGGAATTTGACCTCACTGAGATTAGGAAAATAGCTAAAAACAGTCCTTATTTTAAAAATTTCGAGGAGTTTTATGAAAGACAAACACCTAGATTGGCTAATGCTGGTAACATTGAAATGAGGTCTTTATGGAATAGCGTTGTAGGTGACCTCAATACGCCCCAAGATTCGCTAAAAATTATTTATAACAGAGAGGGAGCTAATGAAATTAGATCTGGCTTCATTAACTTTGTACGGACGTTCCAAAAGATCTTTGGACTCACGCTTAAGGACCTTCCTCAAAAAGACTTAAGCAGCAAGATAGAATGGCTTGAGGAGTCGATCATGACCATTTTTAAGGCCATTAATAGCACCAAAACGTACAGCTTCGATTTGTCAGACCTTATAGAAAAGGACAACGATCTCTCAGGTAATATCAAAATCACGGTTGTGGATGCAAAAACACGTAAAGGGTACTGCTTCACTTTTTATGGAGAACCAGGTGTGCATAGCGCTATCTCTAATCTGACTGTTCTCAATAAAGTAGAAGAGGAGGATTTTACAGAAAATCTTAAAACACACGCAAATATGATTCAGTCAGGTACGACCGATGATACCTTGTGGCTCGTAACAAATAAGGATACTTTGATTAAAGACAAAGTAAATCATCCCTTGCACCTTATGTTTACCATGCCCTTGGAAGATAATGATTCAAAGATTAAGCTCTTAAAAACAATCAACGAGAACTTTGAGTCGTGGCGAAAATCATACTTGTCAAATCAAAAGAATCTAAACACATTTAAGGTGATGCTCGGTAATACTCTCAATGATATTTATTGGTATGACCAAGCGACGATAAAAAAAATATCACCCCAAATTGTCTTATTGCTTGAGAAAGATGATCTGCAAGACACTCTCTCTGGATCAGTGAAGGCTATCAAACTTGACAGCACAACTGGTGCTGCCAACGTCATACAAAAATTGAAAAACTTAGATACACTTCATTTATCTAAGGTAACTGATATTAAGGATCTTTCTTTTTTAAAAAGCACTCATGATAAGCTAGAGGCGATAAATTTACGTGGGTCGTCAATAGAAACCCTTAATGGGATTGAAATGTTCCCCAACCTAAAGGATCTTTATGTCTCTTCAACAAGAAATATCGAGAGCATTGTACATTTGAATGATCATAACGTAATAAAATACCTGGACTTAGGTGGATCTGCAATAAATAATATTGATGATCTATGCATTCCAAATTTAGAAGAACTTTATTTGTCAAATACAATTTCTCTTAAATATCTTTCATTCAAGCAACCACACCTTAAGTTGCATACAATAGACTTAATTGGTTCAGGGGTATCAACGGTCAACAACCTAGGCAACTGTCCAAATCTAGAGGAATTTTGCATTGCGAATTCTGATGGATGGCCTAAAAGTAAACTGACAAGCATAAGCTTAAACGGATCCCTCGACAAATTAACAAAGCTTGATCTCAATGCGGCAGAAGACCTCTTAACCATTAGTGGATTGAACTGTCCAAACGCGGAAAAAATTCTTCTAAATTCCAAGAAATTGGAGACACTTTCCTTCAAATACCCTATGCCCGGCTTAAAAATTATAGATACTTGGGGTCAGGGCCTTACAAAAATATTGGGGCTGGATAATTGCCTTAACCTGGAAGAGGTTCGTATAGTGAATGCTAACTTACAAGCCCTCCCGGTTAAACAAATCCATGAATACTTGAAGGTTATAATTGCTAGTAACTTGAGAAGAAGTAAAACATCCATTTTTCAAGAGATCTTGGACAAATCGCCAAATTTGAATGTGATTAGTATGGGCGGTGTTGGTAGACAGCCACCAAAGGATAATTTTCATCGGGTGCATAGATCACCAATTTCGCATATGAAAAAAACACCTAAGCACATAGTAGAAAATCTTTCATTTAATAGCTCCCGTAATTCCCTAACGAATATATCCATAACTTACTCTGACTTGGAAGATATTGAGGGGCTGGAGCATTGTTCCAATCTTGAAGTGCTCAATTTGCAAGGTTCAATAATCCCAAAATTATCGATAGGCACCCCCCTTAATAAATTAGCGGAGATATCTTTCTACTGTGCACGCAAGCTGTCGTCTCTTGAGGGGCTGGACAATTGCCCTAATTTGAAAAAGCTTAACCTTGAAGAAGGAGGGGGACGTAGTCTTAAAACCATCACTTTTGAAAAAGATAATAAGGACCTCGTTATTAAAGGGATAAGAAAAAACCAGATTACAGGCATGAATCACCTAGATGAGAGCAGATTTTTTTAGCATATGATAACAAATGGTGGCTATTTTTCTGGCTACGGCTGTTTACAGAAAAGGCGACTAAAACCGTCGATTTAGATAATGGCAGAATTGTACATGTCAAGAAGTTAGGTGATAGTTTTTGTAAAATGAATTACAAAAACATGTAACCGAAATACTAAAGACATAGGTTTAAACAACCCCCACCAGCCATTTTAAAATATTAAATTCTGGCACACTAAATATTGATAGTGAATCATTGCACTACCCCTATCCAAAGATGAGATAAACCTCCCCTACCCGGTAACGTTATAACCAATTATCACTACACCTATTATTTTCTTGTTAATCTTCAGCTGATTTTAATGAAGCACTTTTCCATATCAAAAATACAGATGGGATCACAACTAAAGCAAAAATGGTTGCACTTAACATCCCACCAAAAATTGGTGCAGCAATTCGTCGCATAACTTCTGAGCCAGTGCCTGACCCCAACATAATGGGGAGCAAAGCTCCAATTGTTGCTGAAACCGTCATCATGATAGGGCGTACGCGCAATAAAGCGCCACTTATGATCGCTTCTTCAATATCAGCTTTCGTCATGGAGCCATTAACTGCCTCGATCTCCTTTTGGCGCTGGGCAAGAGCTTGATTGAGGTAAACAAACATAATGACACCAATTTCAACAGCTACACCAGCCAGAGCTATGAAACCAACACCTACCGCAATCGATAGATTGTAATTCAGTAGATAAAGCAACCATATTCCCCCTACTAGAGCAAGAGGAAGAGATCCTAAAATAATGAACGCTTCTGCAAAACGCATAAAACACAAATAAAGGAGAAGAAAAATAATTACCAATGTCAAAGGTATGATCTTGCCTAATCTATCTTTAGCACGCTCCATATATTCATATTGTCCCGACCAAGAGAGAGAATATCCTGGTGGCAGCTTGAGTTCATTTTTAACCGCCTGCTGCGCGTCTTGCATATAAGAGCCTAAATCTCTGTCGATAATATCAACCAATACCCAACCAGTTAAACGTGCATTTTCGCTTTTGATGCCGGGCGGGCCATCTTGAATCGAAATATCTGCGACATCAGCGAGGGGAATATTTGCGCCTGTTGGGGTGACAATTGGCAATGTCTTGAGTTGTGCAACAGAGTCTCGGTAGGATTGAGGATAGCGCATATTCACTGGGTATCGCTCTAATCCCTCAACAGTCTGAGTGATATTAATTCCGCCAATAGCCATTCCTACCACTTCTTGCACATCCATAATATTAAGTCCAAATCGGGCACTTCTGTTACGATCAATATCGATATTGATGTAACGTCCTCCAACAACGCGTTCTGCGTAAACCGAGGCTGTTCCCGTAATTGTTGATAAAATCTTTTCTAATTGCATACCAATTTTCTGAATCTCTGCTAGCTTTGGGCCAGAGACCTTAATACCCACAGGGGTTTTAATGCCAGTTGCCAGCATATCAATGCGGGTTTTAATGGGCATCACCCAGGCGTTGGTCACCCCTGGCAACTGCACAACTTTATTTAATTCAGTGCGTAATTTTGCAGGTGTCATTCCCTGGCGCCATAAATGTCGGGGCTTGAATTGAATCACGGTTTCGATCATTGTCAGTGGTGCTGGGTCAGTGGCTGTCTCAGCACGACCAATTTTACCAAACACACTTTTTACTTCAGGCACGGTCATAATCAGCTTATCGGTTTGCTGGAGAAGTTGTCGTGCTTTGCCAATAGAAAGTCCCGGTAGAGTTGTTGGCATATACATCCAATCTCCTTCATCGAGATCAGGCATGAATTCTGAACCGATGCGGGATAATGGCCAAACACTAACGACTACCATTATCAATGCAACTGTAATAACAGCTTTAGGTGCTTTTAAAACGATGTGAATAAAGGGGCGATATGCCGCTATCAACCAGCGATTGAGAGGATTTTTGTGTTCAGGAATAATTTTGCCACGAATAAAGTATCCCATCAAAACTGGCACAAGAGTAATGGAAAGCCCTGCCGCAACAGCCATAGCGTACGTTTTAGTAAAGGCAAGGGGGGCAAACAATCGACCTTCTTGCGCTTGCAAAGCAAATACGGGCAAAAAACTAAAGGTAATGATAAGCAGGGAGAAAAAAAGTGGAGGTCCCACTTCTGTCGCTGCTTGTTGAACAACCTGCCAACGGTTTTCATCAGTTAATTCGGTTCGCTCCATATGCTTGTGCATATTTTCTATCATGACGATGGTGGCATCTACCATAACCCCTATGGCAACTGCTATACCCCCTAAAGACATGATATTGGCGTTGATGCCCTGCAGATACATAATAATAAATGCACCTAGCACGCCAATGGGTAGACTTACAATAATAACCAAGGAAGATCGGAAATGAAAAAGAAACAACAAACAGATTAAAGTAACAATGATAAGTTCTTCTATAAGAGTTGATTTAAGAGTGCCAATGGCCCGTTCAATCAGGCTTGAACGATCATAAGTTTCAACTATTTTGACTCCTTGGGGGAGACTAGCTTTTAATTGAGAAAGTTTAGCCTTCACAGCATCAATAGTTTTGAGGGCATTTTCGCCTTGTCGCATGACAATAATACCACCCACAACTTCTCCTTGGCCATTGAGTTCAGCAATACCTCGCCTCATTTGCGGTCCTAGATTAATTTTAGCGATATCAGAAAGCTGAAGTGGAATGCCATTTTTGGTAACGCCTAAAGGAATTTCCTCCATATCTTGAATTTTTTGTAGATAGCCATTGGTGCGAACCATGTATTCTGCTTCGCCCATTTCTACCACCGACCCTCCAATCTCTTGGTTAGCTCGTTGAATGGCTTGCTTTATGGTGGCCAGTGATAGTCCATAGGCCCGCAATCGATTAGGATCAAGGGTGATTTGGTATTGGCGAACCATACCCCCGACAGTGGCAACTTCTGAAACTCCAGGCACAGTTTGCAACTCATATTTTAGGAACCAATCTTGTAAGCTTCTCAATTGTGCTATGTCAAGCTGGCCTGTTTCATCAACTAAGGCATATTGATAAACCCAGCCAACGCCTGTGGCGTCCGGACCAAGCTCAGGTCTGGCATTAGCCGGAAGTTTGCTTGCTACTTGACTGAGATATTCTAGTACACGCGATCGAGCCCAGTATGGATCTGTGCCATCTTCAAAAATGACATAGACATAAGAATCACCAAAGAATGAATAGGCCCGCACGGTAACCGCTTTCGGTACTGCCAACATAGCTGTCGCTAGTGGATAGGTAACTTGATCCTCAACTACTTGAGGTGCTTGACCTGGGAACGTAGTTTTAACAATAACTTGCACATCTGAAAGGTCTGGAATCGCGTCAACGGGAGTATTTTTCAGAGCATAAATTCCCATAACCACAAGTAGAAATGTTGCCACCAAAATCAAGAATCGGTTGTTGATTGACCATCTAATTATTAGACTGAGCATTGCTTTATCTTAAACCTCAGTGTTGATGGCTTGGAACAGCATTTTGCTGATCACTTGTTACTCGAGCAAGGCTTGCTTTGAGATTTGATTCTGAGTCAATTAAGAACTGTGCTGAGGTGACAACAACCTCCCCGCTTTTGAGTCCCTCAAGTACTACAATACGTTCTTCAGCTTCAATGCCTAATTTAACCGGCCGGGCAATATATTGTCCCTTACCAAGACTGACAATAACTCTTGCCCCCTCACCCGTATAAATAACGGCTTCCCGCGGGATTGTTAGAACATTTATTTCCGGATTTGCAAAGATGGTAACATCGGCATACATACTTGGTTTCAGAGCTTCACGAGGATTAGCAAGATGCAATCTCACCTTTAATGTGCGAGTGATTGGGTCTAGCTGAGGATAAACATACTCAACCTTTCCTTCCCATTTTTCCCCAGGTAGATAAGCTAATGTGGCAACGACTCGTTGATCTTTTTGCACCCACTGCGCTTGTCTTTCGAACACTTCAGCTATGATCCAGATATCTGATAGATTTTCTAAAACAATTAAATTTTGTCCTGGCTTAACATACATGCCTTCCTTTAATTGCAGATCTGAGACAAAACCAGATTGTTCAGCATAATAATCTACCAACTCTGATACCTGTTTGCTTTTGCCAATTTTGTTAATTTGAGTTTCAGCGAGACCCAGCGCCAGTAATTTCTGGTGGGACGCTTTACGTATGGCTCCATTATTTGATTTTAAAGCGAGAAGGTATTCTTCTTGGGCATTGACCAAAGTTGGCGAGTAAATTTGAAACAGCAATTGTCCTGCGGCAACATATTCTCCAGTTGTTTTGACCGCTAAATTTTTAACCCACCCATCGGTATAAGTATTGACCTTTGAGATATTATTTTCATTCACAGTGACATAACCAACGGTATTAATGGTCCGAGATAAGTTTTGTCGCATAACAGGAGCTGTTCGAACACCTAGGTTCTGCTCCACCGTTGGTGATATTCTAATTCCAGGCCCTTCTATAGCTTGGTCATCAGCATAAACAGGCACAAGATCCATTCCCATAGGCGATTTACCTGGTTTGTCTCTTCTATAGGTTGGATCCATCGGTGCAACCCAATATAAGGCCTTTTCATTATCTTGTTGAGATGATGTGCGATAAAATTGCAAATAGGTACCTACCAGCAACAGAGTGATAAAGCCTATAGCGATGAGAATATATTTTTTCATGAACCACCTCCTTCAAGATAGAGCAACGTAGCCCGGGCTTTATTACGATCAATCCGTATCCTCAGCTCTTTAAGCTCTGTGTCGAGCTGAGCAATAAAGGCTTGCACCACTGTCGCGAAATCAGATTGAATGTTTTGGTAGGCAGGCAACGTTGCCTCAGCATATTGTTTGGCTTCAGGGATCAGACGCTTGTTAAAGTGCTCTTCTTGTTGCAATAATTTTTGCCACATCGCATAGTGCTCTCCAGCTTCTGATGTCATTTTTCGATAGTCAGATTCCTGAGCGTAACGGCTCTCATGTAAATTTGCGATACTCTGGGCAAACCTTTTATCTTGCCTTTTAGCAGTAAATACAGGCAGATCCAAACCGATTTGCGCACCCACAAAATCAGCGCGTTTGCCAGAACGCCCCGTGTTTTTTCCCTGCCTAAAACCATAATGCAACCCTAATTTCCAGCCAGGTTTATATTGCTCTTCAGCAAACGCAACTTCTTGTCGTCTTGCATTAACAATGGAGGCATCACTTTTGATGTGCGGATGATTATGAATAATCTGCCGCATCATTTTTTCTGCTGGTGGCTTCGACCATGCTGGCAGTTGATTTGGCACGACATGTTTTACTTTTTCTACTCCAATCCAGCGACTGAGCTTGGCACGGGTTGACATGATTTGTTGTTCAATCAAGATTTGACGATTTTCGATATTAGAGAGCTCCAATTGTGCCCTTAACACATCATGTTGATTGTTCTTACCAGCTGCTAACATAGATTCGGTTACTCCAACTAGCTGCTTAAATATCGCCCTCATTTTTTCAACGATTATTGCGGTTTGTATCCAATAGTATAGCTCCAACCATTCCAACCGAACGGTTAGGAGAATTTTTGCTTTGATATTTTGACCTTGAAATTGCTCAGCTTTTGCCATTAATTCCTTTTGCTGAGATTTAATAGCTAAAGAGTCACCTTTGGGAAAACTCTGGGCGACACCAAATTTAATTTGCGTCATATTTTCTTGCGTAAAGCTAAAACTATCTGTTGGCACATTATCGATGCCAGCTTGAAAAATTGGGTCAGGTAATTCCCCCTCAGCAACGGCAGCTTCACGCAAAGCTTGTTCTTTATATTTGAATTGCTCTATCTCTGGAGCAGTATCCAAAGCAATCTGTTCGATTTGCTCAAGGCTCAGCTCCGGGCTCAATTCTTGCGCATATGTGCTAGGGGTACTACAATAAAACAAGGCAAAAAGTAGCGCTGCCCTGCAAAATATTTTCACAGATTGAGCATGCGACATCGTTTCCTTAACGGCAAAATGATACCGTACAAACATGTTTGCTAAGCCTTCCCCTAATTATGAGAGCCAGTTTTAATTTTTAGATCATTGACTGGCTCAGCACTTTTTATTAGTACTTTTTTTTCCTTAAAATTATAGCAACATTTCCCAATGAAAACAAAGAGAGGAATTGGAAGCAGCAACTCTTGTCAACAGTAAATTCAAATCCCGTTGGTCAAGATCGACAAGTTCTGGTTTGGACATTTATCGCCTCGCGCTCACTTGATTCGCCTGATTTGTTGATGCTTTTATTAAAAGGTCAGCGAAGGCTTGTCAAGCAGCAAATGGCAGAATCAGCAGAAAATACTGGATTGTCCGTGACATTTCAGATAACTTCAGTGCAGGTAATACATGGTTACTGGAAGGACAAACTTCACCCTCGAGAACACAGCAACCTCTGAACAGGCATGCATTCGTATGTCCAAAATCGACCATCTTCCTTCAAATTTGGGGGAGGTGATCATTTTGCTCGTCGCAATTTTAATATCCGACACTTTCACCAAAATTCCCTACGCGGTTTTTAGGGAAAACTAGCAATGAGCTGTAAATGAGAATTTTCTCAACTCAAATGCTCTTTTTTATTGGAGCAAGACCAGGTTATGATATAGTAAAAAATGACGCTATATTCTCAACTATAGAAAGTATTGTTCAAAAACATCACCCGGATGCCAACGGAAGCAGTTTAGAAGCGGAAGAAATGGTGAAGCTAGTTAATGAGGCTTATGGGATTTTGAAAAATGTATACTAGGAGTCGTTCATGACAAAGACGACGACCAAATATGATGTGGTGATTATCGGCGCAGGTGCAGCGGGTCTCATGGCAGCCATTCAAGCGGGTACTCGGGGGCGGAAAGTGCTCCTCATTGAGCACACAGATAAGATTGGGGAGAAAATAAGAATTTCGGGTGGGGGCCGATGTAATTTTACAAATTTACACACATCTCCTCAAAATTTTATCTCCCAAAACCCCCATTTTATGAAGTCTGCCCTAGCTGGTTTTACGCAACACGACTTCATCAAACTCATTGAATCTCAACGCATTAGCTACCACGAAAAAACACTGGGGCAGTTGTTTTGTGACGGCTCAGCC
>SDBT01010085.1_pt1 | contig 15286 bp, 4 predicted proteins | sample 2277101 | NCBI WGS metagenome assembly SDBT01 (sample SAMN10404973, study PRJNA504765) | marine sediment metagenome | isolation source: marine sediment core GS10_PC15, 103 cmbsf | place: Arctic Ocean: Southern Knipovich Ridge | collected 2010 | reverse complement strand
AGTGAGGACTTTGGCTTACAAGGAGGCCGAAGCAGGCAATGCAGGGTATTGTCGATGCAGGCCGACGCTGTAAGCCGAAGCCGCAACCAGCGAAAACGCTACAGGCAAGCTGAAAATGCTCTAGCCTGATTATGATGCAGTTCCCTCTTATTGCGCAAGAAAGAGGCTTGACGGAAAACCGCCAAGCCTCTCGATAAGAATCCTATTTCGGCTTTTGCTACAGGTCAGCTCAACCAGTCAATCAACGATTCGGCAGTGTCGATATGGCCTATTGGGAATTCACTCGGCTCGAACAAAGCCGTACCAAGTTCGTAAAGTCCTGAATAATCAGCCACAGTGCTCCCGTAGGCCATCAATCCCCCACCGGTATTGGAGTCATCTGCCGTCCCTGGATTGTTGTCCGGATCATCTGATATCAGGTAGAAGTTCACATAATCTGTCGGCTGGTGCCTCAAGCCGAGGACGTGACCCAACTCATGTGCCGTTGTGTTGGCAAATGCAAAGCTATAAGCATCCAGCTTCTCAGACTCGGTCATAGTGGTAAAATAACTCGCCAGATAGCCAAAGTTATTGGTTGAAACAAAGGCCTGGTCTGCTTTTTCCATATTGGCAAAATCGATTCCGGCAGCTCTACCAAGCAAGAAACTCCCAACACCAGTGACCCCGCCTAGGAAGATGGTTGTAAAGTCTTCATTAACGTCCAGGCCTCTTACGGTCGGATCGATCGTCGTAAAGAACAGCCCCTCGTCAGCGGCCGTGAATGTTGCCCAATCAGCATCGCTGCTGATATCGAGGCTCAAGACTGTAATCGAATCGGCAGAATGGCCGGTACTCTGGAAACTGGCGGGGGTGTTCTGGAAGATGCTGACCATATTATCAACAATTCCGGTTACCGTTTCACCGTCTCCTGCAGTTCCGCCATTTATCATAAGCTCTTCTGTACCAGCAACCGACAACTCAACTTCTGACATGTCAAACGGCGTGATTGTGTACTCTCGGCCGGTACGTTCCTGGTATTTGGTGGTTGTCCCGCCGTCGAAGTTCAGGTAAACCAGTTGCTTCGGGGTTTGTGCTCCAAGAGTATTATTATTGTCGCCAATCTCGTTGCTGACATAAGCAATTTGCTCGCCACTGGGCAAGGCTCCGCCAAGATGATCAACCAATTTCTGGTCGCTCGATGAGAGAGTCAGGATCACTGAATACGAACCTGAACCAACGACCCTCCTGGAGACCACAACCAGGTAATACTCGCCCGTTTCTGCGAGTTCAAACGCCTGGAAGATGTCTTCATATTCCTTGATTGCATCTTCTGGCGCGGCGACCAGTTCAAACGTATCGTCGCCCGTAGAAGCCGTTCCCTGGGTATCCCGGAAGAACAAGCCCATCTCGGCTTCAGATGATCCTATATACTGAGTCGCGAGGTAATCATAAGCCGAGGCCGAGAACTTATAGATGTCTATGTCAGATGAACTTTCGAAGATGTCGCCGACAATCAGTGGGACGTCGTCAAGGCTCGGGGTCAGGGCGTCTTGGTCAAGTGCTTCAGCAAACGAATCAGCCATGTCGTGGCCGACAGTTGACCAGATAAAGTCTCCGCCTTCTTCGCCATCGCCCGATGCGAAGGCACCGATAAACTCGCCATCCAACATATTGCCGCGGTTGTCAGAGACCACAGAGCTATCGATTGTCAACTGCAGGTTCAGACCCTTATTAATCGTGGCCCACGTCTGATTAGCGCTCAACTCCAGAATCACCGAGAACATGTACGAACTCGTGCTATAGTAGATGTCGTTGGCAACATCTACCGACACATTCGTATTGTCACCCAAAGTTGTAAAATCATCATCAACCGAAGCGATCAATATAAAGCTGTTCTCATCGATCGTTTCAGCATTCAACGCATGGCTGAAGGTGACCCAGATGTAAGTATCGCTCTTGTAGACGTCCGTCACGGTCAGGTTGCCCGCCGAGGCATACATGGTTCCAACACTGCTATTGTAATTTGAGTAGAAAAGCTGACGGGAATGGTGATAGACCACCGGGGTATTACTGGCGGCATAGACACCATAAGATTCGCTTCCTGAGCCGGATCCATAAATCCCGCCGCGGACACGAACCTTACCGATATAACCGGTACCTTCAACTCGGTCGTCACTGGTTCCAACGTATCCGTCGGTGCCTGGGGCAATACCGGCTGAGATGGTCGAACCGGCGTATGTATATGAACCCCATGCTGCGTTATAAAGCCGGCCCATATCGCCGCCGATCGTGACCCGCTTAATGGTTCCGCCACCGGCCTGGTCGGTGATGGGGTCATCCACTGCTTCAACAGTAGCAGTGAATGCATCTATCTTAAGGTTGTCCGATTCGTCAGGATTGTCTGCGTCGTAGCCGGCATCTCCAGGATTGAAGCCGGCGAATATCCAACTACCGGCCATGTCGTACTTGATATTAACCGTCTGAATGTCACCCGACGCCGACAGCATGCCGCCATTCATGTTATAGAACTTGACATTGCGTATCGATCCGCCGGACCAGACCCTTCCGGTAAAGCTTCCATTTTGTGCCTGGAGATTCTTCAAATCGCCGCCCGTACTCAGCAGGCCGGAGAAATTACCCCTTTTAACCTTGAAGTTTGTAATCCCGTCGGTTGTTCTGAAACTCGTATCATTTGTCCCGCCAAAATTGCCCGTGCGAATATTAACGGTCCTTGTCATTCCGCGCTGGACATCAACCGCACCGGAAAGGTTTCCACCGACGTTCAATGTCAGCAGATCACCCGTTTCAACCGTAACACTGCCCGAAAGAGAGCCGGAGACATTCAGTTTGCGGATCGCTCCGTTAGCAGTAACGTTTCCAGTAAGATTACCCTTTACAGATAAGCTCCTGGCTTCGCCCATATAGCTGTTGAAGTTGCCACCCAACGATCCATTGACTCGCAAGCTCTTAACTCCCGCAGCCTTGAAATCACCAGAAAGGTAAGACCCCATAAATCGCCAGTTGTTCAGATAGCCGGCTGTGATATCAACATTGGTTAAATTACCGCCAACCTTTGCAGTCTTGACTCCACCCGGCAGAGCCCAAGTGGAATCGTTGGCGACGGCGAAGACATTAAGGGTCCTAACTTCACCATCTATATCTACATTGCCGAGTTTAACTACCCCTGAAGTTTTCAGGCTGGAAAGCCCGCTGTCATCAGCACTGTCGATATTGATCGTTACGGAAGCGCCGGTATTCTTGAATGTCAAACTGGTTCTGCTAGTCGTTCCATAAAGTGCAAGATTACCCGTTCCAACCTCATACTTGGCAGTTCCAGGACCCTTCAAGGTTATAGTAAGGTTCCCGAATACTTTCGTCGCGCCGTTGGCCGTGCCTTGTCCAAATTCGCCACCCGAATTGGATGGTTCCGGCCTGTCATATTCATCTGCTGATACTTTAGTAACTCCCGCTGCCAGGGCCGAAGCCTTCAGCTTGGAATCAATCATCGTGTCAGCGAGAATCGCACTGTTGGCAACATCTGCAAATCCGCCGCGGACGGTCATTTTGTAGATACTGCTTATACCGTCTGCGACAGTATTGTCTGTTGTTAACAGGTAGCTGTTATCCGGACCGGGATCGACACCGGCTGCGACCACCGAACCACTCATAATCCCGCCGATGGCCAACTTCTTAATGCTGCCCGAATGGACAACATAGTCGTTGACAACATAGTTGTTGAGGTTATCGTCACCACCGCCGATGGCACCATCGGAACCGATGTCATAGCCTGCAAGGATCTTCGAGTCTGTAACATCGCCTTTGATTTTTATCAAGGTAATGTCCCAAGCTGATGAAATAATCGACCCATCCGACAAGCTGCCCGCCTGGAATTTTCCTATCTTACTGCCTGAACGAACCTGGCCGGTGACATCGCCATCAACCCGGACGTTCTTGATCTCACCTCCGGCACTGACCAGACCGGTTAAACTCCCTCTGCGAACTTGCAGCAGGTCAATCGTTCCGTCTGAGGTTACATTCCCTTCAAGGTTGCCACCGGAAACGATTAGCTTCTTGATTCCGGAAGCACCATAGATGTCGCCAGTTACATTACCATTGGTAACTTGAATCAGATCGATCTTGCCGTTAGAAGCCGTCACGTCTGCATCAAGGTTGCCATTTCTTACGACGACCCTTTTGATCCCGCCACCTGTCGCTTCAATGCTGCCGGAAATACTGCCACCGGTAACTTGGATGCTACCGATCTGTTTGGCGGTCAAGTCGCCTTCAATCCTACCGCCTGTTACGGTGATCTTGTAGATCGTGCCGTACCGGCTGGTAATATCGCCAATGAGATTGCTGTTTCTCAGTGCGATCTTTCCAATCGAACCGCCCAGATCGAGAGTGGCCACCAGGTCACTGGATGTATCGAACTTCAATGAGTTCAGATTGCCGAAGACTGTCAGGCTGCCACGATTGCCAACCGCACCACGGAGATCGCCACCCAATGCACCGTCGACGATCAGCTTGTTGAAGTTGCCGTTCGTTCGGATATTACTGTACATCGTACCGCCGATATCGACAGTTCCGATGTCCCCGCCAACGTTGATGTCGGCAAAGAGGTGCGAGTCTGAACCGATAACCCGCAAACTGTTCAGGTCTCCCCAGATATTGAACAACTGAGTCTGACCGAAAAGTGCGGGGTTCTGGCCCAGTGAGGTATGAGAGATAATACTATTTACGCTGCCGGCAATATCCAGGGGGCCGAAGATTCCGTTGGCCGCCTCGATCAGGCCTACATCCGAATCAATACTATGAGGTATGGTGTTGATTTCAGCATAAATGGCCCCGTTTAGAGAGATTATCGAACCGATGTCACCCTGGACATTGATCTGTCCGCCAATGTCGCCTGTGACGATGAGGGATTTCAGGTAGGAAGTCGTCGGGCCGTACATATCCAACTGCGTATCAAGGAAAGCGCCGTGGACCCGCATGCTGGTAAGTTCACCGGCAATGTTGATGTCGTTATTGTCTACATTTCTGCCAACCGTAAACGAACCAACCGCACCGGCGTTGAGACCGGCTAAACCAGATAAATACCATAAAACGTGATAGCCATAACCGTTTACATGGTCACGAAAATCTCTGGTAGCGTACAAGTTATTGATCTTGCCGGTAACTTCGAAACGATTACCCACCATGTCGCGAGACTTAATCGTCCCAATATTTGTACTCGATAGGAAATGGTTGCCGACGAAATCAGCTTGCCCACCATTTCCTTTAATCTCCATTGTACCGCCGCGGCTGCCGGTTACTGAAATAGTGCTGTAGTACATCCCCGGGCCACCGGCGGAAATCGTGTTAATCCCGTACTGACGGTCATCCCTGAATGTTTGAATTTCGACGTGGCTGAAATTGATGCCGGCCGAGTTTACGCTGGTTGCCATGCGATTGAGATAACCAGCCATGACATACGCAGCATTAATTTCACCACCAACGCCGGAGAATTCGATCGTTCCGATTCCACCGCTGCTGATACCCCGGGACAAGTGTTCATAGGCACGCCAGTTATTCAGGGTTGCAACGGCCATTATCGCTGATGTTTTTGCTCCGTTCGTGCCTTTGATCAGCGAGATGCCATGGGCTTCTATCTGGTTAAGAATAATAGAACCATCGGTGGGGTCAATAGAAGTGATAATCTGCCCGAAGTCGTCCTCTTCATAGATAAGGCTGTTATTCAAGGCAATAATTGACCCATCCAACATGCCGTAGCGACGTTTATAGTTAATCGCTCCGTTATAATAAAAGCGATTCTGAAGCAGCGTGTTAAGGTCTGCATCAATCGGTGGGGTAATCTCGTAATAAGTTCGATTGATAATAACCGACCCGATCGAGCCACCACTGAAAATCCCAGCCTCGGGCGCCCAGGCCGAGCCGTCATCAGCCAGGCCGTCGCCGACCTTTATATATTCAATTCTGGTATCAGACCAGATAACGCCCTCAACGCCTTCCCAGCCGTCCCAAGTGCTAAAGTTCGTCAGACCATCGGCACTAACAACAACGCTACCAATCGTGCCCTGGACTCGCAAATCGCGTAGTGACCCGCCAACTTCCAGCGTACCTACCGCCCTGCGGAAATAAGATCCCGTTATTCCCGTAAACGGATTCGGAACGGATTCGACAAGATCACCTGCATCTACCCGCAGCCCTTGGATTTTGTTGTGATACCAGCCATAAACAACTTCGTCTAGAACGTCTACACCAGATTCTGGCGGAGCGTCATCGTGGCCGAATATCCATGAACCAGTCGAAACATGATCGATAGCACCAAGATCACCGCCGATCTTCATCGATTCGAGCCGAGTGGTCCTCAAATAACCGCTGACAAGGTGAACGTCTCCGTCGTCACTGCTGTCGGAAATTATAATTGAATCGAAGTTATAATCTTCAACCCCATCATCATGGAGGTAGTAAATATGCAAATCACCGGAACCCGTGAAACTGATTGAAGTATCCAAAGGACGATCCGGTGAAGGGTTTGCCGGGTCAACTTCGTTCCAGCCCCAACTGACATCCCAGTTGCCTACCTGGACCACGCCATCAGTTATAACGGTAATCGGACCATCTGAACGGATTCTGGCAATTGCTCCGCCCACGCCACCTTGAACATAGTCATTCACGCCGAACTGATAGACGTCGATACTGGGGAACCAGGTGGTCCAAAGACCGGTTAGCGGATCTGTGATGAACTGCTCGACAGGGGTAATCCAGATCTCGCCGCCTGAATCATCGAAAAAATGAAGCGTCTCACCATTTCGGCTGGTGGATGGCTGAATTAGCCAAAAGCCAACATCTGAAAAGCTGTAAATATCGCCATCTACACTTAAGAACCGGACATCGCCCCCGGGATTTGTATAGATTCTTACAGGATCGTAAATGGAATCCGTGGGATCATTGCCATCCCTCAACAGAAAACCACCAAAGTTGTTATGAACTCGAATGAGGTCGATATTCCCGCCGGGTTCGCCTGCCTTTGCCCATCCAACCCCATAGTCGGAATCGACTTGTATTACTCCACCGCCGTACAAGGAACCGATAGTCTCTATCGTGCCTATGCTCCCGGTGGCGGAGATAAAACGCGGCAGACCATCAGCGGCGGCAAAGACATTCTGGATGTGGGCATTGTAGTTGTATGTCCCGCCGGCAGTTATATATGCGTCTAGCCACCCTTCAGTTGTGACATCAGTGTCGTCAAAAGCCGATACCATTCCGATATTGCTATCAGAAAGGATGCTGGTTGGGATAGAATTGATGCCTCCTTCTTCCCGGCCACCGATGGTACCGCCATAAACGCTTACCAGGTCTCCCAAGCCAAAGGAGCGGATAGTGCTGCCAATCAACTCATCCCAAACAGAAACAGCTCCGATTCCACCGCCATGCTTGACAGAAACATTGGCCGAAGTGGCATTCTGATAGGTATCCGAGCCAACATTTCCAGGATATTCAGGATCGTAACTGCCTACTACGTTCAATCCGCCCAGTGCTTGACTTGGTCCGTTCTGGACGTGCACTCTGTAAGCCGTGCCATCGGTTGAGGAATTCAGACCGTAATTCATTACCACAAGGTAATAGATACCCGCAGCCGGTGCGGTAAATACCATCGGCTCGAAATTAAAACCAAGGGATCTTGACCCCTCGTCTTCTTCGGTCTCGTAGCCCCAACTGTCGACCCAGTTTCCATCGAAATCGTACAAACGGATCTGGTTTGAGGACCAGGGGATACTTGGGACAACGTAAATGTATTTGCCGGGATTATTTGGGTCTGGGACTCGTTCCATCAGGTCCACTTCAATTGTCTGGCCCGCCATTAACGGCAGTGCATACCAGTCCTGCTTCTGTTGAGAACCATCCGGATTATCAGAATCAGCTTCATTGGAAATATCGCCTATGATCCAGAACTCGCCCGACGGGTGAGTAACATACTGGGCAAACTCCTTGCGATCGTTGGTGTAATAGGCGGATTCACCACTGATCCATTCGCCTTCGATCTGCGCTTCGTCCATACCTTCTACGCCGTATTCAACCTCATTTATCGTCCGGCTTGGCAGGGAAACATTGGGGTCGGAAGTAACTTCGACTCCGGTCCAGGAGAACTCGGTTTCCATACTGTCGGGGTCTCCACGGAAATCAATCATCCTGGCCGTGCCGGAAACGAACACCATTGAACTTATGCCAGTGTCCGGGTTGCGCGGGAAGACAACTTCCCTGAAATCTGAATCGGCTGTTGACCAGTCCTCCAGCTTAACCGCACCTGCACCCTTTTCGGTGATCAAATCCCCGAGGTTATGGCCGATGTAAACATTGCCGTACAAGAACCCCAGCCGAATGGTCTCGACACTTCCAGCAGTATATAGTGACCCTGCCAGCGTACCGGCGATGGCGAACTTGCCGAAATCCTGATACTGCAGTGATGTATCAATTACCCCGCTGGCCAGGTAGTAAACAACCTTGCTGCCTTCAGGGCTGAGGAAGGTACCGTAATTGGTGAACAAAAGTTGATCCGGATCGGATGGATTCTCTGCAATGCCGGTAACTTCTGTAATTCCAAACGTGGAAGTAGGATCGGTCAATTCCCACAAATATGTACAGATGGCAGTAGCGGGATCAATACTGTAAAGCTTAGCCCAAACAGGGGTGACGGGATCGTACAAACCGCTCTCAACACCGTAGAGGATATCCAGTTCGCCGGCGAATTCGATCGCATCGATGGTAGTTGAGAAAGCGGCTATTTCAGCGGTTACCCCGGTTGACGTATCCAAGGTCACCAACTTATTTGTTCCACCGTCAGGAAGGATGCCGTAAAGTACATCATCTTTGTCAAAGGCTATCGAAACCAGGTCCGACTGGTCAATCAGGACAACGCGAGTTGCCTCGCCGGTTGCCGGGTCGATCTTCAGCAGGTATGCCCCTGGCGCAGGCGGAACAATGCCGTCATAACGCCGGACGTCATTAACGGTAGCTATGCCGAACAGCTCATCGCTGGAGTTATAGTCCAGTGCATGGAAATCTTTGTATGCAATGCCGTCCAGCGTGTCGTCGAAAATCAGCCCGACATCTGTTGCACTGCCGCCATTATCTACTGACTTCAGCGTAGCTGAAAGCGGCAGGCTGGCTGCGCGGTAATAACCTGCGAGGTCCTTGCCGGTCGTCCAAAGCATCCCCTGGGTGGTCGGGTCGACAGTAAGGGCCGTAATATCAGTCCTGCCAAGATCAGCGATTTGAGCGACATCGGCACCATCGGCCGGGTTAATTTCATAAAGTTTCGAGGTCACAACAAATGGAGTGGTCTGGCCTGCAGTTACTCCGTATAGAGCGCCATATTCAAAGACGATCCCTACAAAGGATAACCCGCTATCCCCAACAATAGCTGTCACCACGCCCGTTGTGGTATTGATCGTAGATAGCTTCCCACCATCGATTGCGTAAAGCGTATCCGAACCGTCAAAAGCCAGTCCGTCATACGTACCGGCAATCGATGGCGTTAATGCCAGGGAAACTTTACCAGCGAGCAGGTCGCCCTTGTTAATCCGAATAAGGTATTCGGTTGTATCCGAAGGATCATAGGTACCGGCGCCGACATTGACTTTCTTAGCCATTCCCCACAGATCGCCATTGCTATCGAAAGCAAGGGAATCTACATCCGTATAGACGATAGTTGAATCTACCGAGTCATAAAGGTGGCTGAGCCAATTCGTACTGCCATTCCTGCTAGAGGTAACAATGGCCGAGCCGAGAGCTATCCGGCCGATTTGATTAGTAATACCATTGTTGAATTCCTTGTCTGAAGCGAGCGTAAACAAGGCACCTGGGTAGGACGCATCAAAGGCCAGGGCAGAAGCATCATAGATATCCATTGGCCCCACTGCAAAAGCCTCTGCTGTTGCTGTGTCTATTGTGTAAAGCATGGCGTCAACTGCAGGGACCTCAGGGATCTCAGGAGTCGGAGGGATAGCCGGAACCTTTGGAATAAAAGGAGATCCAGAAGTCACTCCGTAGAGGGTGCCTCCAATAAAATCTATCCCCGTTATACCTCTGATAACAAGATCACTGCCGCCTGGATCTTCTATAACCGTAGCTAAGTAGGTCACCTCCCCATTCAGGAGATCAATAGTTACAAGCTGATTGGCAGTGGCATCCAGCCCGTATAGTATTCCGTCGCTATCGAAAGCGATTGACGAAATAACTCCAATGCCAGTGCCTAAATCCTTATCGAGGCGTTTCGGATTACTAACCTTCCCGGAAGTGGGATCGATCTGGATAAGGTACTGGTTGCCGGACGCGTCGGGGTTTTTGGTACCAACCGCATAGAGAATATCGCCGGTGGGATTGGAAAGGTAATCCATTGCGGTAATATTCTCGAAGAAAGTTGACTGGTTTAACTCGATCCTGCCAATATTATTTCTTACACCACCCCGAGTAGTCCTTATCAGATAATTATCGCTTGACCTGACGAAGTAATAATAGCCAAAACCGTTAGATGCCAATGCCTGTGAATCTGATGAGGCATCGGTGAAGAAGTCTACGTTTTCGACGCCATTGTTGGCGCTATAAAGCAGGCCCGAACCATCCGATGCCAGGCCTTTTACATTTCCTCCGAGGCTGTATTGAGTTTGGCCACTACTGGCTGCGGACAGGCCGGGGCCCACCAGCCAAGCCTTAAATTCGCTTGAATCGACTGAATTAATCCCACCGGCGGAATCAGAGGCCAAGCTGGCCGAAGAATCACCTAAGTTTCCTGAACCAACGTTGTTAAAGTCGAAGAAACCACTGCCTGAGATGGTTATTCCCGGGCGAAGATCTCCACCTGGAAACACTCCGAAATAGCTTGGATCCATTACGATCGAATCATTTACCGCATCGCTATCGACGGCATCATAGCGGACACCCACTTGGAGAGGTATATCCACGGCAATGGCACCTACGATAACCCCGCCACTTCCATCGGGAGCAGTAATTATATCCGGAGTATCTAAATATATTCCTGGTGCGTCAGAATTCCAAACGCTGAGATTACCCTTATCGAAAGTTGCATTCGTAAGAGAGCTGCTTTGGAGGGCGGAAATCGTCAGGATCGTTTTGCTGGTTGCCACTGAGAAATAAATGGCATAGATCTCAACTGTGGCAGGGCGTATGCCAGCTTCTTCGTCATATGGCTGCCAAGTAATTGTCGGCGGGGTAGCATCAGTGTCAACGAACAGCGCAGGGGTTCCAGAAGGGGAAAATGTAACGTGATTGCCTGCCAAATAATCGCCATACGGACTGTTCCCAGTAGAATAAAAGCCTGGCAAGTCAGAAAGATAGAGAGTTCCATTATCCCAGATAGTCGTAAACAACTCGCAGGTGGCTGTAACACCATTAGTAAGATCATCAATCAGTCCAATCCTAACAGAATTACCTGCGGCGTTCTGGTAGATGAACGTTTGCCCTTCAATGAGGGTCGTAAGAAGCAGCCTCTCTTCGAGATTCTCAAACCGTGGGGGTAGAGAGTAATCACGAGAATCATTGGCAGGTGATGGCATGGTGGTACTCCGCAATGCGTTGATTCTCTTGGCACGGGAACAAGTCTCCGCCTGCCCCGCCCAGTCTTGGCTGGGATAATACTTCAGTGTTGCCTCTTCCATAAAGCAACGCTTTGTATATTCTGGCTTAAATTGGCTTTGGATGTCAACTCATTTTTCCGACTGCCTACCCTAGCCTCATGCAAACAAAAGAATTACCTGAAAGCAATTTATCGAAATATACTTTTTGGATACTAAACCTCTGGCTAACCTTGCTTGTCTGGGACTCATGAAGTGTAAAATACTTGCGGAGGTATCTATTTGTGTGGCATACTTGCTAACCGAAAACCCATAAACGCTCGGGGATGAACAAGCAAATGATGCTCAACCGAAAAACTCTCGTGCTGCTGGCCTTGTTGGGATCTGCATGGATGCCAGGCCGGGCCTGCGCTGAAAACGTAATCGAAACCATTACCCGGCCCAGCAAGGAAATAATCCTGAAATTCCTCATGCCAGGCCGGATTGCCGAAGTTCTCGTCAAAGACGGCCAACAAGTTGCCGATGACCAACTAGTGGTCATGATGGATGACGAGGCTGAGCGGATTCAGCTTAAACAGATCCAGGCAGAGGCCCAGGACCAGACGCGGGTCCAGGCTGCAAAGGCTGAGGAAGAATACGAACAGGCCTTTCTGGATGAATTAATAGCTACCCCCGAAGCCGGTACAACCAAGTGGGAACTGAAAAGACAGGAGCTGAAGGTCAAAATCGCCTCATGGAAATATAAACTGGCCATGTTTGAACGGGACAAATTCAAACTTCAACTCGAAGAGGCGGAAGTAAGAGTAGCTCGTATGCAACTTCGCAGCCCCTTCGCCGGAACGGTTGAAAGAGTTCTCGTTAAAGAAGGCGGGGCCATCAACTCCCTTGAAGAGGTGATCTGGCTGGTCCAGACCGACCCGCTTTGGGTAGAGGCCCCCGTTGACCTAGGCCGGGCACGGAAGCTTAAGCTCGACCAGATTGCTGAAGTAACTTTCCCCGACACTATGGCCCAGCCCGTCCAAGCGAAAATCGTCCATAAAGCCAGTGTTGCAAATGCCGGCAAGCTAATGGTTAGACTGGAAGTTCCAAACCCCACGAACCGACCCGCCGGTGAGACCGTAACAATCAGGCTGGGCGGGGGGGAAACCTCTTACAAAACACACCAAACGGATCCGTTGGCAGTAAAACTGACCGAAACCAAAAAGATTGCACTAAAAGCCAAGACGAAGGAGTAATTTCCATGGCAGAGACAGTAAATAACGACAACCAGGACGAAATTCCGATCGAAGAACAAGTTCGCGAGCAAACCGGCAAACAGCAGGTCGCCCTGCGTCTGGACGAGCGCGAAATGAGCACGACATACGCCAACGCCTTCCGCGCCAACGGCACTGCCGAGGAAGTCATGCTCGACTTTGGGTTGAATATTCTCGTCCCGCCGGCCCAGGAGAAGGGGCAGGCCGAGATTATCTTCAAGGTCAATGAACGCGTTATCATGAACTACTACTCAGCCAAGAGATTGGCCATCACACTGTCTCAGCTTATCCGCCGGCATGAAGATCAATTCGGCGAGCTGGAACTCGATGCCGCCAAGAGACGCAAAGAATAACTGATCCCCATTTGAAAGCGAAAGCCCATGGCGGGTGAGCAAATATCAACAAATCGACAGATGGCCGGCCCGAAGAGCCTGTCGATCATTGAATTGATCGACAGGCTCAGCCGGTTTGACGGTCCGCCCGATCAGTTCCTGGTGAACCTCCTGGCAGTGCAATGTCAAATCGCCGGAGCAGCAGGCGGGGCCATCCTCAGGATAGGCCAAACCGGCAAACCTGAAGTGATAGCCGTTTTTCCCCAGATCGAACAAGGTCAGACCGCACCGGTCTGGCTGGCCCAATCAGTCGAAGCTGCTCCGGCAGTCATGGCCGGCGGCAAGCCTGAAACCAAACAGGTCCACACACCGGAATCCCTATACGGCCAGCCTACGAAGGAAAACCTCGTCCTTCTGCCTATGCTTGGCGGGGCTGGCGTTCGTGGAGTGGCAGCTTTCCTTGTAACCTCAGGCAATGCCCGCGAGTTAGCCGCCAGAAGAGAGAGGCTGGAACTTACAACCAGCCTGCTGAGCATGTATGAGATGAGGCTTACCCTCCAGAGACGCCAGTTAGACCTCCAACGGATATCCCTGGCAATGCATGTTCTGTCGGCTGTAAACGAACAAGATAAAATCACAGGCTCAGCTATGGCCCTGTGCAACGAGATCGCTTCTCGCTGGCAGGCAGACCGCGTCAGCCTTGGCTTCCTCAAAGGCCGATACGTCAAACTCAAAGCCACCAGCAACACCGAGAAATTCAACAGGAAGATGAAGCTGATTCAGGATATAGAATCAGCCATGGAAGAGTGTCTCGATCAGGACATCGAGATCATCTTCCCCGCTCCACAAGATGCTGCCTGTGTCAGCCGCGCCGCTGCACACTTATCCAGTCAGCAAGGAGCCAATACGGTTCTTTCGATCCCCTTTCGAAGAGACGGCCACCCCGTTGCGGTCTTGACCGTTGAACGCCCACTGGATAGCCAATTCTCTCTCGAAGAAGTCGAAGCCATGCGATTGACCTGCGACCTGGCCACCGCCAGAATGGTTAACCTGTTCAAAAACGACCGCTGGATTGGCGCACGTGCCGCATCGGGCTTACGGAAAGGCCTGGCTATTCTGGTAGGCCCAAAGCATACGTGGGCGAAGGTCGCTTCTATTGCAATCTTGGCCGGCATTCTTTTCGTCTGCCTGGCCGACGGCACCTATAAAGCCGAAGCTCCGTTTGTGATCCAGGCAACGACCCAACAGGTTATCCCCGCGCCGTTTGACGGCCGGCTGGAATCAGTCGAAGTTGAACCCGGCGACGAGGTGATCTCCGGCAAGACTGTTCTTGCCACACTTGATACTTCCGAACTTCGCCTTCAGCTGATATCGCGACAATCCGAGTGGCAAAAATTCCGCACCGAAGCCAACATCGCGATGAGAGATTCCAAGACTGCCGAGGAACAAATTGCCCGCGCCAATGCCAGTGAGATCGACGCGGAAATCGAACTCATTCAACATAGAATCGACCAGGCAAAGATTCTCTCCCCAATCGACGGCACGGTTGTCACCGGTGATTTGAAACGCCAGGTCGGCGGCCCCGTTCAGATGGGAACTACGCTTTTCGAGGTCGCGCCACTGGATTCATTGCTGGCTGAGCTTGCCGTCCCGGAAGACCAGATCCTGGACGTAGAAGAAGGCTTCGAAGGCGAGCTTGCAACTGTTCGCGACCCTGCAAATAAAATCGCCTTCCGAGTCGAGCGGATCAACCCCGTCGCCGAAGTAGTCAATCGACGCAATGTCTACAAAGTCCGTGTTCTATTGCTGGACAGCTACGCCGGGCTGACTCCCGGGGCTGAGGGCATAGCCAAAGTAACGTTAGGCAAACGTAAATACGCCTGGCTGTGGACACGAAAACTGGTCAACTGGATCAAGATGAAGCTCTGGATATAACCAACCGGTAAACATGCCTGTCGACCGCCCAACATTCAGTGAATCCTGGTACCGCGTAGCCGAGCTCAAGCCTCGACTGCGATCGACGGCCCAGGTCTACCGTCAGCATTTCCGCGGACAGACGTGGCATGTGCTTCGCGATCCGTCCAGCAACCAGTTCTCCCGCCTGTCAGAGACAGCCTACCACTTCGTA
>SDBT01010084.1_pt1 | contig 15287 bp, 11 predicted proteins | sample 2277101 | NCBI WGS metagenome assembly SDBT01 (sample SAMN10404973, study PRJNA504765) | marine sediment metagenome | isolation source: marine sediment core GS10_PC15, 103 cmbsf | place: Arctic Ocean: Southern Knipovich Ridge | collected 2010 | reverse complement strand
ATCTCTGTTAAAGCTTCAGGAGGCGCTTTCGGAAGTTGTTCCAAATGATTCTTTGTTAAGGATGTTTTATGCCGAGCGAGTGTACCAATTGCAAATAGGAAGAAATTACTTTCCCGAAAAGATCACATCTGAACTATTGCCGGATAGTGCGCCGGATCTTCCGGAGCGTATTAAGATGTCATCAACGTTTTGGGGTAGATTCCGGATAAGGCGAAGATCAGTCAAATTTCTACGTGATCTGGACAGTTTAATATCAACAGTGCGTCATCCCTGGCCTGAGCCATTGGACGCGTTTGATAATACGATTCAATCTGCAGATCAAACCTCAAGGATAATTCCTATCGGAAAAAACTTTATTCTGCGGTGTGCAGGGATGTTAGTTCATGTACGAAGTATTTTACTTGCGATAATGATCGAGCGTTATCGCGGTTCCCACGAAGGACAATTTCCGGAGTCTTTAGATGTTCTGCTTCCAACATACAGCGATGCGATTCCGTCGGATCCTTTCACGGAGAAGAAGCTGCTGTACAAGCGTGATGAAAAAGGATATATAGTTTACAGTGCCTTTGTTAATCGTAAAGATGATAACGGTTCAATAAATATAAAAACGAAGGGGGAGGCACCTCTGGATTTAGGGTACCGTATAGGTTTATATAATGAATCCACACAATAACAGTTTGATTCCATGACCATGTCCGGTTTTATCAAGGACCAATAAGAAATGCCCGATATGAAGGTGGGAATTTTTAACAAGTTACATCTGTTCTTTTTTGGATCAATACTGGCTGTCATTGCTTTGTTGGTTTGTTTTAATTGCAGATCGACAATTTCAGCAAATGGTATCGGCCGTGTTATTCTGATCAGTATAGATACCTGTCGGGCAGACCATCTTGGATGTTATGGTTATTGGCGGAACACCACCCCCAATATCGATACTATTGCCGCCGAGGGAATTGTATTCAATAATGCCTTTACTTCTGTACCTATTACGCTACCTTCCCATAGCTCCATGCTAACCGGAACCATACCGCTTTATCATAGAGTCCGTGAGAATGTTAATTATCGGCTAAGTGAGTCTAACATTACTCTTGCAGAAATCCTGCAAGAGAATGGATTTGAAACAGGAGCATTCGTGGGTGCTTTTGTTCTGGACTCACAATTTGGGCTCGATCAAGGTTTTGATACCTATAATGACAGTCTGAAAAAGGAAAACAAAGTTACCTTTATGTTTGCCGAGCGTGATGCCGAAGAAGTAACTTATACAGCAGATAAATGGCTGGAACAACATCGAGACGATAAATTTTTTCTCTTTCTCCATTATTTTGATCCCCACTCTCCCTATAATTTTCATAAACGCTTTGGTTTTATGTCTAAGGCAGGTCAACCTTCGTCCGTTGATCGTTATGACAGTGAGATCGCTTATACTGATGATTGTATTGGGAAGGTCATAAAAAAGCTGAAAGATCTTGACCTTTATGATTCTACTTTGCTCATTATCACATCCGATCATGGAGAAAGTCTTGGGGAACATTCAGAAAAGAGTCACGGATATTTTATCTATAATAGTACTTTGCATGTTCCGCTTATTATCAAAATTCCCAAAGGTCCTAAAGGCAAGAGAATAGATGATCTTGCAGGCTTGGTCGATATAGTACCCACAGTGTGCAGCTCTCTGGGGATACCTGTTGGGCAGCATATACAGGGTAGAGATCTAAATGCCCTTTTTTTAAATGAAAGTGATTCTATTGAAGAAAGGTTTCTTTACTGTGAATCGCTTGTGTCTACGAAATTCGGATTAAATCCATTTCTTGGGTTGGTGAGTAATGGATGGAAATATATCCATACTTCTAAGCCGGAACTATACGATCTTAAAAAAGATTTTCGTGAAAAGAACAACCTTTACGCTCAATACACACAACAGGGACGTATTATGCAGGACAAACTCGATTGGATCCTAAAAACTTACGATCGTAGTCAAAGCGATTCAGGCAATAAGATGGTGCTGGATGAAGAGAGCAAAAAACGTCTTGAGTCGTTGGGGTATATTTCAGATAGCACAGTAGATGACACTATTAGATTTGATGAAAACAGTTCGGATCCGAAAAAATTTATTGAGGTTTATAATTTCATCGATAAATTCCTGCCCCTTGCAGCTACGAAGAAATATGACGAGGCAGAGAGACTCTGTAATGATATGTTGGCAGAATGGCCCGGTATGATACAGGTGTATTATTATTTGGGTTTATTAGCGGTTGACCAGAAGAATAACCAGGCGGTAATCACAAATTTTTCGAAGTATTTGGAGGACATAGATTTAGATTCCGGTGACTTTAGTGTGCAGTTTAAACCTAAACATCAGTGTGCGGTTGCTCATAGCAATCTGGGCGATGTGTTCCAACAGAAAGGTCAGGGTGAACGAGCTGTTGAACATTATAAAAAGGCTTTGTCTTATGATCCTTATATGGAATCAGTGCACAGCAATTTAAGTGTTGCATATATTCAACTGGGAAAGCACGATCTTGCCATTAACCATTTGAATAAGGCACTGGATTTAGACCCGGACTTTACAAATGCACTTAACAATATGGCCTGGCTTTTAGCTTCTGCCGAAGACAAGAAGATCAAGAATGCAGATGAGGCGGTTAAGTTAGCTCAGAGGGCTTGTGAATTATCGGGATACAATAACTATGATTTCCTGGATACCCTGTCAATCGCTTACGCTGCCGCAGGGAGATTTACAGAAGCTATCGATGCAGCCGGCATGGCAGTTGAACTGGCCCGGTCCGCAGATCAAGAACAATTAGTGCGCGAAATAAAAGACCGCATCGAAGTTTATAAGAAAAATCAACTTTAGTTGTAACCGTTCACACTCCAGAGAACCACGAATAGACACAAATAGACACTAATACCGTACGTACTACGCTTTCGTGTTCATTGGTGTTCATTCGTGGTTCTTTTTCCGTGAACAGTTACGAAACTTGTTTATCTTCTGGGCGGAATATGCAGACTGATACCAAAGGCGTCCTCCCAGGCTTCCTTTAGAACTTCAGAAACCGTCGGATGGGCAAAGCAGACATCGGTTATTTTTTCCGTGCTGCCGATAAGCGCTCGTGCCGCAGCTAACATTTCGGTAACAGTGGCTCCTACCATTGTTACACCCATAATTTCATCTGTCGCTTTGTTCCTGATGACCCGCACCTCACCGATACTCTCATTGTGGGCCACACTTCTGCCGTTGCTCTTGAACATCGCCTTGCCGACGACGGTGTCAAAGCCTTCTTTTGCGCATTTATTTTCATTCTTGCCCACCGATGACACTTCCCGACAAGTATAAACCGCCCGCGGGATAAGGCTGTAATCGCCCATCTTTTCATCGCCGCCGGTAGCGTTTGCCGCCGCCGTTTCTGCCTCGGCAAATGCTCCATGGGCAAGATATGTTGTCCCCACCGCATCACCGATTGCGTAAACGCCTGCTGAGCTGGTTTCCATCTTTTCATTGACCGCTATCGCGCCACCTTTCATTTTTAGGCCTAAAGCGTTTACAGTCTCCTCATCGCACACAGCCTTTCTGCCCACCGCGACAAATACTTTCTGTGCTTCAAGACTTTGACCGCTCTCAAGTGAAACTTTTGCAATCGCTCCCGTTGTGTCAACTTCCGTTACCTTCTGACTTACTAATGAATCGATACCCTGCTTCTTAAGTTCCTTTGTCAATATTTTACCGACCCACTCGTCCTCATTGGGCAAAAGCTGCGAAAGGGCTTCGACAATGGTAACCTTGCAGCCGACCGCGGCATAGACACACGCTAATTCACAGCCTATCACACCGCCGCCTATAACGACCATCGAGGCGGGTATCTCCTCTAAGCTAAGCGCCTCGTTACTGCTGATAATAGTTTGGCCGTCGAAAGGAAAAGCCGGTATTTGAATCGGTTCAGAGCCGGTAGCTAAAATTATCTTCTTAGCTTCAATCTCGGCAGAATCGACTTTAACTTTACCCGGTGCGGTTACGATACCTTTTCCCTCGAAAATTTTAATATTATTACTTTGTACCAGGCCGGTAACACCTTTGCGAAAGCCCGCGACGATAGCGTCCTTCCTCGCCTGCATTTTTGCCCAGTTGGGACTGACACTGCCGATATCCAGACCCATAAGCCCAGCGTGTTTAGCCATAGTCAGAAAATGAACCGAGGCCAACAGCGCCTTTGACGGAATACAGCCTCGATTAAGGCAGGTACCGCCCATTTCTGCTTTTTCAACCAATCCTACGGTTGCACCTTTTTGAGCGCACCGAATCGCCGCGGCGTATCCACCCGGCCCGCCGCCGATTACCACAACATCAAAATTCTCAGACATCTTAATACTCCAATATAAAAATCCAAAAGGACCGAACAATAAACAATACTCAAGCTGCGTACAGTATAGTTTAAACCCGGGTAAATAGAAACTGGAATTTTCTCAAACCGTTCCCCAACCATACAGAAATGAACTATTGCCGGCCCAATCGCATTTCTCAGGACCCTAAGTTCTACCACTGAACTTATAACTACTTGTTAATAATATTAAGTAATTTGTCTGCCATATTCTTGTCTATAGTCTTTAATGTCTCATATTCCCTTAGAGCAGAATCTTTTTTCCCGAGTAAAAATTGCAACGTGCCAATATCATAATATTTTGTTGCAATGAATGATTTATGAAGATTATTATCATCTGTTAAGTATTTTTTTTGTTCTACTACAAAATTAGGTTCTGTACTTATAAAATGCTTGTAGCTTTCAATAGCGTCGTCGAAATTACCGAGTGCGACATAATTATTACCCAAAATAAAATGGACCCGTGAAAAGATTGGATCGAGTTCAATAGACTTTTTGCAGGAACTAATTGATTCTTTGTACCGTCCAAGAAAATAGAGGCTCTCTCCAAGTAGGTAATGGGCGGCTGCAAAATCAGGTTCAAGACCGATAGCTTTATTGCAGGCACTAACAGCTTCTTGATACCGACAAAGTAAAATATAAGTTCCTGCCTTACTATTGTATGCCATAGCAAAATCAGGATTGAGCATTATACCTTTATCGCAAGCTTCCAGGGCTTTATTAAAAGATCCGTCCATAATATATGCAGTCGCTAAGTTATGATAACCATGTTCAGTAGGTTTGATACTAATAGACTTTTCCATCGTTTCAATTGCTTCCTCGGGCTGGTTAAGAGAGATATAACTACTACCGAGCATAATATAAATACTATTAATAATTTCGGAATCAGGCTTAATTCTGATTATTTCCTTACATATTTCCGCTACCTTTTCATAGTTTCCCAACTTCTGATATGCGATCATTAATCCCATGTGAGCATCAAAATTATCAGGATCTTTTTTTGTAACTTGCTCGTAGGCTTCTATTGTTTTCTTATAACCAACTAAATTTACTATTACCTCTGTATGACCGTTTTTCTTTGCTATTTCCAGAGGAGAATAGGTGTCTTTAGCTCCAGCATTTATATCTGCTCCAGCTTCCACCAACAATTTGACAACATCGGCATGACCATTGCTGCACGCCATCCACAGAGCTGTTACTCCACGACTTTTATGCAGTACGTTTATTTCAGCTTTAGCAGCCAGTAAAACCTTGGCAGTTTTCGTATGACCCTTTATTGCCGCCAGCATCAAAGCTGTCCAGCCATCATTAATTTGTACATTAACATCTGCTTTATTTTCCAGCAACAACTTTACAATATCCGTATGGCCAAAATAAGCTGCTGCATACAAAGCTGACATGCCAAGGTTTTTCTCGCTTATATTCACATCAGCTTTGCTGTCCAGCAATAGCTTGACAATTTCTACATGACCATTCTGGGCTGCCACCATCAAACCCGTACTACCATCATTCATTTGTACATTCACATCTGCCTTGCTTTCTATCAGCAATTTAACAATATCCGTATGATTTTGTTGAGCTGCTATATACAAAGCCGTTGCACCTTCATTACTTTGCATGCTTACATCAGCCTTGCTATCAAGTAATAATTTAACAATGTCCGTATGACCATATTGAGCTGCTACATACAAAGCTGACATGCCGTCTTCATTACTTTGTCCATTTACATTTGCCTTACTCTCCAGTAACAATTCGACAATATTAGCATTACCCTGTAGTACCGCCACCATCAAAGCCGTTACACCTTTGATGTCCTTAGTATTCACATCAGCTTTGCTGTTCACTAACAACTTTACAATATCCGTATGACCTTTCTGAGTTGCTATATACAAAGCCGTCCCACCAAGGTTTTTATCTTTTACATTCACATCAGCTTTATTTTCCAGCAGAAATTTGACAATATCTGTATGACCATTTTGAGCCGCTATCTTCAAAGCTGTCGTGTTATCTGTGTCCTTAGCATCCACATCCGCACTTTTGTCCAGCAATAGTTTGACGATATTATCATGACCTTCTTGAGATGCCATCCATAATGGCGTAGCACCATCTTCACCTTTAGCATCAACTTTTGCACCTTTGTCCAGCAGTAGTTTGACGATATTATCATGACCTTTATATGCTGCCACCCATAATGGAGTGTCACCATCCTTGTTCATCTCATCCACATTTACATTTTTGTTCAACAAAGAATTGACTGTATTTTCATCTCCATTTTTTGCAGCCATCCATAACGAGCCTTGCCCAACCTTATTTGCTCGCAGTTCAACAGATTTCTTTTCAGGTAAATACTCCTCATCTTGACAACCAGTGATTAAAGCCATCCCTACCCCACCAACCAAAACCACCAACGCTACAATCAATCTTTTTCTGATACTCATAATACTTCTCCTTAAATTTTAGTTAATATCTGTTTTTTTTACTGTAAATCGCTATTTTCGGCCTATACAGTTCTATCACTGGTTGCTTATGTTTACAATATACCCACTTTTTCTATTATTACAATTTTTTCTTCGGCTGCTCTTAAGGCGGAGGTGGCGCTATCTTCGATACCTCCGCCATTGGCAGAGACTAAGGTTGCTTAGATTGACAATCACTTGATAATGGTAGTATGGACGGCATCGAACATCCTCACGCCGCCTTTGTCTAACTGTAGAATCAGACCCCTAATCGGGTCAATGCCGATACAATTTCCACTGAATCGCCGCTGATTATATTCTAATGTTACCCGATGGCCCAGGAGACTGCTGAGCTGCTTCCACTGCTCAACGACCTGCTCGCTGTTTGCCTGGGCCGTAAATAACCACTTATCAACCGAGGTCAGCAAATCTTTAGCCAGCGGATTCCTGTCGATAGTCATCTTACTTTCAATATCGATACTTGTCGCCGGCCCCTGCAAATCATTCTTTACAAAGAACTCCCGGCGCTGATGACAGTTTATACCGATGCCGATTACATAATCGTTTCTTCCGTCAGCGCTTCGTGATTCTAACAAAATGCCGGCGGCTTTTTTATTGTTTATAATAATGTCATTCGGCCATTTGATTCGGGAGGTTAGTTTGGTGCATTTCGTAACGGCTTCAGCCGCCGCCACTGCTGAGGCAAGGGCAAGCAGCTCGGCCCGGCAGCGGCAATTGACCAGAAGAATCGAACAGAGGATGCTCTCGCCGGGCCCGCTTAGCCATTTACTCTGCATTCGCCCTCTGCCTGCTGTCTGCTCCTCTGCAAACACAGCCAGCCCGTTATTTTGCTCGTTCCCGGCGTATTCCCACGCTGCATCATTACTGCTCGAGGTGCTCTCATAAACTAAAATTTTTTTACCCACCACCCTGGTTTTCAGACCGGCCTGTATAACATCAACATTCAATCGATCAATTTCAGTCATACAATATTCAATAAGCAATAATAAACTTGTGCCTTAGGTAGAATCAATTGACTCATCTGTCCAGTGCGATATCGGCCGCCGCCGCTGAATGCGTAATCGCGCCGACCGCAATTCTGTCAACGCCGCATTGTGCTATCGCCAGAACGTTGTTCAGCGTCACATTTCCGCTGGCCTCCAGCAGTGGCTTTTTGCCGCACATCTCGTTTCGCATTTCCACCGCGTGCTTTAACTGCCACTGGCCCATATTATCCAGCAGAATAACATCAACCCCCGGAATCTTCAAAACGTGGTTGAGTTGATGGTCAACGTGGTCAACCTCAACACCGATGAACTTGATTCCCTTTAGCTTACAGGCCTGGGCTACCATCTTCTTTAGCTTCGGATAGAAATTCACACCAAGCTGGGCGATATGATTATCCTTAATCAGTACCGCGTCGCCGAGACCGAGTCTATGATTATACCCGCCGCCGCAGCGAACAGCGTATTTTTCCAGCAGCCGCCAGCCGGGCATGGTCTTGCGTGTATCATAAATCTTGGCCTTGGTACCTTTAACGGCGCTTACAAACTTCCAGGTCATCGTGCTTATCCCGCAAAGACGCTGCAGGAAGTTCAGCACAACACGTTCAGCGCTTAGCATCGAGCGAAGGGGCCCTTCAATCGTTGCCAGCTTATTGGCGACGTGGGCACGCTGGCCGTCACGGATTAAAACGCGGAGCTTAAGCCTCTTGTCATATCTGACTAAGACTCCTCTGGCAACATCCATACCGCAGACAACAATTTCTTCGCGGGTAATAATACTGGCCTTGGCCCTAACGTCGCCGCTGATGGTTATTCTGCTGGTGGGGTCACCCTGGCCGAAGTCCTCCTGGACCGCCAGGTCGATGAGCGTCTTTACTTTCGAAAGGTTTAGCCTGCCTGTCTTACCTGCGCCTTTTTGGTCTCTGACTAATATTACCAATTTCGGGTATCTCCTTTAATTCTTTTAACTGGTCTCGAAGAAAAGCTGCCCGTTCGAAATCAAGCTCCTCTGCGGCCTGCAGCATCTCCTTTTCTATCTCAACTGCCAACTGGACCCGGTCATATTCAAGGTCTCCGAGATTTACAGCCTCCCGTGCGACTTTACGTGCCTTAAACTGCTCAACTAAGCCTCTGCGAATCTCCTTTTTAATAGTCTCAGGAGTAATGTTGTTGTCTTTATTATATCTAACTTGAATTGTACGCCGTCTGTTCGTTTCGTCAATAGCTTTTTTCATCGAATTCGTTACCCGGTCGGCGTATAAAAACACCGTCGCGTTCACATTTCGGGCCGTTCTGCCGATAGTCTGTACCAGCGAAGTCTCACTCCGAAGGAAACCCTCCTTATCGGCATCGAGAATCGCCACCAATGAAACCTCCGGCAAATCAAGACCCTCACGCAAAAGATTAATTCCGACCAGGACGTCAAACTCACCAGCTCGCAGGTTCCGCAGAATCTCCACCCTTTCAAGCGTTTTAATCTCGCTGTGCAGATACTCGCACCTTATACCTTTTTTGCGAAAAAAGCTCGACAAGTCCTCCGCTAATCTTTTAGTCAACGTTGTTACCAACACACGCTCCTTCGCCTCGATTCGTTTTTTAACCTCACTCATTAAATGATTAATCTGGTCCCGGGCCGGATATACGAAAATATCCGGATCAATCAGACCGGTCGGCCGAATGATCTGCTCAACAACCTCTCCCTCGCTTTTTTCCAATTCAAATGGGCCGGGCGTTGCAGAAACAAATATAACATGCTTCCACATCTCCTCGAACTCCTCGAACCTCAACGGCCGGTTGTCAAGTGCGCTGGGCAGTCTGAAGCCATGCTCGACCAGCACCGTCTTTCGGCTCCTGTCGCCTGCGTGCATCGCCCTGATCTGGGGTAACGTTACATGAGATTCATCTATAAACAGCAGAAAATCGTCGCCGAGATAATCAATCAGTGTATAGGGCCTTGACCCCGCCGGCAAACCTGACAAATGCCGGGCGTAATTCTCTATCCCGCTGCAGTAGCCCACCTCCTGAATCATCTCGATATCATACATCGTGCGGGCTTCGAGCCGCTGCGCTTCGAGCAGCTTACCCTGTTGCCGGAAGAAATCCAACTGCTGTTTCAGCTCTGCCTTTATACCTTCAATGGCCGAGCCTATCTTCTCTGACGGCATTATGTAATGCTGGGCCGGAAAGATAAAAACCTGGCTCTCCTCGGCGAGAACCTCTGATGATATCGGATTGATATAGCTTATTTTCTCTATACTGTAGCCGAAGACTCCAAAACGAACAGCAAATGATTCATACGAGGGCCATAACTCAACCACGTCTCCGCGAACACGAAAAGTCCCCCGGGCAAAGTCAACATCATTGCGCAGGTACTGAATATCGGCCAATCTGCCTAAAACCTTGTTTCGGTCGATATTATCACCGACCCGCACCCCAACAACGCTGGCTTTGTAATCCTCCGGTGAGCCTAATCCGAAAATGCAGGAAACCGAGGCCACGATTATTACGTCATTTCGACTCATCAGGCTCGTTGTCGTCGAGAGCCGAAGCCGGTCGAGGTCGTCATTGCGTGAGGCGTCCTTCTCGATATAGATATCTCTTTGTGGAATATAGGCTTCCGGCTGATAGTAATCGTAATAGCTCACGAAGTACTCGACCGCGTTATCGGGAAACAGCTCCTTAAACTCCTCGTAAAGCTGGGCGGCCAAGGTCTTATTATGTGAAACCACCAGCGCAGGTCCGCCATAGCGCGCAATCACATTGGCCATGGTGAATGTCTTACCGCTGCCTGTTACACCTAACAGCGTTTGAAACCTCTTATTCTCCCGCAGGCCCGCCGTCAGACGCTCAATGGCCTCCGGCTGATCGCCACGCGGCTCAAACTCACTTTGAAGATTAAAATCACCCATCAAAAACCTGCTAACTGGCTTTTCTCACAGACCTTTACAGTCACATGTACAAACATTTAAGCTCAATGAAATTGCAATTTTAACAGAAATTTCACTACTATAACAGTTTCTTTTTAACCCAAAAACCTTCTCCCCACCCCATAATTGCCACCCCGGACTTGATCCGGGACCCAGTATTAAAAACATCGCACGCCAAACTCGTGCCTCAAAATAATTTTAGCCCCCACACCCAAGTGCAGGGTTATATGACCGGGCACCTTTAATTCTTCTTGACTATATATCAACACAACAATATAGTTGTGTGTATATGATACCTGATTTCGTAGATATTGGTGGACCTTGGAAAGTTCTACCTCCCGGAGTACATATTGCAACACTTAAGGAGATTGAAGGTCGTTTTGCTACATCTGACCATCGAAAACACCTTTTCTCTGGATTTAGAAATGGTGTCATGGTTTTGTGTAGAGCCGGATGCCGCAAAATCTATCTTGACGGCAGTTTTGCTACAGAAAAGCCTATACCTGGTGACTTTGATGTATGCTGGGACCACATAGGAGTAGACCATGCAAAGCTGGATCCTGTTTTCCTTGACTTTAAAGATAGACGCAAAAAACAAAAAGAACGCTTTTACGGAGAATTCTTTCCTGTCCATTTGCATGCAGATGGAACACATGTTTTTCTCGATTTTTTCCAAATTGACAAGTACACGGGAAATACTAAAGGTATTATCCGTATAAAGTTCCCAAAAAGGTGACGAAAAGGAGTATTACTATGATAACTAACGAACGACAATATAGAATCACGAGTACTCAATTAGAAAAACTCAAAGAAGCAATTGATACTTTTAATATCAAAGCTGTTACTAAAAGAACGAAGCCTAAAGTTTTAGCAAAGGCAGAGCTGGAAGCACTAGAGAGCGAATATGTAATCCTTTCTTCACAACTATATGAATATGAAGCACTGAAATCTGGGACTATCGAGATACTAAAAGCATACAGCTTGGAAAAATTGCCGAGTATTCTTATCAGAGCACGTATTGTTAAAGGGCTTTCACAACGTCAACTTGCAGATGCTATTGGTTTGAGGGAACAACAGATTCAGAGATATGAAGCAGAAGAATACGCTTCCGCGAATTTGCGTCGGCTTGCTGAAGTGGCAAATGCACTTGGCCTGAACATAAGTGAAATCGCTGAATTTAGAGCGACATCACAAAGACCTATTAAAGTGGATAAAGATGTTTTAGCATGGGATCAGTTTCCGGTAAAGGAAATGTACCGTCGCAATTGGTTTAAGGAATCTCCCGGCTCTTTGGAGGCGGCCGTGGCCAATGCTGAGGAACTTGTCAAGGAATTCGTTGAAGGTTCTATTGACAGTCCGGTCCACGCGCTTGCACGTCAGCGTGTGCGTGCAGGAGGTAATGTAAATTCGTATGCTATTCTTGCATGGCAATGTCGAATTATATATCTCGCTAAAAAACAGGATTTAAAAAACAAATATAAACAGAATACAATTAGCAAAGACTGGCTAGCCGAGCTTGCACAATTAAGCCGTGCAGATGATTGGAAGGAAAAAGTCATTGAGTACTTGCGATATTGTGGCATCCGACTAGTTATTGAATCTCACCTTCCTAATACTTATTTGGATGGTGCTGCAATTTTACTTTCCGATGGTTCGCCAGTAATCGGGATGACCCTGCGTTATGACAGGCTTGATAACTTCTGGTTTGTTCTTTTCCACGAGCTTGTCCATATAATTAAGCACCTGCATAAGGGAGACATCGAAAGCATATTTGATGACCTTGATGTCGAAGCTGAGGACATTGAACAAGAAGCTGATGAGTTGGCGAGTGAAATCCTTGTGCCCCAAGACAAGTGGGAGACAGCATTGGCCCGTTATCTAAGAAGCAAAGATTCAATAAAGACTCTTGCAAAGCAATTAGGTATTCATCCGGCAATAGTTGCGGGAAAAATAAGAAGAGAAGCTAATAATTATATAATTCTGAGAGATATGGCCGGGCAGAGCGAAGTAAGAAAGCTGTTTCCGGATGCCTACTTTTCCTAATAAAGGAGAATGTTATGAACTTTGACCATCGTCACTATGTACCCTGCCTCCGATGGAAACTGGGGGAGTATCTAGCCGTGTCACAATTATCCGACAAGATAAAACGTGTATTTACGCCAATAATAGAGGCACCAGGGAAAGGATACGATTTTGCAGCGAAGAAAGAAAAGAAAACAATAGATGAACAGTTGGCTCCTTTTGCAAAACGAATTCATAATAAGTGGGGTAAATTACCCTGTTTGATAGACTTGCGCCTGATCAAAAATACCGAGCGAATGGCAAATGGAATTCATCCGGTTCGCTTTATATTTCATGGACTTCGAGCGTTGGATTGCCATGCTATACCAGTAACAAGTTTCCTCAGAGATACAGAATATCAGCAAGAAATTAAGGTTGTTTCGGCCAAAGATAAAAATGGTATTTGTCTAAGAATAACATTAGAACAAGCTGCAAAGAATACGTTTAAAACTGAAATAAACTCTCTATTGTCAACATTGAGAAATCAGCCTGCCGATTGCGATTTTATTTTGGATTTAGGCGTACCAAACTTTTTACCACTTGATGGATTTTCCAACGTCATTCAGGCGATTGTGGCCAAATTGCCTCATTTAAACAACTGGAGAACATTTATTCTTTTGGGCACCTCTTTTCCTGAGTCAATGGGTGGAGTTAAAAAATGGGGAGAAATTGTTCCGCGCTATGAATGGCAGTTATACAAAATACTGATTAATAAATTCAAAAGATCCGTATTGCGACTTCCAACTTTTGGTGATTATGCCATAAATCATCCTAAAGAACTTGAACTTGATTGGAGAGTCGTAAAACCTTCTGCAACAATAAGGTATACTATTGATGACCATTGGTATATTGTAAAAGGGGATAACATTAGAGATTACGGTCATGAGCAATACCACAATCTTAGCCAAAATGTTTTGGCTTCTCGTTATTATTACGGACCAACCTATTCATGGGGAGATGGTTATATCCAGACATGTACAAATAAGAACGCTAAAACCGGAAACCTTACAAAGTGGATACAGGTTGGTACAAACCATCACATCGTAAAGGTAACTCAGGACATCGCCAGTTTCCACGCTTCTTAAAATACTCTCTGACAAGTTTTCGTAGCTCACAGATATTTACTGTGTCCACTAGATTTTCATACAATACCGCACGAGGCTGACGCAGTATTCTTGATGGCAGTTTTTTCTGCCTTAATATTTCTTCTGCTTCATTACGCCACAATAGCTGTGCTACAGATATTGGATCGATGTTTTTATTTGCCCGAGCCTTACGAACTGTGTCAAAATTGACAGCACCTCTCGGACCCTTTACTGATAGCACGACTCCCCACCATTGAGGGATATGACTTCGGATAGAACTGATATGACGGTTACCTACAACTATGTAAATTTTGTCAAAAACTGCATTATATGATTTGATTTGCTTCTTAAGCCTACAAAGTGAATCGTTATTGCTCTTAATCTCATATCCAAAAAGATGCCCGTTAACAACAGCGATATCTGCACGACATCTTCCATGATTCAAACCAAGCTCATCAATCACAAGTGTATCTTTTTGGGCATGCTGCCGTCGCAGTCTTTTTCTATGAAAATTTCGTCTAATTTCTGCGTCATTCATAATGTATGTTTTCGGCAAATATAACAAATTTTCTTTGAAGAATCATACATAAATTGGAAATTCAAAACCCTGAATTTTTTGATTTTACACTATGGTTTAGCTTTTTTCACTTTATATTTTCCCTTTTTCAAAAAATCTCGTTGCGTGTTTTTTATTGCGGACATTTTCTGTCTTGTGCCAATTACCTCCTACCTTCTGCCTCTTGCATCTTCACTATCCGCTACCCACTCTCCGCTATACGCTATTCTTTGCCTCCGGCCATACCGCGGTTGCTTTTCTCTTTCTTAACTTCGATGTTGAAAGTTGAGCGTTGGACGTTCGACGTTCAAGGACTTCCACCACCTGCCTTTGACCCTTTGCCCTGTGCCTCTGCCACTTTGCCACTTTCCCCTCCTGCCTTCTGCTTCTTAAACAATATACAATTCATGCCCAAGGTATCTACATTATACAACTTGTGCCCAAGGTATATACAATCCTTTTATCTAAGTATTTATAACCAGACAAACAGGAAATACATACTTTGAGAGCCTGAAATACCCATCCAAAAAAGTCTTAAAAAGTACCCATTTTTTCCAAATTTTTCTTAAAAACACCTCAACTTTTCCAAGTTTTTCTTAAAAACACCCTAACTTTTCTTAACTTTTCTTAATTATTTTAAATTATTCTTTACCCAAAACATCTTGTCCAAAAATCATAAACCCTTACCCCACAACCAGTTATAAATAGTTCAAGTAAACATCTATCGACATCTAAAAATCATAAATAAATCAAAAAACCCCATTTACAACCCAAAAACAAACATCCCCCTTAAAAAATTTCCCAAAAAAACCCCAAATCCCAAAA
>SDBT01010083.1_pt1 | contig 15287 bp, 32 predicted proteins | sample 2277101 | NCBI WGS metagenome assembly SDBT01 (sample SAMN10404973, study PRJNA504765) | marine sediment metagenome | isolation source: marine sediment core GS10_PC15, 103 cmbsf | place: Arctic Ocean: Southern Knipovich Ridge | collected 2010 | reverse complement strand
ATTCATGATTACCCATACCTACCACGGACGCATCACCCGCGTAACGGAATTTACTAGCTAGCCGACGCCATCCAGGAACACGGACTTATCCACAAGCCTATAGCCCGGGAGGTCAACGGCCGCTACCAGCTGGCCGAAGGGCACATGAGAAAGCGGGCTTTTATAAAGCTCTCCAAGAAATTGCCGAAAGAATATAGCCAGATGCCAATCGAGATCCAGGAGCTCACCGACGAGCGCATGGCGCTGCTGGCCCTTGAGGAAAACCTACGCCGGCAGGACCTGCCGCCCATGGACGTTGCCCGGGCGGTCGAGATGTATCTCACCACCTTCAAGGGATCCACTGAGGTAGACCTGGCCAAGAAGCTGAAGGTCACCCAGGGGCACGTCTCCAACATGAGGCGGGTGGTCAGGCTACCGGACAAGATCCTGGAAGCCGTCGACGAGGGCCGGATCAACTTCACCATGGCGCGGGAGCTCTGTGTATTCCAGGGGCATAGCGCCGGCACCCGCTCTCAATGGAGTAGCAAGGCCGGCGGCACTGTCAAGCTCAAGAATGATGAGGAATATCTGATGATGCAGGCCGTGCGAAATATCGTGAAAGCCGGCGCTGAAAAGAATTATAACCAGGAGCCGGCCACGGTCGACGGCATCAAAAGAGCTGTCGCCAGCGTCGCCAAGACTAACTTCAAGGCTCTGGAGAGAGGCAACCTATTCGCCGGTTATGCAGCCGAGGAAATGCTGTTTGATACCCGGGAAGCCGGCTGCCTCAAGTGCGAGAGCGTGATCCGGGCCTGGCCCCAGAAATCCACCACTGCCCACTACTGCACAAAGCCGGAGTGCTGGCAGCTAAAACAGGAAGCCTTTAAGGTAGCGGCTGCCGAGAAGACGAAAAAGAAGATACAGAAGGACATCGTTAAGAAGGTTGCCGCGGCCGAGAGTGACCGGGTGGGCAAAGCCGATATTTCTCAAGAAATACCCACACCTGATATTGCGGAAGCCGCGGCCAATCAGACGATCATCGACCGGGAGGCTAAGCAGGAAGCCGAGCATGCCGAGCAGCGCCGGCAGCAGCTCCACGCCATACCCGGCTCCCCATGCCTTAGTTGTGTCGATATCGGCCGTTGCGACGGCACAAATGTCCGAGCCGGAAATGAAGAGGCCGGTGAGCCGAAGCTGGTCTGCGATAACCACACTACCAAGAAGGACCAGCCGAAGCTAAAAGAGAAGGCCACCCTAGAGGTACCGGCGGAGATGCGAGATAAGATAAAGACCGCCGCCGGCACCCGGGCGGAGATACTGGACCTCAGAGAACTAAAAATCACTTCCTGGGGCGAACTCAAACAGGGCTTTGCAATGCTTGCCCCTGTGCTGGAGGAAATACTCGATCCCGACCACTGCCAGCTTTACTGTACCAAGGGTTTTCATTACGCCTTCGATTCCTCTCCCATAACTGGCTATGGCGACCGTAAAGGCGATGAAACCTACCCGGTGTGCTCTAATTCTAAATGCCTGGGCGGGAAAAAGGCAGCTTTCACCCGGGCCAAGAACGCCAAGCGAAACGAACTAAAGAAAGCTGAGGCAGCTGCCATCAAGAAGGCCGTCGCTGAAACTATCGTCATTGACGCCGGCAGGATGCGCCTCATATTACTTGCCCAGATTCGGGGGCGGCACAACAGCAGCTATATGTATGGCACCGATAAAAAGGCGGAAACCTGGCTGTGGGATAAACTCTCTGCCGGCACTCCCAAAGAAGAGCGCAAGGATGCAAAGCTATTCGAGATAATCGGGAAGATGGATTCTCCAGACTTGGCCAAGCTGGTAGTAGAATTGATGCTTTACTACCTCAAGGATTCACCGGACAGTGAGCATTACCAGGCCAGGACCAAAGAGCCGCTGTCATGGGTAGGCATAAAAGTGGAGCGGCCGGCCAAGGCGGCGGCGAAATGACAGGCGAACCAATGAGGTTAATACTCGCGGCGATCCTGGTTACACTGCTGTTAGTCGGTGTCCTGACTCGGCAGCTGGGAACCGTAGAGGTATTGCTGGCCCTGGTCTTGGCGGCATTATGCCTACTTCCGACCAGGCGCGAAGGGAGAAAGAGGCCATGACAGAGCTCCAAGTCGAGGAAATCAAAACTTGCGGCACTTGTGGGATCCTAATCGGGCCGGATTTTATCGAGCACGAAATTCAGGCAATCTATATCTGTCATAGTGAAAAGAGGCTTTGTGGCTGGTGCCTTCGGCACCTGGAAAAGTATGGCTATTTACAGCTCGATGTGCATCATCGGTTATTGCCGAATGGCAAAATAGTTAGGTGTGGACCATTTGCCCCGAGCCCACAAGGAGATGTGGAATGAAATCCGGAGATGAGTTACTGTTTAAGTTCCGGATGGAACTAATCAGGCACCAGGTTCGTAGACTTATAAGCCGCCGGTTTATTCTCCATGACTCTTGCCTGTTTGAACCGGCTGGGCATGTGCTTAGGTATTGGGCTAATCAGTGCAGGAATTAAATTATAAAAGATAATAACACTTATCTAAGGAGGTTGAATCAATGTGTGAGTGCGTAATTCCAGTTGATAGTGATGAATGGGAAAAGCTAATCCAGGAAGATAGAATCGATGAGGTTACAGCGAAGTGCCACTTTTGTCAGGCAGTGGTTACAGGTATGTTTTATTGTTTCGGCTGCAAACATTTTGTCTGTGACGCCTGTGATAGTAGTGCAGAGTGTGATGGGGATGTAGGCGGACATAGAAGATAATGAGTCTTATCTGAAGGAGATAGTTGACTTTTGGAGGTTTTCAAACGACTCCTATATTAAACGGTAGCAATAATCTTCCCCGGGCATGGGGAGCCCCGGGTTATCAAAACCTCCCCACCAGAAGTAATAGGAGGAAATTGATATGCCGATGTGGTATTCAATGCAGGAAGTAGCTGAGATGTTGCACGTCAGCCTACAGACTGTCAGGAGATGGATCCAGAATGACGGGCTCAAGACTTTCCGGGCCGGCAAGATCATCCGGATAGACAAGACGGACCTGGATAATTTCTTGAGAAATAAAACAGTCGACAGCGAAAGCTAACAGGATTGGAGGGTAAAATGAAAGTGCCTATTGAGGTTTTAGGCCACAAGGGCAACATAGTGGCTATATGGCCGAAACTTGCGGATGGAGTATGGTGGAAAGAGGACGTTTTCGAGATAAGACTCGACTTTGGGGGTGAAGAGTTTGGAAGCACGATAGGCTTTGGGGTATATATATCCAAAGCTACGGTGTTGAGTTATTCAGCATCCGGCCTCAAAAAGAAAATCATAGAGCTTGCTGAGCTGGAGGCCACAAATATTATGAGTCGATATGCTCAGGGTAAAAGGATAAGAAAGGCCGAGGAAAATAGGAAGGAAGAGATGGAGGCGATAGTCGCAGTATTAGAAGCGGGCCTCGGCAATGAATGATATGGAGATCCTGCACATCAGTTGCTTTACGGATTCGGGCACAGGGGATGACTTGCAAAATTATTTTCAAGGGGGAGCATTACGATGAGCTATGTTGTGATCGTCCAGAACCGCCACATTGAATCGTGCGGTGAGCCGCCGGAATTGGAGGCGGGCGGTAGTAATTGCTACACCGGCTATTATGAGAGCCAGAGCGGGGACCAGCTTGTATTTCAATATAACCGCTCTGTCGAAAGAGGGTTTCTCTGGCTGGGGGACTATAGCTGGGAGAAACCTCAGCGGGTAATAGGTGGTGAAGTCACCCTTATTTTAGGACAGGACGAAAAAGCCTGGCTAGAATCTGTTTGGAAAGTAGCAACGAAGGAGAGGTAACATGAGTAAAAAAGCGATTATATTCAAGGGCGAGGACAGCATGTGGCAAATGCTGGCCGACGGCACCAAGACCTGGGATGCCCGGAAGGATGATATGTCCGACGACAGGATCTACCGGCTGCATTGGGGCGAATGGGTTTACCCTCCCCCGGGTGGGAAGCCTTGCCGGCAGCAGGTCGAGGATTTTGTCTCATTCGTAAATAAGACAACCGGTGAGGTATTGGTCTTCCGGTTCAGGGGAATAAAGTTTACAGATTGGGCTCCCGGCTGGGTGTTTATCCAGCTGGGCGGTCTCTTGCGGAGAGAGCAATGAGCAAAGGGGAATCTGCGGCAAGTGCCATAAGAAAATATAGGTGGTGACATGCAGGAAATAATCGTAAAACAGGTAGATGTCAAAACCGGCGAGAAAAAGGATGGCACTCCATGGAAGATGTTTACCGTTGTCGACGAAGATGGCGGCCGCTTCTCCAGCTTCGATACAAAACTGGACGGACTGCCGGCGGGAACCAAGCTCGAGGTAGAGACGAAAGTTAAGGGTAGTTACGTCAATATTACCAGCTTTAAGATACTCAGCAAGCCGGCAGGCGGCGCCGCTCCGGGCCCGCAACCGGCTCCAGGAGGGCCCGGGAGCGATAAAGCGGCGGCGGTCGGCGCCGTCTGTAAGTTATATGCTGCTACCCTGGGCGGCGCAGATCACCCGTATAAGGCCGATATCGATGACCTGATGAAAAAGGCTTTGATATGGTTGAGGGAGCAGCTGGGACCGGCGGCGGCCGGAGCTGGCAAGCCCAGGCCGGAGATCAAGAAGGGGCAACTGGATCCTAGTGTGCCTCCGCCGACGGAGCCGCTAAAAGATGTCGGCGAGTTATTTACCAGATGCCAGAATTACGGTGTGACCAGGACAGAAGCATTTGCCATTATAGGCGTGGACACAGCTGATCAAATCATCGACCTCGATGAGGCTTGGCAGGCCATATTCAAGGAAAAATTTGAGGGAGGTACTACAGCATGAGCGACGAGTACAAGATAAAATATACCCACATTCCATTCGGGTTATTTATGGCCACTATTGGCATATTGATCATAATGGCAGGGGAGCTGCCCGTGGGGATTTTCTCCGTGGGGACAGGGGTGTTAATTCTGGCTTTAGGATGGGCGGTATGGCGATTGAGAAAAATGGATTGAGGCAGATATCATTCGAGATCCCGATGCTGATTCCCCGGGTTCTGACTCCGAATAGATCCCGGGAGCTCCATTGGGGGACGGTTGCCCAGGCAAAGACGGAGCTGCAGGAGATTGTTTTGCTCTATGCCCGGGATGCCAAAGTGCTGTACCAGCGGAGGACAGGCAAGGAATGGGAGCCGCTTGAGACGGCGGCTATCTACTATACTTTTCACGTTAAGAATTGGAGCCATGTCAGGGATGATGATAATGTCATCGCCAGCTGTAAGCACCTGGTCGACATGCTGCAGCTTGATCATGCCGGCATAATAGTTAATGACAGCGGCCTGGTCACCGGGCAGATCTCCTGGGTCAAGGACGACTTGGCTCCGCAAACAGACATCATAGTGACCGAAATAAAGGTGGTTGATGACTAAAGAGGAATTTGTTGACGGCTATGCCATCCGCAGCGGGATGTCGGTTGAGTCATTCTACTGGCTGGGGCTAACCGCGGCGCCGTGCGATTGCGGGGAGCCGGGTTGCCAGGGCTGGCAGGTGATAAGTCAGCCGGATCCGCTACCCGACGGCCGTACGGCCTGGAAGCCTGGCGCCATGACCGGCCAGGACAAGCATGGGAAAAAAACAGGCGATGCCGAAGGAGGCAGACGTGGATAAATTGGTAATCAAACAGACGACAGGTTCAAAGGGCAAGCCTAAGCGCAAAGCCAAGGCAAGGGCGGTATCGAAGTATGAAGTAGAGGCTGACAGCCGAATCTATACGCTGAAGGATATGCAGGCTGCATGTAGAGAGATACTTAACAAAAAGCCAATTAGGTGTGCTATGTGTAGCCAGGAGTTAAGACTTCTGAGCTGGAACACAAAGGTAGATGTACTGGTCTGTAATAATCTTTTCTGCACGAAATACCGGCATCCTATATCGGTAGAGAAGGCTGCCTTGGCAGACCCAGCAACGCCGATAGCGGCGGTCATACGTGGCGCCAATCCCCCTGAGAATCCATATAAAGGTAAAGACAGTAGGAGGGCATTCGGTAAAGGGCAACAGAGCCTAGTTGATAATAATTGGATGAAAATTCGATGAAGTCAAAGTCGAGAATAATGGTCGTCGACAACGGGAAGGTCAAATGAATAAGTCTTGCCGTCGTATGAGATTCCGTGTCTGGATTGCTGGTTGTTTTGGCCTTATGGTCAAACGCTGCGCCTGGTGTAAGAAGATAGAGGGCGTTCAAAGAGGCCGCGGAGTAACGGGGATAACTGATGGGATATGCGGAAAGTGCCAGATCAAGCATTTTGGGAGGCTAGAATGACAAGGATGTTTAAATCGATTACCAGTACCTGGAATCCTGTTAAAGGCTGCCGGCACGATTGCAGCTATTGCTGCGCTGAGGTAATGGCCAACAGGTTTAGGACCGTCTCCGCAATATACAGGGACGTGTTCGAACCTAAGTTTATACCGTGGCGCATGGGTCAAAAGTTCCGGGCCGGTGATTTTATATTCGTCTGCTTCATGGGGGATCTCTTCGGCAAGTGGGTGCCGGAGGAATGGATCCGGAGAATCATCGAGCATATTACTAAATACCCGGAGACCGATTTCCTCTTCCTGACCAAGAACCCGGGCCGGTACCGGCTGTTTAAGTTCCCCCCCAACGCCGTCCTCGGCACCACGATAGAAACTAACCGGAATTATCTGCTCACTAATGCACCGGAGCCGCGGGAACGGTATATGGAGATGCTGGCCAGCCAACACCCGCGGCAGTTTATCTCTATCGAGCCTGTCATGGATTTCGACGACAATACTTTAATCCACTGGATCCAGTCCATAAAGCCGGAGCTGGTGGAGATCGGCGTCGACAATTATCACAACAACCTGCTGGAGCCGCCCTGGGAAAAGATATCCAGGCTGCTGATCGAGCTCCGCGCCGCCGGCATACCGGTGAACGAGAAAAAGAGCCTAGAGCGGCTCCATGCCTGATTGCATTCACTATGATGACCTGCAATACGAGGGTGGCCGGGAGATAGGCACCTGTCGATATTGCGGCCAGGTCAGGCAATATCCAAGGGACGGTAGAGGGATAATGGTAATCTTAAAGCCCGGGAGAATAATACCCCGGGAACAAATAAAGGAGGTCAAGAAGGTGCAAACGAAACCGGATCCAGGAATGACGCATTTGAAGAAGAGAGATTTTTGGCAGGGGCACAAAATAGAGATCGTAGCTGACCTGAAAAAGATCGGCAAGCCGGCCACCGAAAGGAAGTGGGGGATATCGAGCTCTGGAATAACCAAAATGATAAGAGACTGGATGGCTGAGGGCCTGCTTACTAAGAGGGAATTTAAGGCGATGAAAAAGCGTAGCCACGCCGAGGCCATCAAGAGAAGACGCGCTGCAGGGGATCAGATAGGCCATAAGGCCAAGGCAACGTCTCCGTCTTTGCCCCCCGAGGAATCACCGCCGGCGGTAGACAATACGGCGGATCCAGACATTGAATTTATCACCACTTCGCTGGAATATAAGCTGAAAGGTCGAACCATCAGCTGGAGCTCATCGATTCACTTCGAGCAGATGCGCGGCCGGTACGGCGCCAGCTTCACTTGCCTGGCGACAAAGTGGGGCCTGCAGATCAGCCTGGTCTTCTGCTGGTGGCTGGTTCAAATCCATATAGGGGGGCGCACCGTAGATGACGATTAGAATAGGAGACCACCTGGTTATCAAGAGGGACGGTAAAGTGCTGGGCCCGGAAGATGAAGCCTACCATGAGTTCGAGGTCTGGACATCTCCTAGATCCTATCGGGCACTCAGAAGCAAACACCCGCCTAAACTCGGCTATGTTCTTAATGTCGAAGTAGTAAAATAGGTATTTCTTAAGAAATAAAGGGAGGGTAATATGCGAATAAGCCACAGGCTTAGAAACAGGGAAAAGATATATCGGGCAACAGTGGACATCATTCAGCTTGGTAAAAATAAGAGCAAAATGGAATCAGTAGTTATTGCCGGCAGTATTGAAGCTGCAGGAAAATTGATGCGTGCCTATCTTAAAGAAGAGCTCCCGAGTATTCCCCCGAGCTCGCTGTCTATAGCAATCTATGTTGATGTAGCTCTTACCAATTAAGGAGTATGCCATGAGGAAAATCAGAGTGTATCCGGACAGTGTACTAAATAGGGTATCCAGGAAGGTCACCAAAAAACTGCTGGCCACCGACGAGGTTGCCGGCATCATCGATGACCTGGTGACACATCTCTGGGAAGGCACCGGTAAAGATGCGCCGGTCGCGTTGTCCGCGGTGCAGCTGGGGGAGCTGCTGCGGATCATGGCCTTCTTTCTGCATCCGGACGGCCCACTGGATGATCCAGAGGAAATAGTCGTCTTAATTAACCCCGAGATAACGTATAAAAAGAAGATGCGCTGGGTGAACGAGAGCTGCGCCTCATTACCCGGGCGGAAGTTCACTCTGAGGCGGTTCAAGATATGCAAGATCCACGGCATGCTTCCCGACGGCACCCCAAAGACATTCCGCGGCCGGGAAACCCTGGCCCAGGTCTTCCAGCATGAGATAGACCACCAGGACGGCATACTGTTGAGCCAGATCGGCCAAGAAGTTAGATAATGGCGCTGTCCAATATTGAGAGGGAAACTATCATCACTTTTAATGACGAGGAAGCCACCGCCAACGTCTTCACTTATAACAAGACCTGGCAGCAGCACATCGAGCAGCAGCTCCGGATCCGTCCGGACGAAAAGAACCGCCATGGCGGCAGGTCCTACACCTTGCCCAAGGGTTTCAGCAAAATGCCGCGGGGCCCGCGGGTGCTATCGGAGGCAACCCGCCTGTAAATGCAATGCCGATAAGGTGCCCTCAATAGTCCTTGACCCGTTTGCTGGCGCCGGCACCACTCTTTGGGTAGCTAAGAAACTTAACCGGCAGGCTGTCGGTTATGAGCTGTCGCCTGAATACTGCGACCTGATAGTAAAAAGAAACCAGCAGCAGGTGATGAATGGATAAGATACTGTCATTTGGTGGCGGCCTGCAGACAACGGCTCTGGCCATTCTATTAGCAGAGCGGAAGTTCCAGGTCGACGCCGTAGTGTTCTCCGACACCGGTGGCGAAAAGCCGGAGACCTATTATTACATGGAGCACTACATCGAGCCGCTGTTGCATTCTGCCGGCTATGATTTGATCCGGGTAAAGCATCATCGCCAAAGCCTGTACGATAATTGCATGCGGCTTCATAATATACCTTCAATTAAATGGCGCTGGTGTACGGACCAGTGGAAGGTCCGGCCCATTACGAAATTAACAAAGAAGGCCGTGCAGCTGATAGGCTTTAGCACCGATGAAAGCCACAGGGCCGAGAGGCAGTTCAAGCGCGCCAAGGTAGAGCGGCAGTTCCCGCTAATAGAGATGGGTTTATCAGCGACAGACTGCCGGCGTATTATAAAAGACTTCGGCTGGCCTATGCCGGTGAAGTCCTCTTGTTACTTCTGCAGCTATCAGCGAATGAGTGAGTGGCAATGGCTGAAGACCACCCACAGAGACCTCTTTGATAAGGCACTAGCCCTGGAGGCCAATTTCCACAAGAAAAAGCCCCATACAAGGGCCACGGCCGGTCTGCTGCAGGGGCAGCCGCTGTGGCGGTTTGCTGCCGGCCAGCAGATGTACTTACCATTCGACGCCGAGTATTCATGTTATTCAGGATATTGTAGCCATTAAATATAAGGAGGTAGACAATGACTGTCGACCAGGTAAGGGCCATTATCCTGGCTTACTGGCGATATCAAAGGCAATGCCCGATGGTTGCCCTAGAGGCCAACTGCCAGCTTTCAGCCTACAATGATGGCGGGCAAGCCGATATCCTGGCGGTAACTAAGGCCCGGCTCCTGGCGGAGACAGAGATCAAGATATCTATCGCTGATCTCCGGAAGGACCAGCACAAGATAAAGCACCAGTTCTATAAAGCCCAGCACTTCGACCAGCCCCATGACTTCAGACAGGATCTTTACCCGGCCCACTACTTTTACTTCGCGGTGCCGCCCGACATAGCCAATAAAGCAGCGTCGATCATAGTGCAGCTCTATCCTTATGCCGGCTTATTGATTGCTAAGGACCTGCCGTTTCAATCTGGCCCGGTCGTCGACATGTCTCGTAATGCAAAGCTATTACATCGCCGGAAACTATCCGCAGCGGAGCTGGTCCGGATGGCCCGGGAGATGTCAGCGACGTGCTGCCGGCTGGCCAACAAGATAGCAAATAATGGAGGTTAATATGGATCAAGGATTTTGGAGATGGTATCTATCAGGATTCCTTTGCCTACCAAGATTGTGCAAGCAGCCCGCTGTCGAGTTTGTCTTTGGCGGCTTGGTATTAATAACGCTCCCTTTCTATTTTATAGTAGCGGGCTCTCCCTTGTGGCTCTTGGTTGTTATCACCATAGGTTTGACCACCGCGGCGCATGCCATCTGGAGAAAGATAAGAGACCACAGTAGCCCACTTTAACTATGCTTTAGCCTGTACCGCCGCTTTAACAAAGGGTAGTAGTTAAAGTACAAGGCTAATATAAGGCTGAATTAGCTTGACATTTACCGTATAGAAGGTTAAAGTGAGATTTTAGGGGTGAAAACATGGAGGATTTAGTATGAGAGTAAAGGAAGCGACGATCATGGTCAATATCATTAATTGCTACTGCTGCCCTTTTGTAGATGAGCCATGGGACCTCTTCAGGGCTCCCACTCAAAACTACCGGTGCAAAAAGAAGAGAAAGGAGATTGAGGACTATGGCGGCTTCGGGATACCTGATTGGTGCCCCTTGGAAGACTGGAGGTCAAAGTGATTATCAAAGAGTTTAGAGAACTGCCTAATATCGAGGGCTTTACTATAGGGAGCCTAAGGATTGATCCGGAGGGAATGGAGGTAGTTGGTTATGTTCTCAAAGACAGGGAGGGTATAAAACGCTACATTCTTCTCTTTGGTAAAGACCTTAAAATAGAGCCTTATTGGTAGGGGGTGAAAACATGGGGGAAATAGATATAACGAGATACAAGATCCGGGGGGAGGCAGCCAGGTCATTCTATGAGGCATCCGAGGTTAGTAAAACAATTCCCTGGTTTGATCTTCCCGAAGCGACCAGGGACTCATTCTATTTCAAAGGTGACAATCTGATATCCCGGCTCAAGGCCCTGGGTGTAGTGATAAAGGGTAAATCTACAGGATTCTCTCACTCACGTCTAGCTGACTACTTTACAGTGGAGTCGTTAACAGGAGGGAAATAGGATGCCAGGTCCGTCAGGTATATATCAAGAATATGATGGAGTAATACCCAGCAAGCGGATTGCTGGTGCTACCCTGCAGGAGATCGCCGATTATTGCGGTGTTTCTAAACAGAGGGTAGACCAGGTATTAAAACAATATTACCCTAATGCTAAGCCAGATAGAATAACCAGCCATGACGTTAGCATAATGTTAGGAATGTCGTGTGCCTCTATATTTCGGTTAATCCGGAGGGGTGTTATAAGTCCTACCAGAAGCGGCAAGGTAATGTTCTCATTTAGTAAAGAGGATATTAAAAAGCTGAGTGCCTATTTTAACAAACCCTGCAAGCACTGCGGTAAGCCAAAGCCACCAAGAAGCTCGGCCTATTGTAAAGAATGCGCTGCCGAAGCCTATAGAAACCATTACAAGTTTTTAAGCGATGAAGGTAAAAAGAAATATGGCAGGCAAACATCTGCTTGGGCTAAAAGAAATCCAGACAAAATGAAACCCATACAGGCAAGAGCTATGAAAAGATACCGGGAGAAGGGGAAAATTAAGATGAAAGTATATGTTATTAAACCGATGGGAGAGAAAGGCGGCGGTCTGATTTCAGATGATTTGGCTGTTATATCGGAATGCTTGGGTGGTATAGAGAATGAGGATATTGGGAATATATAAATAGGAGGCAACAATGTCAACCAGACTTAAAATCGATAACATACCCGAGGGGACATTCAACCAATTCGCCGGCGCGGAAGGTGAAGGTATGAGCTTACAGATAACCTGCGGTTCAAGAATTCTACTGCTCAACGAGAAGCAGGTTAAGCAGCTGGCAGTCCATTTAGGGCACTGGTTACCCGGGGCTACTACAGAATCTATCGTCCTGGAGGAAGCAACGAACAATATCCTTAATGTCTGCGGCCCGATGCTGAAGGACATTTTGAAGGGTATGCTGTTTCCTGGCAAGTCGCCGATCCCGGCCACGGTTATAAACCATGAAGCCCTTGGCGACTTTGGTAAGATTCTCAAATCCATGCAGGAGTTCCAGGAAGCCTCTGCGGGGGAACCCAAGGGGCATAAGTGCCGGCCGGATGCTTCACTGCGGAAATGCCTGGTGTGCGGGAAAATGATTAAGGCACCGAAGCCGGTATTGGATTTAACAGCGCATAGGGCAGGAGACTGGTGCTACCCGCTGATATTTGATTTTAGCGACGGCTGCCAGCTACAGATTCACGGTAAAGACTTCGAGAGCGATTGGCAGGTCAACTTGCTAGGTGGACTAGAAGTTACCTGCCCCCATGGATTATTCCAGTCACTAAAATATGGTTAAATAGGAGGTAACACAGGATGTCAGGACCAGTAAAGATCACTAACGGAGAAGTAGTCAACGCCCTGGGCGCCCTGGCCAGGCTGTCCGGGAAGCTACCGGTGCGCGTAAGTTTCGAACTGGCCAAGCTCGACGACAAGCTGGGGGGTTATGCGCGGCCGGTCGAGAAAACGCGGAAGGGGATTGTTGAGAAGTATGGTATTAAAATGGCCCGGGGGGAGGAAGGCACGACAATCATTACTGCTGATGTAAAGCCTGCAGGAGATTCAAAACAGGCCAAGGCAGCTGCCTCAAAGAAAGCGGAGGAAAACCTGGTGGCATTCCGGAAGGAAGTCACCGATCTCATGGAGCTGGACGTAAAGGACTTCCTGCTCCCCGGCATCACGGTACCGATCAAGCTGCCGGAGAAGATCGCGGCCACCTGCGATAAATGCCACCACAACATGGACCGGCCCTTCGAGATCGAGTCGTCTGTCCTGGTCGGTCTTCTGAAATTTGTGGAGATATAGTATATGGGCCCGGCCGGGGACGGTAATCCTCATTGGGGAGGGCTTCGGAACTAATGAGGGCCGTGGCCTGACCTCAGTTCCTGGCCGGCCCACCAATAAAGGAGAGATATGGATATCGACGGTAGAGTAAATGCAATCATACTTTATATCGACAGTACACGCACCATCGATGCGGCTACACGGATAGCCCATGTAAAGGACGAGATCGTAATACTGGTGACAGATACCGTATCGGAGGAAGCCGGCGCCCTGGTCGGCGACCAGATCAAGCGGTTCATTAGCGGCAAGTTCGGATTGTAATATGTCGAAGGGAAGTTATTTTGATATCGGCCATGCGCCATTAAAGTCGATTAGAAAGCGGGCTATAATGCCCATAAACTACATTGCTATCCAGCAGGCGCTGGTCGGCATTACATCGTCTGAGACGGCAAACAGGAAGTGGGGGCCCTACTTCCGTGTGTTGTGGGAGACCGGGATGCGTCCCGGGGGAGCCCTGAATCTCCGGGCCCACGACATCAGGACCAGCCTCCTGATTGTCCACCGGCTAAAGAAGGCTGGGCATCCGGAGGACGAGATAAGGATTCAGCCTTTACTGGAGTTCGAGCTAAAAGAGTATATCAAGAGCCAGGAGATCAAGGGCAGGCTGTTCCCGGATACCATTCAGGCGGTCCACTTCATATTCAACAAGGTAAAGAAGAAGGTGCTGCTCCCGGCAAGCATAACTCCACACAGCTTCCGGCACGGCTTCGCCCTTAATATCCTGGACCAGGCACCTCCGGAGCTGAAGGCCGATCCGGTGAGGTTGCTGAGGCTGCTGCAGAGGTCGCTGGCGCATACCTCTATCGCCAGCACTTCCGTCTATATCAATGCCGATAAAGAGGAAGTCGACGACTTGATAAAGGGGATGAAATTCTAGCCCTTATCAGGGCGGCTGTACGCGGCAGGGAGCGGCTTATGTGGGTAATTCAGGGGATTGGATTGCTAAGAGAGGCGAAGCCCCTCCTACTCATAATATTCTTTGGGCACAAACATAGGTGCCTCCGCCCATATAGTATGTAGCCAGGTAAACTGCCAGGCGTTTAGCCCTCTTCTCAAACCACTGCTCCATATCGGCAGAAAACTAGCCAAAAGCAGGAGCATAAAAGTATTCTTTTTCATAAGCATCTCTAGCCTCTTCAATAGCCTGTGCGGCAGATATATGCTCTCTCTTTTTTCTACCCATTGCCAGTAACTCCAGCGCGTTAAAGCCGCCCTCGTATGGAGGGTAGCGCCAGACCGGCAGCAACGCTGCTAGGATAATAAGCGGCCACATCGTTATGCGTCTCCTAAGTTCTACGCGACATATAATGGGCTGAAATGAACTATCACTGTTATGGCCCGGGTGAGCGTCACGGCGATCGGATTCTCGGCGTTAGTGCCGCCCCAATCCCACTCCCAATAATCGAAGATATACCCGGCCGCGGGTATCGCTTCAATGGTGGGAGTATCGCCCAGCTGCAGAGTCCCGGATACCAGTATAGCCTGCCCGGATCCGGCCGGCTCGATGCTGGCGCTTAGTGCCGATCCTCCGCCATTGCCACCGCCGCCCGGCGGTACCCCGGCCTCAGCTCCCTTCGCCATCACCAGCTTGTAGACCGCAAAGCCTGCGAGCCCGATAAGTGCGATATCCATTGTTTTCATTCCCATATCAATTCCTCCCTTTCACTAATAATATACCCACTACAACGACCGCAGCTGCTGCAGCTACCGCCCAGGCAACTCCCGAGACGATTCCGGCGCCGCCTGCGCCCTCCGGCCCCCAGATGATCCCCTTGACCTCGGATACTATCCTCCAGGTCAAGACCAGGAGAACGACAGCCAGGATCGCCAGTACTATCAGTCCCCAGAATAGCGGGCTTGCCGAAGCTGTCATCTCAACCCTATATTTCGTCTCCCAGATTGGAGAGGTATCCCGCCAGATCTTGATCCAGAGCAGCTTGCGGATTTTGCTCGTGGATGGGCAAAAGGGTTCCGCACCTACAGTCTCACGAATCAGTTGCTCATCCGAATTCAGCTTCCTACGGCTTCGTTGGTAGCTGGCTTCAAGCAGTGGTTCAAGCACAATCGCTCAGTCAAGAAGGGTGCGACGGGACTTTCTATCTTGGCTCCGTACTTCGGTAAGCGGGTTGAGACGGACGAGCATGGTGATGAGGAAGTCCTGATTCTT
>SDBT01010082.1_pt1 | contig 15288 bp, 14 predicted proteins | sample 2277101 | NCBI WGS metagenome assembly SDBT01 (sample SAMN10404973, study PRJNA504765) | marine sediment metagenome | isolation source: marine sediment core GS10_PC15, 103 cmbsf | place: Arctic Ocean: Southern Knipovich Ridge | collected 2010 | reverse complement strand
CCCGGACCGCCGGCGTTGGTGACGATTCCAACTCGATTGCCTTTTGGAATCGGCTGGTTGGCAATGGCCATCGAGATATCGAACATCTCCTCAATCGTATCGGCTCGAATCACTCCGCATTGCCGAAACAAAGCGTCAAAGGCCAGGTCCGTCTGCGCCAGAGCCCCGGTGTGAGACGATGCCGCCCGGGCTCCCGAGGCGGTCCGCCCCGATTTCACCACGATGATCGGCTTTTCCTGGCTGACTTCTCTCGCCAGTCGGATGAACTTCCTTGGATTTCCGAAGCTTTCGAGATACATCAAAATGACGTCGACCGAGGGATCGTCTTTCCAGTACTCGAGCAGATCGTTGCCGGAGATGTCGGCCTTGTTCCCCACGCTGATGAACATGGACACACCGAGATTCAGCTTGTTGGCATACTCGAGAATGGTCACCCCCAGAGCGCCGCTTTGAGACACGAATCCCACGTTGCCTCGTTTGGGAATCGTCGGGGCAAAGGTGGCGTCCAACCTTACATCGGGATCGGCGTTGATGACTCCCATGCAGTTGGGCCCCACCATTCGCATCCCGTGCTCTCGGATGATCCGAACCAGCTTCTTCTCCTCTGCCGCCCCTTTCTCATCGGTTTCTTTGAATCCGGCGGATATCACCACCAGTCCCTTGACTCCCGTCCTTGCACACTCTTCCACCACCGACGGAACCGACTTCGACGGCACCACGATGACCGCCAGGTCGGCCGGTTCGGGCAGCGCCGAAATGCTGGGATAAGCTTTGACGGAATGGATGAACTCGGCCCGGGGATTGACCGGGTAGACGAGGCCGTTGAAATCCGCCTCCAAGATCTTGTCGAAGATCTCCCGACCGATTCCACCTTTCGAGCTAGATGCACCCACGACGGCAACCGACTTGGGACGAAAGATAGCATCCAGGGACTTGCTCTTCGGCATCGTGCTCCTCAATCAAGTTCGATAGAGAACCGCCAGCGGAGTGATGGCTTCCCAGGGGCTGGCACCACCGTGGCGATAACGTGGACGCTTGTGCCGGGCAGACGGCTTCCAGCGAGCATCCTCCCGGAATCCATGATCGGAGAAAAGCAGAACCAGGCTTCCGCGCGGAGCCTCTTCGAGCAGCACCGCGAGAGTGCGCCGGCTGTGGAGCTCGATCTCCCGCAGCAGGTCCACCAGGTCCGCCGTCGACTCGTGCACCTTGTCGTCCACCAGGTTTAAACGTTCGACCCACTCCCCTTGCGGCCCCACCAGCGATAGGAAACCGGGCAGCAGATGGCGAGGCTGCGAGGATGGCTCCTGCCGATAACCCGCGGCCGGCTCCGCGGCTCGTAACTCCTCGCCCGGGAGGGCCAACCCCGCCCTTTCGAGCTGAACTTTGGTGGAGGTGGGATAGGCGGACCACAAAGCCACCTCGTCCACCACTCGGTAAGTGGCACGGAGATCGGGCAGGAGTTTGTCCTTGAGACGATGCCAGACATCCCACCGCATTCCGTCCATCAGGACGAACTGCACTCCAGTGGGGCGAAGCTTTTGTTGATACTTCCGGATAAGCGGCCCGAAGACATCTTCCAACCGGACCGGCAGCCCCTCACCCTTTTCACTCTTGCCGGGTAAAGAATCTAGGTAGAAACGTTCGAAATCCTCGCTGACTTTATCGAGAGCTTTCCGATGAGGTGCAATGAGCGGGTTGAGGTCCACTTGCTCACTCAAGGCGAGCGCTCGCACCGTTTCTTGAAGCTCGGAAACAGTGAGATCGGCAAGCGCCAGGTGGTGGCGGAACAGTTTTTCCCAGGCCGGCACCGTATCCAGATCCTGGGCGGGAAGGCCCTCGAGCCGCGCGGTTGTCTTATGGATTTCGACGCCGAGCTCGAGTGCTCTCGCGAGCTCGGCCACTCCCAATCGACTTTCGAGAGCAGTGGGCAGCTCCGCTGCCCCAAGGTTTGCGAGCCCGGCAACCAAACGCGGGGTCAAAGCTCCGGTGACCAGCATCCGCAAAAGCTTTGCACCCGCTTCCTGAATCACGAAGCGAAAGGCACGTTCCCCGAATACTTGTTCGAGCAGCGCCGTCGGGTCGTCTTCCGAGCGAACCGAGGACAAAAGACTTTCCCGCTCCTCGCCGGACAGGGCACGCTCCGCCCTGTCGAGCGCTTCGGCCGCGGCGGCGGATTGCTCCTCTACGAAGCAGGAAAAAGCCTCACTCAGAAGAGACAGGACGCGAGAGTCGAGCTCCGCTCTTTGCAGTCCCTCTTGGGTGGCGCCCCGATAGCAAAAGACCGCTTCCCGGAGAGCCGCAGCCTCACCCACCCGATCCCACCACGGGGAAAGCTCGGGATAGCGGTTGTCGATGAGCTCTCGCAGGCGGCTCTCGACCTGTGCCGCCGGGCCGGAACGGGAGACGATCCGTACATAGTCATCCGACTCGAGAGGAGACTCTCCATCTATCCAGCGCTCCACCACCTCCATGAGCTTGGCTTTCGGGAAGCTGCGTTCGACGAGCCGCTCGGCTAGATCTTCGAGCACCCGATTCACCAGAACGAACTCCCCCGCCAGAGCGGCATTCACCACTCGGACCGCGTCGCGGTCGACGATCTTGTCGGCTCGCTTCAACAGCTCGGGCGCTTCCAGATCGAGCGCGAGCATTTGCCGGATTTTTTCGGCGAGGGACTTTTTACCTACTTCGTCAAGGCCGAATAGAGAGGCTTCGATCTTTTCACGGTACGGTGCATCTCGTAAAGCGGACAGATACTGCCGGGTACCGCGCTCGATACCTGCTTTGATTTCCGCGGCCCGCGGAAAAATGACTTCTTCTCCCAGACGGAAACCGCACTCGCAGGTCGCCTGGGAACGCAAATCTTCGGGCGACAGACGGCAACAGGTCCGGGCGGCGGCTCCGTCGATCAGTCGATCGAACTTGACCCGATCGTCATCGACGGAGATCAAACGAATCTCCGCAAGACGCTGGAGCAGATGGTAAGCTCGCCCGTCCCGCAACTTGACCAGAGGCTCGATTCTTTCCGGAGATTTCTGCCGGCGATGATCTTCCTCATAAGCCTGCCCATAAGCGGACAAAAAGTCCTGAAACTCGCCGCGAATTCGGCGCACCACCTCCGGTGACAGAGGGGCTTCGGCGCGTGCGGCCTGCTCCCGCAGTCCATCCCGGCGGGTGGCGAGCTCCCCGAAGTGGGCCGGAAACTCCAGTGCCGGGTCGGCGAGGTATTTTTGAACGAACAAATACCGTTGCCACTCGTTGGAGAAGAAACCGGACAGGATCTCGAACTCTTCGATCAGCCGGGCGGCTTCCGGCTCTTCTCTGCAAGCCCGAGCCAGTCGTTCCAGCCCTTCTCGAGCCCGGTAGGATGTTTTGACCTCGCCGAGGATCTTCCGCAACCCCTCCAGACGCTCCGAGAGACCGGCCAGATCGAGGTGGGCCACCGACCGGTACGATCGGGCCCGATCGAGCTCCACCCCGACGTTATCGGCACGCTCCGCCGTCTCTGCTTTCCAGCTCAATACCTGCTCCCAGAGCTCTCGTTGCTGGGCGTAGCCAAAGGCCCCTTCTTTGAAACGACGGGGAACGAAAGGCAAACCGGCTAAAACAGACTGGAGATCTCGAGACACCATCTCCCCGGGGCCAAGGTGGTCGACCCGATCCAGAGACCGGAAGTCCAGGGTCTCCAGACTCATCTTGCGGCCTTTCGAAAGAGCCGTGAGCTGTCCGGAAAAAACGAGCGCCAGAACCGCCAGATCGAAATGAGCCCGGTTGAGTCCAAAGGGTCCTTTTCTCAGATCCTGATACAAAACGTCCAGGGCCACCTGTCCCGCCCCCACCCGATCGAGAATGAACCGCACGAGCTCGCTTTGCTTCGGGTCGGCTTGAAGGCGGAAGCCGGAAGCCGTCCTTTTTACCAGGCCCAGAGGCCTCAAGTGAGCATCCAGAGCACTTCGGAGCGCCTCGGAGCACTCGCGCATCTCGATCTCTCCCGCCAGAAAGAACTTGAGCAGCAGATCCTGCACTGCTTGCGCGGCGGGGAGCTCCAGGGTAGGGGCGATGAGATAGTGACGAGGGTAGCGCCGTTCGAGGGCAATCTCAGCGATTCTTTCGAGCAACCGATCGAACGCCAGGGAGGGCAAGTCGGCGGGAGAGAGAGACGGCGCTTCCAGCGGGCTCGAGAAGGACCCTTCTCGATAGGCCCTCTGGACCAGGCTTTCCACCAGTTCTTTGTCTTCGCGGATGAGCGAGTCCAGGGAGGCTATGACCCTTTTGCCCACATCCGAGCCTTCGGCTCGAAAGTGATCTCGAACCGCGAGCCTCGCTGCTGCTTTTCGAATGATCTCCGCCGGCTCATCACCCCATGGACGCGGCGCCCAGATGAGATAAGGCTCGGGTCCTCGATCCCGGAGGCGGGCCAGGAGCCCCGTGAGATCGGACTCCGATGCCACCTGAGGAGCCATCAAGATCAAGCAGAAGTCCAGCTCGGTCTCCATGAGCTTCTGGTGGATCTCGTCCAGATGGGCGTCGGAGACCAACGCATCTTCTTCTCCGCGGCAAAAGAGAAGCACTCCTTCGCGGCGGGTTTTTTGCCACGAGACCCGGCGGGTGCTCCGTGGGGCGGAGACGAGAGAAGAAAGGGGCAAAAGGGAGCTGGTCACCGAGGGCAGGAGAGACTCCACCGCCCGGCCGAGGGTAAAGCCGGGATCCTTCAGAAGCGCTTCCACCCGACGTTGTTGGATGAGGGCCACGTCGGCGGTCAGGTCCACGAAGTACACGTCTTCGTGGGGATGTCCCTCGCTCTCCACCGAAATGTAAGCACCTTGCTGCTGCATCTTCTCGAGTAGGTCGTGAATGAAATCGTAATTTGCCGCCGGGTCGAGGTCGGTCACCCGGTAAAGAAGCATCTCGGCCAGTTGCGTCACGTTGCGGCGGCGGCGAATCGGCGAGATGGCCAGAAGAATCAGGATCTTCAGCAAACGAAGCGCCGTTTTCCGATCCTCGACATCTGGAAATAGCTTAGGCATCTCCTTCTCATAAAAAGCCAGCACCACGGTGATGAAAGGCGCCGTTTCCAGAGTCTCTCGTATCCGCACCCGGAAGTGATCCAGTATCGTTTCCGGGCCGAGAAGCGTTTCCGCCGCAAGGTCCAACATCCCGGGAATCTGCCGCTGAGGGTCCCCGGCAAGCTGATGGTGTAGAAAGTCGACCGCTCCACGGTGTCGGCTGAAAAAAGGCAGCAAGTCGTCCAAGAGGTCGATTGTCGCCGGATGAACCGGATAGAGGGCAACGAAGTCCGATTCGTTCACACCGAGACCGGTAAAAGCGCTCTTGAGCCGCCGGTACATTTTCGAGATAGCAGCTTCGGCTGCCGGCTTTTTCTTGATCAATCGAGACGAGGCAAGCTCGCGCAGGTGTTGACCGGTGAGAGAAAGCCGAACCGGGTAGCGGTCCTTGATCTTTCCGAAAGTGGTTTGATCGATCTCGCCGGTGGTCTCGATGTGCTCTTGAAGAGAAGCAACAATGGTGAGCGGCATACGCCGGCTGGCTTCACCCAAAAACTGCAGGAAGCGTATGTCCTCGTTGAAAGCACGGGCATCGGGCTTGGACCGGAGAAACTCCGAGAGCTCGTCCAGGATCACGACCGCCCGGCGTGGTCCCGTCTCACCTAGCTCGGCCGCCATGGCATCGAAGAAGCCCGCCCGCTCCCTCCGGACTCGAAAAGGAAGATTCAAGCGTCGGACCAGCTCGTCCAGGAGATCGGGCCAGGCGGGGTCGAAGAGCCGGCGAGTGTCCACCGAGGTTTCTTTCAAGAAATCCCGCAGTGCATCTTGGTGCCGAGACTCGATAGCAGCCCGAATCTCGTTGACGGCCCGAGGGTCGGCGGCAAAGGAAGGCGCCAAACCGAGTGGGGTGGCAAAGCCGGACTCCAGGGCTAAGAGACAGATGTCCTCGAGGGCAACCGAGCCGGCGTGCTCCACCAAGGAAATCGAGGCCACCGCGTTTGCTTGCTCGGACACCGAAAGCCGGCGGCGCAGTTTCCGGTAATTGGGCTCTTGCCGCACAATGGCTTCCCACGCTGTGTCCGATCGCAGAAGCAGGTCCAGTACCGCGAGCAGGTGGGATTTCCCGGAGCCGAAGTTGCCTTGAAGGAAAAAGCCCTGCCCGTCCTCACCTCCGGCCATGCTTTCGAGAACCGTCGACAGGGCGAAGTCGCTGTCGGCGGTGAGAATGAAGTCTTCGAGCAAGCTCGCCGAAAGATTGGGATCTTCGAGATCGGCGAGCTGTATGACGGTTCGGACCCTGGGCAGGCTGACCAGGTCTCCAATCCGAGCGTTGGGTGGGTGGCTCATGTGAATTACCGGCCTTATATTCTCATATAGGAGGCTCGCGTTTCAGACGAATGGGTTTTCGATCACGACCCCGGCAATTCGCTGGCCGGCATTCAGATCCTCCGACAACAGCAGAGAGGCAGCACCTTTCGCCGCCGCAACGATGATCAGCGCGTCCCAGAAGCTGACCTGGTTGGCCTCCTCGAGCTCCGACGCGCGAAAAACATCGGCGCTGTCGATGGTTTCCGTTTGCCACAAGCTGTAGTTACGCGCGATTTCGCGAGCCGAAGACTTGCTAATCGGTTGTGCGATTTTTCGAGTGACGTTGACGTAGAACTCCTGAAGGACCTGCGTACTGACAACGCCCTTTTGATCTTCCCAGAGCTCCCTAACGATCTCGGCCGCTTTGCGATGTTTCCGGTCGGCGTCTAGATCATGGGCGTAGATGAGAACATTCGAGTCGACGAAAACTCTATCTTTCATGGAGCTCTTCCCGATTTACCCTTTTGCCTCCGAGGTGGAACCCTCTCTCCAGAAACTGCAAAGCCGAGCGACGGGCGGTTTCGTAAGCTTCGTCGTCGCCCACGAGTCTCCCTAATTCGGTGGCAAGAAGTCTACTCACCGAAGTTCCCCGTTGGGCCGCAAGAACTTTAGCCTTCCGGATCAGTTCCCGGTCCAGCTGAATTGTGAGGTTTTGGCGTTCTGCCATTTCTGACTCCTTTCACCACGTATTTCACGTGCACCACGTAAAATAAGTATAACACTTAAAATAGTCGTGATCCCTTCCTGCCCTTTGTTCCTTATTCGGGCCCGTGCTACCCTCGGGCCACTATGAAGATCTCTGCTTTCGAAGCCATGACTTTCGACTGCTACGGCACTCTCATTGACTGGGAGGCGGGCATTGCGGCACAACTGGAAGCTTGGGCCGAACGCCATGGCGTATCGGCCGAAAAGGAAGATCTCCTTGCCGCCTTTGCTCAGGCAGAGGCACAGGTCGAATCTAGAATGGCCACCGCTTTGTACCCCGACATTTTACGGGCGGTTCACGGTGAAGTCGCTTCGCACTTCGGTGTCCCCAGTGAGAGCGCAGAGGCCGATTTGCTGGCTCATTCGGTTGGAGATTGGCCGGCTTTCCCCGATACGCAGGAAGCCCTCCGCAAGCTCAAGGAGCGGTACCGGCTGGTGGTGGTTTCTAACATAGACCGGGCTTCGTTTGCTCGCACCCAGGAAAAGCTGGGCGTCGAGCTCGACGCGCTCATCACCGCCGAGGACGTGGGGGTTTACAAGCCCGATCTCCGAATGTTCGAACGCACCTTCGAGACTTTGGCCGAGATGGGGGTAGACCGAGCCCGGATTCTCCACGTGGCTCAAAGCCTTTATCACGATCACGTACCCGCCAAGAAGTTGGGCCTCGCCACCGTTTGGGTGAACCGGCGCCGGGGACAAGATGGCTGGGGAGCCACCCGCCAGCCGCAAGGCCAAGTGGTGCCGGATATCGAAGTGGCCAGCCTGGCCGAGCTCGTTGCCCTGGATGACGCCGAGCGGGAAAAACCGACTTCATGATCGACCGCGCCGATGGCCGATTGGCATGATAGCTAGAGGCACTTCCTTTCCTGAAAGACCCAAAGTCTTTGTCACCACCCGGTCATCGAAGGCACCCACCACGACCGATCCCAAGCCCAGGGCTTCGGCTTGAAGAGAAACGCTTTGCACCACATGGCCGACTTCCATGTGGACATACTGCCTGCCTCTCTGGCCGTACTTCTTGGTGGTTCGTTCATATACCGCCGCGATGGCGAGAACCACCGCAGCGTCGGCGATAAATTCCTGCTTCAACGCAGCAGCGGCCAGGCGAGATCTTGAATCGCCTTCTTCCGCACGCAATAGGTCATGAAAGAGGGGGCGGTAGCGATAAACCCCGGCCTCCATCTCATGCACTTGCCCAGCAACCAGGACGAGCTCGAGTGGATAGAGAGCACCAGCTGAGGGCGCGGTCCGCAAACCTTCCTTATCGGTGACGCCCTGCGCCGCCCACAAAATTTGTGAGACCTCTTGCAGTGTCAAGGGCTTGCTCACAAACTCACGAACCGACCGTCTCTTTCGCAAAACCTCTTCTATCGAAACCTTACTGTCATAACTTGGTTGGGGAAGCTTGAGGACCGGGGACGAGTCGTTTACCATAACCGCTTCCTTTTCAAATGCGAGCAATCTGCGGCAAATGATCGAAATGTTGATCCTGCGAGAGGAGCACGAGGTTGTGCTGGAGAACCAGTGCCGCGATCCACATATCATTGGTCGGGATGGGCGTTCCCTGCCCGCGCAATTGACGATAGACCGCCGAATAATGGTGGGTGGTCTGGTCGTCGGAATAGAGCGTTTGGACACCGTCTTTCATCAGGAACCGTCGCAGCACCTGCTCGTTTCGAGCTCCAAACTTCCCTACCGCGAATCCGGCACGCAACTCCCCCAGCACAACAAAAGGTATAAGAATGACTTCCGCTGTCTCGAGAGTGACAACCGTTTCTTCTTTTCCGCGGCAGAAGTCGGTATACCGGTTGGTATCGATGGCAAGTCTCATTTCCACAGCTCTTCATCAATAGCATGCTGGTCAACGATCGCTTTATCGAAATCAGGATCTTCTTGCCAAGTGCCCGCGAGATCGCTGAGATCGCGACACCGGACTGGATCGCCGGAAAACCCAAGGGAACGTGCTAAAGCCTCAACGGCAACCTCGTTCAAGCTCTTGTTCTCGGCTCGTGCCCGCTCCCGAAGCGCTGCATCCAGAGCATCGGGAATATTCCTAATCGTGTATTGCATGCAATTATTGTATGCACTGCAGGCAACCAATGCAATCTATCAAATAATGACCTATCACTGTCAATTTGTATGTCCAGGAATTCAATGCATAGTCGCTTTATGAAGCCAGTATCTGTTTACTTGCCGGAGTCCGCATACCAGGAGATGAAGTCTATTGCCGAGCGTCAGGGAAGGCCGGTGGCCGAGCTGATTCGCCAGGGCATGATGGACTACTTGGAACGTGAGCGGAAAGCCAACCACTCGATGATGGAGATCCCTCCACACAGAAGCGGAAAGCTCCTCAAAGGCTGGACTCGATCGGACATTTTGGAGGAGATGCTGGAGTCGTGATCCTCGAAACCGTCACCCCGGAGTTATGACAAGCCTTTTGCCACTTTCTTTCGCATGCCGTAGAGACTCTTCACTTCCGGGTGAAGCTTGAGAGCTTCATCCACCAGATCGACCAAATGCTGCAGGCGGTCGGCGTTCCTGCAAAGCGACTCGAGAGTCTTCCGCACATAGAGATTGGCGGGATCGGCAAGCAGGGCTTTGCCCAGAGTTTCGATGGCCTTATCGGTCTCCCCGAGCCTCCGATAGCAAAAACCGAGCTGTGAAAGCGCATAGGCGTTGCCCGGCTCCATGCCGAGTGCCGCCTCGTACTCGGCGGCCGCTTCCCGGTCGCGTCCCGCCCCTCTCAAACGATCCGCCGCCAGGGTTTTCAAGTGTGGATTTTTGGCCCGGCTACCACTTCGCATCAGGCCCTTCAAAGCGGTGGCTGCCTCGTCGGCAGGAGCATCGGCGGTACGAAGTCGCATCAGCTCTTTATAGGCAAAGCGATCGTTGGGCTCCCGCTCGACGAGCTTTTCGTAAAGCGCAACGGCTTCCTCGTTCCTGCCACGCTTCGCTTCGGCGGCCGCCAAGCCACGCAAAATCCAAAGGTCATCGGGGAAACGCTCCAGACCCTGCCGGGCCGCCTCAGCGGATTCTTCGTAGCGGCGGAGCCGATTGAGGGCCAGCACATAGCGAGATGTATAGTAGGCTGTCGCCCTCCGATCCAGGAGCTCACGATAGAGCTCCGACGCTTTCCTGAAATCTTTTCGGTCATAAGCTAGATCCGCCCCGACGGCGACCACCTGCTCGTGGGAAGGGTCGGAAGCTTCGGCGCGTTTCAGCAAGGACGCCGCTTCCGCCGGTTTGCTCATCCGCCGCTGCAGATCGGCCGCCCAAGCCAACAATTCGGCATGATCCGGAAAAAGCGCAACTCCCTCTTCGATTTCTCGCTCCGCTTCCCGGAAATCCCTGGCGGCGAGGAACCGCCGCACCCTCGCGACTCGTTGTCGAATTTCCGAGTAAGACGCCTCCAAGAGCCGATCTCCCTTCCGAGGTTTATTATGTCTCAAAAGCCTTTCTTGATGTATGATTTACGGCAGGAAACGAGACGGAAAATGAAACGTGCTTTCTCAAAAGCTCTTCCTCTGCTTTGCTTGATCAGCATGCTTGCTGCTTTGTACGCCGCTTTTATCTATGCGCCCACCGAGCGAACCATGGGCGACGTGCAACGCATCTTCTACTTCCACGTGGCGAGCTGGTGGATTGCCTTCCTGGCCTTTGCGGTGGTGTTTGGTGCCAGCATCTCTTATCTGATCACCCGCAAGCGCGACCACGACAGCGTGGCTTTGGCCTCGGCGGAGATCGGCATTGTCTTCACCTCCATCGGACTCATCACCGGTCCCCTATGGGCCAAGCCGGCCTGGGGCATTTACTGGACCTGGGACGCGCGGCTGACCACCGCACTGGTCCTGTGGCTGATTTATATCGGCTATTTGATGCTGAGGCGTTACGTTCCCGATGAGGCCAAACGGGCCAACTTGGCGGCGGTGGCCGGCATCATCGGCTTCATCGATGTGCCCATCGTCCACTTCGCGATCCGCTGGTGGCGCACCCAACATCCCCAACCGGTTATCATGGGCGGCTCAGATTCGGGGCTGGCGCCTCCGATGTTTCATGCTTTGATGGTGAGCTTGATGGCCTTCCTCTTCCTTTACCTGTGGTTTATGGAAAAACGACTGTCTATCGACCGCGCTCAGCAAGAGGTCGAATATCTTCACAAGGAGCTCGAGGCACTATGAGCAATATGAGCTACCTGTTTGCTGCTTATGCCGTGATTTGGCTGGCTCTTTTTGCTTACGTGATGAGCCTTTCGAGTAAGCAAAAAACACTGGATCAAGAGATCGAGACGCTCAAGAAACTACTGAAAGAGAAGAGCTAGCGAGCTCGGTCAGGTGCAATGCCGTCATTGCTGCGAGCCAACACTCTGTTCCTTGCTACCTCGATATTTTTCGCCGTGCCCGGCAGCTCGCTCGAGACCATTCGGCCGGCCGACGCCTCGGACATTCTAAAGCTAATAAGCCAGCAACGGGGCAAAGTAGTCCTGCTTAACTTCTGGGCGACCTGGTGCCCTCCTTGCATTGAAGAGTTCCCGGATCTCGTGGCGGTGGAGAAAGGCTACCGGGACCGTGGCCTGGTGGTGATCTCGGTGTCCGCCGACTTTCCAGAGAAGAAAGAATCGAAGCTCCGACCGTTTCTCGAAAAGCATAACCCTCAGTTTCCCGTCTATATCATGCGGACGACGGATCCAAATGATTTCGTCCGCAAAATAGATCCGGAGTGGACCGGCACCCTTCCCTCCACGTTCTTCTTCGATCGGGAAGGAAAAAGATCGATAAAGCGCTACTCCAAGATGAGCCGGGAGGAAATCGAGAGAATTCTTGAGGCTCTCCTCGACGAACCAAAAGATTAGCTGGGCCCGATGGGTGGGCGGATGGATCGGCCTGCTCCTGGTAGCAGAAGCATTTCTTCGCCTTGCGGCATTGGCCGGTGGGCCGATCAACTTCGACGTCGGCCCTTCGACGAGCGCCTACATCTCCGGCTTTACCGAAAGTGAAGAACGTGTTCCGGTAAGCTTCCGCTGGACGCTAAAAACCAGCACCATCGAACTGCCTCTCTCGGCGCCCGGCACATCCACCCGGTCCGGCACCCTGGTCATCCGCTACGCCCGGTTCCTCGACAGCTATGCCGAAGTCCGTATCTTCGCCGGTGGGACTCAGGTAGCATCTTTTAGCGCTCGACCGGGACGATTTCGTACCCAACGGTTTCCGGTTCGATTCCCGAAAGGCCCGGTGCGAATTCAGTTTCTGACCGACGATCCCGATCCGTCACGCCTCGGCATAGCTATCGACTGGATTCGTCTCGAAGGTGAACCCTGGACACTGCCGCTTTCCTACCTCACTCCCCGCCTCCTGATTGGCGGCGCCTTTATTCTGTGTCTTGTCTCCGGGTTTGGAGCCCCGGGCGCGTTCGGGTTCGGGCTCGCTCTCGCTCTTGCTCAAGCCCTCTGGTTTGCCCTGGATCCGTTCGGGATGACTCATGCGAGCGGCCTGATCGTCATTCCCGGCCTCGTCCTCACCAGCCTCACCGTAGTGCTATTCCGCAAGCACCGGAACAAACGTTGGTTGGTGGTGATCTTCCTCGCCGGCTACCTGCTCAAGGGAGCCGTGATGTTCCATCCCAGCTATTACTATGCCGACGTGCGGCAGCACCGGCGATACGTGTTTGCTTACGAGCAGGCCGAAGGAACCATTCCCGAGAGAGGACTGGCCGCCCAGGTACACATGCAAACCGCCTACCCTCGTTGGGTGGCAGGCAAGGTTTACGCCTTCCCCTACTCACCCATCTTCTTCATTCCCTTCACCTGGCTTCCCAGCGACCTGCAGCTGGTCGAAGATGCCTTGAAGCTTGTGGTGTTGGCGGCGGGGGCGGCGGAAGTCCTCGCCGTTTACTGGCTGGCGGCCACCCTGCTCGGCCCCGGTGCCGGGGTGGTGGCTGCGCTCCTTGCCGCCTTCTTGCCTCCCATGTACAGCCGTTTGGTTTTGGCCATGTACCCGACGATTGCGGCCCACTTGCTCGATACCTTGGCGATCGGCGCGGCCGCATCGCTCGCCCTTCGCCCCGACAAACTGCGCGGACTGGCTGGTTTTGCGGGAGCCACCTTTGGCTCCTTCTTGACCTACATCTCGAGCCTCTTCAATTTGACCGCTTTCGCCGGATTCTTCGCTTTGCTCGAGAGGAGACTGGCGTGGCGAGTGATCGCGGTGACCGGAGCCGCAGCAGCCTTGACCGTCATCCTGCTCTACTTTTCGTTCACAGTGACTTTTTTTCGGGAGATTCTGCCGGGCATCCTGTCTGCTGAAGGAGGGGCCAGGTCTGGAACGGAAGCGGTGGGCTTCAAAACTGCGTTTCAGCGAATCATCATCTTTTTTGGCTACGGTTACCCGGCTCTGGCCATTGCCGGTTTGATTCTCCTTCGGCGCCAACGACAGCCCCACGCCTTTCGGTGCCTTGCCGCCTACGGATTGAGCTTCTTGTTGCTCTTAGCCCTGCGGGCCACTTCCGGCCTTTTAAAAGATCTCAAAGAGATCCTGTTTCTGGGTCCTTTGATCGCAACCGCTTCTGCCGCCAGCCTGGCGGAGATTGCCGGTCGAGGCCGCTCAGGAAAGATCGCCGCGGTGCTCATCACCGTCGGCCTGCTCGTCTTCTGGCTGGGAAAGTACAGCGAGTTGTTGGCGACTCACATTACGTTGGCGGGTTTGGAGACACTGGACTGAAGGTTCAGCGACTCGCGGACGAGATACAAGGGTCGTTGGCGCACTTCATCAGTAACCGTGGAGAGGTACTGACCCAGCACCCAGAGGCCCAGAAGCTGGACGCCGCCCAAAAAAAACAGCCCTCCCGTCAAGGCGGGGGTGCCGAGCCCCATGGCCAGAATGGATCCCAGACATACCGCCAACCCAGTGATTCCGAGCAACCCGATGGGAAGACGAGAGAAGGAAAACATGCCGGCCATGGCCAGCCGAACCATCTGGGAAAGGCTGTACTTGCTCTCACCGGCGGCGCGAGACGGCCTGTCATAGAATACTCTTCCCTGGCGGAACCCCATCCAGGAGACCATGCCTCGCAGGAAACGATTTCTCTCCGGCATGCTGCGGAGAGCGTTGGCCGCCCGACGGGAAAGCAGGCGGAAATCGCCGGTATCCGGCGGGATCTCCACACTGGCCACCCACCTCATCAGGCGGTAGAAGGCGAAGGCGGTTCCGCGCTTGAGAACCGACTCGCCCGGCCTCGCCCGTCGCTGGGTGTAAACGACGTCGCAACCCTGCCTCCATTGCGACACCATCTCGGGAATGAGCTCCGGAGGGTCTTGCAAGTCGGAGTCCATCAGAATCACCGCTGCCCCACGCGCATGTTCCAGCCCGGCGGTGATGGCGATCTGATGGCCGAAGTTTCGGCTGAAGACCAGAACCACGACCTTCTCATCGGCTTCGGCCAATCTACGCAACAACTCCACCGAGCCGTCGGTGCTCCCGTCGTCGACGTAAAGGATCTCGTACGAAAGCTCCAGCCCCGCCAACACCGCTTCCAACCGGCGGTGAAGCTGCGGAAGGTTCGCTTCCTCGTTGAGTACCGGAAGCACCAGGCTGAGCTCAGGGTTTTCTACCATCGGACGGCCCAATTCGGCGCTTATTGTATATCTTGCGCCGCCATCTCACACAGATGTTTCCGCCACATTCGCATCGAGGTAGAATAAGCGCAGGATGAGTCAAAAACTAGCCGGCAAGGCAGTGCTCGTCACCGGATCCAGCAAAGGAATAGGTAAGGGCATCGCCAAAGTGTTTCTGCAGGAGGGCGCCCGGGTGTTTCTCTGTGCCCGGGGAGAAGGGCTTCTCGCCGAAGCGGCAAAAGAGCTCGGCGGCATCGGCCCGGAAGTGGGATTCCAGGCCGCTGACCTAGGCGATCCGCATCAGGCCGAGCAACTGGTGAAAGCCGCCCTCATGCGCTTCCCCGACCTCAACATCCTGGTCAATAATGCCAGTATTCTGGGCAAGCGCGCCCCGCTGGTGGAGGTCGACACCGAGACCTGGGACGAGGTTTTACGCATCAATACCTCGAGTCTCTTCTACACGACAAAGCCGCTCATTCAGAGTCTCATCCAGCAGGGAGCCGGCTCCATCATCAATGTGAGCTCCAGTGTGGGCAGGCGCGGCAAGCCGAACTGGGGGCCTTACGCCGTGTCGAAGTTCGGCGTGGAAGGCTTCACTCAGGTGCT
>SDBT01010081.1_pt1 | contig 15289 bp, 11 predicted proteins | sample 2277101 | NCBI WGS metagenome assembly SDBT01 (sample SAMN10404973, study PRJNA504765) | marine sediment metagenome | isolation source: marine sediment core GS10_PC15, 103 cmbsf | place: Arctic Ocean: Southern Knipovich Ridge | collected 2010 | reverse complement strand
CCATCCGCTGCCGAGACCACCAATACCGCCCCATCCATCTGGGCCGCCCCGGTAATCATGTTCTTGATATAATCTGCATGCCCCGGACAATCAATATGCGCATAATGACGCTTCTCGGTCTGAAACTCCACATGGGCAATCGCTATCGTTATCCCCCTCTCCTTCTCCTCCGGTGCCTTATCAATCTGCTCAAATGGTATGTACTCGGCCAAACCACGAGTACTTAGTAACTTGGTGATCGCCGATGTCAACATCGTCTTGCCGTGATCCACATGCCCGATCGTCCCAACGTTTAAGTGCGGCTTCGTTCGCTCAAACTTTGCCTTTGCCATCTCTTCCTCCCTGGGTTTAGAAATTGCAAATTAAAAATATTCCCCTTATGCCGAAGAGGCCAATTTCATACTATGGCGGGCTCCCCCCTGCACTCCGGCTACGATCTGCTCGGAAATAGAGGAAGAAACCGGCTGGTAGCAGTGGAACTCCATAGTGTAGGTGGCTTGACCCCGGGTAGCAGAACGCAGGTCAGTAGCATAGCCAAACATCCCCACCAGAGGTATTCGGGCCTCAATAACCCTACTGCCCGCCCGCTCCTCCATCCCCAGAATCTTCCCCCGGCGGGCGTTGATATCGCCGGCGACCTCTCCCAAAAACTTCTCAGAGACCACTACCTCTACATCCATGATCGGCTCTAACAGTACGGGTCCAGCCTTCTTCATCCCTTCCCTAAAGCCGATTGAGCCGGCAATCTTAAAGGCCATCTCGGAGGAATCAACCTCATGGTAGGAGCCCTCAAGCAGGGTAACTTTCACATCTATCATTGGGTAACCCGCGAGTGCCCCCACCTCCATAGACTCTTCAACTCCCTTTCTGATCGCCGGGATAAATTCCTTGGGGATCGATCCACCCCTGATCCCATTAACGAACTCGAAGCCCTCTCCCCTTTGCCGGGGGGCAAGCTCCAATAAAACATACCCATATTGCCCCCGCCCGCCAGTCTGACGGATATACTTTCCCTCCGCCTTCGTTATCCGGGTGATTGTCTCCTTATAAGCAACCTGCGGTTTGCCTACATTGGCATCTACCCTGAATTCTCTAAGCAGACGGTCAATGATGATCTCCAGATGTAGCTCACCCATCCCCGAAATAATTGTTTGACCGGTTTCCTCATCGTTCTTAATTTGAAAGGACGGGTCTTCAACAGCTAACTTAGCCATAGATTCCGCTAATTTTTTCTCATCCATCTTGGTCTTTGGCTCAATTGCAATAAAGATGACGGGCTCGGGAAAATCAATTGCCTCCAAGATTATCGGATCTCGCTTACTACAAAGGGTATTACCGGTAGTGGCATTCTTTAATCCCACCGCGGCAGCAATATCTCCGGCATAAACTTCCTTAATCTCTTCCCTCTTATTAGCGTGAATCTTCAGAAGCCGGCTAATCCGCTCTTTTTTCTTCTTGGTGGAATTGTAGAGCTCGGTTCCACTCAGCAGAGATCCTGAATAAACCCGAAAAAAAGTTAACTGCCCTACATGAGGGTCTGACATTATCTTAAAAACCAGGGCTGAAAACGGCTCTTCATCGGCCGGATACCTTCTCTGCTCCTTTCCCGTATATGGGTTTATCCCCTCAACCGGATGAACATCAATAGGGGCCGGGAGATAATCCACCACTGCATCCAAAAGGGGCTGCACCCCTCGGTTTCTTACGGCAGCTCCACACAGCACTGGTATCAGCTTTATTTCCAAGGTAGCTGCCCGGAGAGCTCTTCTAATCTCCGCCCCGGTGATCTTCTCTCCGGCCAAATATTTTTCCATCAGCTCCTCATCATACTCAGCTACTGCCTCCAAAAGCTGATTGTGATAACTCCCTGCCTGTTCTTTATACTCGGAGGGAATCTCTATCTCTTGGAACCTTGCGCCCAGAGTTTCCTGATCGTAAACAATCGCTTTCATCTTTATCAGATCAATGATTCCCTGGAAATCCTCTTCTTCCCCTAAGGGAATTTGAATTGGCAGGGGATTTGCCTTTAGCTGGGTGCGAATCATCTCCACGACCCGGAAAAAATCTGCCCCCACCCGATCCATTTTATTGACGAAGGCAATCCGGGGAACTCGGTACCGCTCTGCCTGCCGCCATACCGTCTCTGACTGGGGCTCCACCCCTCCCACCGCGCAGAAAATAGCAATGGCTCCATCCAGCACCCTTAAGGAGCGTTCCACCTCGATAGTAAAATCCACATGACCCGGGGTGTCAATGATATTGATGCGATGGCCTCGCCAGAAGCAGGTGGTAGCTGCCGAGGTAATAGTAATGCCTCTTTCCTGTTCCTGCTCCATCCAATCCATAGTGGCGGTACCATCATCCACCTCTCCGATCTTATAAGATACTCCGGTATAATAAAGAACCCTCTCGGTAGTTGTAGTCTTGCCCGCATCGATATGGGCCATTATTCCGATATTTCTTATTTTCTCTAAAGGAACATTGCGTCCCACCAGTTACTAACCTCCGATTCTTAAACTTAACCTCATCTAAAGGAAAATTCACTTTTTTATCTGGTTACCACCGATAATGAGCAAAGGCTTTATTAGCCTCGGCCATCTTATGAACATCTTCCCTCTTCTTTACTGCTGACCCTTTATTGTTGGCTGCATCAAGAATCTCCCCGGTTAACTTCTCTACCATCGTCTTCTCCCCTCGCTTTCTAGCATTACCCACCAGCCAACGCAGCCCCAGGGTCACCCTCCTCCTCGCTCTTACCTCCACTGGAACCTGATAGGTTGCTCCTCCTACCCTTCGGGACTTGGTCTCCAAGACTGGTTTAATATTGTCCAGTGCTTTTTTAAAGATCTTTAATGGCTCTTCCCCGGTCTTCTGTTCAATAAGATCGAAAGTGCGGTAAACTATAGACTCTGCTAAGCTCTTCTTGCCGCCGCGTATGATGTAGCAAGTCAGTTTAGCTATCAGCTTATCATTATATTTTGGGTCCGGCGGAATATCCCTTCGGGGAACCGCTCCCTTTCTTGGCATCTTAACCTCTTACTTGGATCTCTTGGTCCCGTATTTGGAGCGTCCTTTTTTTCTGTCTTCTACTCCATCTGAATCTAAGGTTCCCCGAACAATATGATACCTTACTCCGGGCAGATCCTTAACCCTTCCTCCCCGAATAAGCACTACCGAGTGCTCTTGCAGGTTATGACCCACCCCGGGGATATAGGAGGTTACTTCGAACCCATTAGTCAGTCTTACCCGGGCGACCTTTCTTAATGCCGAGTTTGGCTTCTTGGGAGTAGTGGTATAGACCCGAATACATACCCCCCGCTTTTGCGGTGAAGATTGCAGGGCGGGAGTTCTATCTTTTCTTCGAATCTTCTCCCGCCCTTTTCTAACCAACTGATTAATGGTCGGCATTAACCTCCATCTCCTCCAACTGCCGCTGCCTCCAAGAGTTCTTCTTCCTCTCTCTCCGAGGTGATTCCTAAAGCTCGATACCTTTCTTGGCCAGTGCCCGCGGGTATTAACCTTCCCATAATTACATTCTCCTTCAGTCCCCGGAGATGATCTTCCCTTCCCGAAATACTTGCCTCAGTCAGAACCTTAGTGGTCTCCTGGAAAGAGGCCGCAGAAATGAAGCTCTCGGAGCTCAAAGAGGCCTTGGCGATTCCCAGCAGCAGTGGCTTGGCGATAGCCGGCCGTTCTCCTTCCGCCTTTATCCTCTCGTTCTCCTTCTTGAAAATGCTCTTTTCCACCTGCTGGCCCACCAGAAATTCGGTATCACCGGTCTCAGCAATCTTGACCCACCGGAGCATCTGGCGGACAATTACCTCAATATGCTTGTCATCGATCTTTACGCCCTGGAGGCGATAGACCTCCTGAACCTCATCAACCAGATACCTTGCCAATTCCTTCTCACCTAACACCCTCAGGATATCATGAGGGTTGGAGGAACCGTCCATTAAGGGATCCCCGGCCTTCACCTCGTCCCCTTCATAGACACTGATATATTTCCCCTTAGGTATGAGATATTCTTTTGGCTCTCCCACTTCCGGCGTAATGATTACCTTTCTTTTTCCCTTAAGGTCTTTTCCGAAAGAGACTCGCCCATCGATCTCACTGATTATCGCGAATTCCTTGGGTTTTCTTGCCTCAAACAGCTCCACTACTCTCGGCAATCCCCCGGTAATGTCCTTGGTTTTCGTGGTCTCCCGGGGGATCTTGGCAATGACCTCGCCCGCACTGACCTCAGCACCGTCAGCGACAATGATATGGGAACTTACTGGGATAAAATAGCGAGCCATTGAATTCGAACTAGGTAGGTCCAACGTTCTTCCCTTACTGTCCTTGATGGAAACCCGGGGCCGCGTATCTAATTCCTTCGATTCAATGATGACCTTAGTGGATTTACCCGTTACCTCATCCACTCTCTCTTCCATCGTAACCCCCTCGACAATATCACCGAACTTAACCTTACCTGGAACCTCGGTGAGGATAGGTAAATTAAAAGGCTCCCACTCGGCCAGCAGCTCTCCTCCCTTTACTTTCTCCCCTTCTTCTACCCTCAGCTTTGCCCCATAATTCAGGGAATACCTCTCCCGCTCCCGTCCGTTATCATCAAGGATACCTATTTCTCCGTGGCGGTTCATTACTACTAATCTTCCGTCCTTTCCTCTTACCGTTGATAGATTGATGAAATTGACACTTCCTTTGCCTCTGGCCTCCAGAGTGCTCTGCTCAACGCGGCGGCTGGCCGTTCCTCCTATGTGAAAAGTCCTCATCGTCAGCTGGGTTCCGGGCTCACCGATTGACTGAGCGGCAATAACACCCACTGCCTCCCCAATATTTACCTTTTCTCCCCGGGCCAGATCCCTTCCATAGCATTGGGCGCAGATGCCTCGCTTAGACTGGCAGGCTAAAACTGAGCGGATGAGCACCTTCTCAACCCCCGCTTCCTCAATTTTCTCGACCAGATTCTCATCAATCTCCTGATTGGCCTCAACCAGCACCTCTCCGGTAAAGGGGTCTAAGATGTCATTGAGAGCAACCCTTCCTAATATGCGCTCACCAAGGTGTTCAATGATCTCCCCTCCTTCGACCAGGGGGCTCACCTGGATTCCATCTAAGGTGCCACAGTCCTCCTCGGTGATAATGCAGTCCTGGGCTACATCTACTAACTTTCGAGTAAGGTATCCGGAGTTGGCTGTCTTCAGAGCCGTATCGGCCAGGCCCTTCCTTGCTCCATGGGTGGAAATAAAATATTCGAGCACCATCAAGCCTTCTCTAAAATTGGCGGTAATTGGGGTTTCAATTATCTCTCCGGAAGGCTTGGCCATCAACCCCCTCATCCCGGCCAACTGCCGCATCTGCTGGGTGCCTCCCCGGGAACCAGAATCGGCCATCATAAAGATAGAATTACTGCTGGCGGTCTTCCTCTTATTCCCTTCACTATCAATTACTTCTTCTTCCCTCAGCTCCTTCTGCATCTCGTTGGAGATCTCATCGGTAGCATGAGCCCAGATATCAATCACTTTATTATAACGCTCGCCGTCAGTTATTAAGCCCTCCTTATACTGGTTTTCAACCTTTTGCACCTCTCGGTAGGCCTGATCCAGAAGTTCTTGCTTGCGGGCAGGGACTCGCATATCATCGATACAGATGCTTATCCCCGCCTCAGTGGCATACTTAAAACCCATATTTTTTAGCCTGTCCGCCAGGAGCACCGTGGCCTTTTGCCCGGCCACCCGATAGCACTGGTCGATGAGCTTGGCGATCTCCTTTTTGTTCATTACCTTATTTATATAGTCGAAAGGCAATGCCTCCGGGAGAATCTCTCCCAAGATTATCCTCCCCACCGTAGTATCTACCCTTTCCCCTTGGATCCTTACCTTGATCCTTGCATGGAGGTTCGCTTCCCCTGCATCATAGGCTACCCTCACCTCCTCCGGACTGGAGAAGATCTTGCCCTCACCTTTGCTCAGAGCTCGCTCACGGGTCAGATAATAAATACCCAGGACGATGTCCTGGGTAGGGATAATAATGGGCTTACCATTGGCGGGAGAAAGAGTGTTGTTGGTAGACATCATCAGAGCCCGGGCCTCCAGTTGCGCCTCAACCGAGAGAGGAATATGCACTGCCATTTGATCCCCGTCAAAATCGGCATTGAAGGCAGCACAGACCAAGGGATGTAGTTGAATAGCCTTTCCTTCAATCAGGAGAGGTTCAAAGGCCTGGATTCCCAAACGATGAAGAGTTGGAGCTCGATTCAGTAGTACCGGATGCTCCCGGGTTACCTCATCGAGGATATCCCAAACCTCCGGCCTCTCATTTTCCACAAACTTCTTGGCCGCTTTTATGGTAGTGACGTAGCCCCCCTTTTCCAACTTACTGTAAATAAAGGGTTTAAAAAGCTCCAGAGCCATTTTTTTGGGAAGACCGCATTGATGCAGCTTCAGTTCAGGACCAACAACAATTACCGATCGTCCGGAGTAATCTACTCTCTTGCCCAAAAGATTCTGCCGGAATCTTCCCTGCTTCCCTTTAAGCATATCTGATAGGGATCTAAGCGGCCTTTTGTTGGAACCGGTAGCTATTTTTCCTCTTCTTCCGTTATCGAAAAGAAAGTCCACTGCCTCCTGAAGCATACGCTTCTCGTTACGAATGATGATCTCGGGAGCACCGAACTCTAACAACTTCCTCAAGCGGTTATTCCGATTAATCACTCTCCGATAAAGGTCATTCAAATCAGAGGTAGCAAAGCGCCCTCCATCCAAAGGAACCAATGGTCTAAGATCAGGGGGGAGCACGGGGATTACCTCAAAGATCATCCACTCCGGTCGGGCTCCCGATTTTTTGAAAGACTCTGCTACCTTGAGCTTCTTAGCGATCTTCCTTCGTTTGGTTTCACTGACGGTCCCCTTTATCTCACGGCGCAACTGCTCAGAAAGAGCGGTAAGATCAATCTTCTTCAAAAGCTCCCGAATGGCCTCGGCTCCCATCTCAACTACAGGATTTCCTCCGCATTCCTCCAGGGCTTTCCGATACCTATCCTCGTCCAATATCTCCCCTTCTTTGAGAGTAGTTTTCTTCGGATCGATGACCACATATGACTCAAAATAAAGGATCCTCTCCAACTCCTTTAGGGTCATATCTAATAAGGTTCCGATCCGGGAGGGGATACTCCTTAAAAACCAGATATGGGCAACCGGTGCTGCCAGCTCGATGTGTCCTAACCTTTCCCGGCGAACCTTCGATTGAATCACTTCCACTCCGCACTTCTCGCATACCACTCCCCGATGTTTCATTCTTTTATACTTCCCACAATTGCACGCATAATCTTTTACCGGCCCAAAGATCTTGGCACAAAACAGGCCATCCCTTTCTGGCCTAAAGGTACGATAATTGATGGTCTCCGGTTTTTTGACCTCACCAAAGGACCAGGATCTTATTTTTTCGGGCGAGGCTAAAGAAATCTTTACTGCACTATAGCTCTGGGGATCCCTGGGTTTGTCAAAAAAGTTAAATAAATCCATCAACTCTTCCTCCTTGATCCCTGTTTTGCCTCTTCTTCCGAAAGTAGCTGCATATCGAGCCCCAAACTCTGAATCTCCTTAATCAAGACATTGAAGGACTCAGGAAGCCCTGGTTCAAGTATATTTTTACCCTTAACAATAGCCTCGTACATCCGAGTCCTCCCGGTTACATCATCGGATTTAACTGTAAGGAACTCCTGGAGTGCGTAGGCAGCTCCGTAGGCCTCCAGTGCCCAGACCTCCATCTCTCCCAGCCGCTGGCCACCAAATTGAGCCTTTCCCCCTAAGGGCTGTTGGGTAACCAGAGAGTAAGGTCCGGTGGAACGGGCATGGATTTTCTCATCCACTAAGTGGTGCAACTTCATCATGTACATTATCCCCACGGTAATTGACTGATCAAAAAGCTCTCCGGTCCTGCCGTCATAAAGCCGAGTCTGGCCACTGCGGGGTAGTCCCGCCTGCTCTAGCGCCACCTTTATCTCTTCCTCCGAAGCACCATCAAAGACCGGGGAAGCCATGAAGATCCCCTTCCCCAGGCCCCGAGCAAATTCCCTAAGCTCATCCTCCTCCAGTTCATCCACAAACTTATCTATCTGGGGCGAGGAGTAAATCTTTTTTATCTCGTCCCTGATGGCCTGGTCACTGTAGTTTTTCTCCAGGTATCGATTGATCTTCTCTCCCAGGCCCTTGGCAGCCCATCCCAGATGAGTCTCCAGAACCTGTCCGACATTCATTCGTGAGGGAACTCCCAAAGGATTAAGGACAATCTCCACCGGGGTTCCATCTTCCAAATAGGGCATATCTTCTTCCGGCAGGATTCGGGAAACCACTCCCTTATTGCCGTGTCTTCCTGCCATCTTATCTCCTACTGAAAGCTTCCTTTTGATCGCCACATGTACCTTCACCATCTTGATCACCCCGGGTGAAAGCTCATCTCCTTTCTTAAGACGGTTTATCTTTTCTTCAAAGACCACTCGTACCAAGTCGAGTTGTTCGTTAGTCTTCTCCAGAATCTGAGCAACCTTTTTCTCTACCCCCTCCTCTCCAACCAAGGAGATATCGGCCCACATCTCCCGGTGAATCTTCCCCAGGATCTCCTCAGTAATTACCTCGCCTTTCCTTAGAAGCACCCTTTTCTTTTTTCGGTCAGATAGCTTTGCTGCCGACTGCTGACCGCCGAGTAGCTTTTTGATTTTGGCATATGCATTATCCCGAATTATTTGACTCTCTTCCTCCTGGTCTTTAAGAAGTTTGGCGATCTCTTGATCCTCAATTTCTTTGGTCCTCTCATCCTTTTCTACTCCCTTACGAGAAAATACCCTAGCATTAATTGTGGTACCGACAATCCCGGGAGGAACTCTTAGCGAGGTGTCACGAACCTCTCCTGCCTTGTCACCGAAGATAGCCCGGAGCAACTTCTCTTCCGGAGAAAGCTGGGTCTCTCCTTTCGGGGTGATCTTTCCTACTAAAATGTCCCCGGGCTTCACCTCTGCACCAATCCGAATGATCCCGCTTTCATCCAGATCCTTAAGGGCCTCCTCTCCCACATTGGGAATATCCTTGGTGATCTCCTCTTTCCCCAGCTTAGTATCCCGGGCCACACATTCGAACTCCTCAATGTGAATGGAGGCAAAGCAATCATCCTTAACTACCTTCTCGCTGATAAGAATAGAATCCTCAAAGTTATAGCCCCCCCAGGGCATAAAGGCTACCAAGATATTTCGCCCCAAGGCCAATTCTCCCATCTCCGTGGCTGAACCATCGGCAATAACCTGACCTTTTTTAACCATCTCTCCCTTTACCACAATGGGCCTCTGGTTAATGCAGGTGTTTTGGTTTGAGCGTTGATACTTGACCAGATTATAAATATCCACTCCGGCGTCACTGCTACCCTCTTCTGATGCCTCAATTGATCGGACCACTATCCGGGAAGCATCCACACTCTCTACAACCACATCCCTCTTGGCTACTGCCGTAACCCCTGAATCCCGGGCTACCACTGCTTCCATTCCGGTTCCGATAAGTGGTGCCTGGCTACGCATTAACGGGACGGCTTGACGCTGCATGTTTGATCCCATCAGCGCCCGGTTGGCATCGTCATTTTCTAAGAAAGGGATAAGCGAGGTAGCCACGCTTACTAGCTGGTTGGGGGAGACATCCATCAGGTCTATCTCATTTCGATCGAGCATGATAAACTCCCCTCCCCGCCGGGCCGAAACCAGTTTATCGACAAACCTACCGCTACGGTCAACCGGGGTATTGGCCTGGGTAATGGCGTGATCCTCTTCATCCAGAGCAGAAAGGTAGATTGCCTCGCTGGTTACTTTCCCATTAACTACCTTACGATAGGGTGTCTCTATAAAACCAAATTCGTTAACCCGGGCATAGGTACTCAGCGAGGCAATAAGACCGATATTGGGTCCTTCGGGAGTCTCAATCGGGCAGATCCTTCCGTAATGAGTGGTGTGGACATCCCGTACCTCAAAGCCCGCCCTCTCCCGGGTCAGCCCGCCTGGCCCCAGAGCACTGAGGCGTCGCTTATGAGTGACCTCCGACAGGGGATTGGTCTGATCCATAAACTGGGAGAGCTGGCTTGAGCCAAAGAACTCCTTCCCTACCGCCATTACTGGCTTGGGATTGATCAGGTCATTGGGCATTACGGTCTCTACATCCTGCAGACTCATTCGCTCCCTGATCGCCTTTTCCATCCGTACCAAGCCCATCCGATATTGATTCTCCAGAAGCTCCCCAACCGCGCGAACCCTCCGGTTACCCAGATGGTCGATATCGTCAACGCTTCCCCGACTATCCTTTAGGCGGATGAGATATTTCACTATCTCCAGGATGTCCTCCCTTCGGAGAGTAGTTTCCTCCAGAGGAACATTCAGTCTTAATTTATGATTCAGCTTTAACCTTCCTACCCTGGATAAGTCATAGCGATCCGGGTTGAAAAAGAGGGATTCCAGGTGTTCCTTGGCAGTCTTGGGACTAGGAAGCTCTCCCGGCCGCAGTCTTCGATAGATCTCCTCAATGGCCTCTTTCTGACTGGAGATTCGATCGGCCATTAGCGTATCTCGTAAAGAAGGGCTTGAATGATGCCTATCGATAAAAAGCAGGCCAAACTCTTTTATGCCCTTGGCCTTAATGAGCTCCAATTTCTCCTGGGTAAGAGCTCCATTGCACTTTAAGATTTTCTTCCCGCTCTCGGGATCAATCACATCCTGGGAAGTAAACTTACCCAGAATATCATCTGGCGAAATGGGGATCCTTTTCATCCCTAGAGCCAATAGCTTCTTTACCGCCCCCTTAATAAATTTCTTATCCTTCTTGACAATCAACTCCTTGGTAACCGGATCCTTAACATCCATAGAAGCTATCTGCCCAATCAGAAGATCAGGATGAGTGCTTTTCTCTAATCTTTTGCCATCCAAATAAATCTTTTCGGTGTTATAAAAATAATTTAGCAGTTCCTCGTTTGAGTACCCCAGAGCTTTTAAGAGGATGGTGGCATGAAGTTTTCGCCTTCTGTCGATACGAACATAGAGGATCTCATTATGGTCGAACTCGAAATCGATCCATGAGCCCCGATAGGGAATGATCCGTGCTGAATAAAGCAATTTGCCAGGAGAATGGGTCTTGCCCTTAACGTGGCTAAAAAATAGTCCGGGAGAGCGGTGTAATTGGCTCACGATCACTCTCTCCGTTCCATTAATGACAAAGGTTCCACTCTCAGTCATCAAGGGTATCTCCCCGAAATATACCTCCTGCTCCTTAACATCTCTAATTGTCCTTGCTTTAGTCTCCGGGTTAACATCCCAGATCACCAACTGGACCACAATCTTCATGGGCGCGGCATAAGTCATCCCCCGCTGAAGGCATTCCTTCACATCATACTTGGGTTCATCCAGACTGTAGCTGATAAATTCCAGAGATGAGTTCCCACTAAAATCCTTGATTGGGAATACCGACTTAAAAGTAGCCTGAAGGCCAATCTCCTTTCTTTCCCCCGGTCTTACCTTCGCCTGCAGCAGATTCTCAAAGGATGATTTCTGGATATCAATAAGATTGGGAATATCAATAACCTTCGGGATCTTAGCAAAATTCCTGCGGAAGTGCCTATTCTTCTGCAAAGATACCCCCATATTCCCTCCTCTCTTACCTTTTGTTCGCTTACTTAATCTCAACGGTTGCCCCAACCTCCTCCAGCCGTTTCTTAATCTGGTCTGCTTCCTCCGGGGAAATCCCCTCCCTAACCGCCTTCGGAGCCTGATCCACCAAACTCTTTGCCTCCTTCAAACCCAGTCCGGTTATTGCTCTCACCTCCTTGATTACATGGATCTTCTTATCCCCGACGGCAGCCAGAATCACATCCACTTCCTTTTTCTCCTCTGCCGGCTCGGCTTCCGCTGCTTCTGCCGGGCTAACTGGAGGGGCCCCGGCCATCGGCGCCGCGCTTACTCCAAATCGCTCCTCTAGATCCTTGACCAACTCCGCCAACTCCAGTACTGTCATCCCTTCAATATGCGCGATGATCTCTTCCTTGGAGAGCTTGGCTTTAGTGGACTTTTTCTTTACCTCCTTCTTGGCTTTCGTTTGCTCTTCTTTTTCTTCTTTGACTTCTTTCTTTGCTTTTACTTCTGCCATCTTCCTAATTCCTTTCTCTAATTAATTTCTATTTTTTTCCAGGGTAGCCTGGAGAACCTGAACCAACCCTCTTTGAGGTCCGGTAAGAACAGCTAACGCCCTTCTCAAAGGGGAATTTAAGGAGTTAAGAAACCGGGAAAGCAAAATCTCACGGCTCCCCAGGCCCGCTAACACATTGATCTCAGGAAGGCTCAGAACTTTCCCCGGCAGAGCCCCCCCCTTAATCTCCAGCAACGGATTATTTTTACCGAAACTGCGAAGAGTTTTTACTATTACTACTGGATCGCCAAAGCATAAGGCCAGGGCATTAGGGCCTACGAACTGATCCTCAGCTAACTCCAACTCCGTACCCTGGGAAGCCAGCCTAAGCAAGGTATTCTTGACCACCAGGTATTGAGCTTCAACCTTTTCGAGCTCCCGGCGCAGCCGGGAAATCTCCCCTACATTCAGACCACGGTAGTCAGTCAGAATTACCGCTTGGGCTCGCTGAAGTCTTTCCTGCAAATCTTTAACCCTTTCTTCCTTTGTCCTTCGGTCCATTATTTACTCCAACCTCCCAAATGAACTTACTGTAGCTCGGGCATCTTGCCCGACATAATGATCCCGCCTGAGGCGGGAGAAACCCGCCCTACTTATTTGCTCACTGCTCAAAATGATGTCGGCTCTATCTTGATACCCGGCCCCATGGTTGTCGACAGAACGATACCCTTTAGATAAGTACCTTTACTGGAGGATGGTTTTGCCCGAACCACTGCCTCAAGCAGAGAGGAAATATTCTCCGAGAGCTTCTGAGTAACAAAAGAGACTTTCCCTGCCGGCATATGGAGAACTCCCCCTTTGTCCACTCGAAACTCGATTTTGCCTCCCTTAACTTCCTTAACTGCCTTGCCCACCTCGAAGGTCACGGTCCCGGATTTTGGGTTAGGCATTAACCCTCGGGGGCCCAATATCTTTCCGATCTTACTTACTATGCTCATCATATCTGGAGTAGCAATAGCCCGGTCAAAATCCAACCACCCCTGAGAAATCCTGTCAATCAGATCTTCTCCGCCAACATAGTCAGCCCCGGCCTCCTTAGCCTCTTTTTCTTTCTCCCCCTTAGCAAAGACTAAAACCTTAACTTCCTTGCCCAAACCATGGGGTAAAGCCACTGCTCCCCTAACCATTTGCTCAGGTTGCTTTGGATTTACTCCTAAACGGATTGCTATATCCACTGTCTCATCGAATCTGCAGTAAGCGGTCTCCTTCAGCAGTTTAAGCCCCTCCTCCAGATCGTACTTCTTTAAAGTATCAATCTTTTGCCTTGCCGCTAAATATTTCTTTCCCTGCTTGGGCATTTGAGCGTTCCCTTAAACTACTTTGATCCCCATACTTCGGGCCGCACCTTCAATAATTCTCATCGCGCCTTCAATATCCTTAGCGTTAAGCTCGGGTAGTTTTGTCTCGGCAATCTCTTTCACTTGAGACCTGGTAACCTGGCCTGCGATTGTCTTCTTCACATCCCCGGCTCCCTTCTCAATATTTGCCGCCTTTTTCAGAAGAATTGCCGCCGGGGGGCTCTTGATTACGAAACTAAATGATCTATCAGTGTGGATGTTAACTAACACCCGGACAACCATTCCTTCCGGCTGGTCTTTTGTTTTATCATTGAAGGCACGGCAGAAATCCCCAATACTTACTCCATGCTGCCCCAAGGCTGGACCGACCGGGGGAGCAGGGGTAGCCTTACCCGCAAGAAGTTGAAGTTTTATGGCTGCCATTACTTTCTTAGCCAACTTACCCTCTTCCTTAACTCTTTTCTACCTGGCTGAACTCTAACTCCACTGGGGTAGATCTGCCGAAAATGCTAACCAGTATCTTGAGCCTCCCCTTGTCTGGCTTTACTTCCTCCACAATTCCATTAAAATTGGTAAAGGGACCATCGATAACTCGGACATTCTCTCCTTCTTCAAATAGAACCTTAGGTTTGGGTCGCAAGGCTCCTTCGCCGATTTGAGCAGTGATTTTTTGCACTTGTTCATCGGGAATGGAGGGGGGGCTAGTGCTTCCTCCCACAAAACCGGTAATCTTTGGGATATTTTTTACTATATGCCAGCTCTCTTCATTAAGCTCCATTCTTATCAATATATAGCCGGGGAAGAACTTCCTCTTAGAGGTTTTCTTCTCCCTCTTCACCATTTCCACCACATCCTCCGCCGGCACCAGAATCTCGGAAAAGAATTCCTCCTTCCCCAAGGATCGGATCGTCTCCTCTAAAGCCACTTTGACTTTATTTTCATAACCTGAATAGGCATGGACAACATACCATTTCATTGCCATAATGGTTTTCTTCCTCCTTCTTCATCCTGAAGGCAAAGCCGCCCATTGTCCTAAGAGTTCTTCCCGCTTAGCTTAAAAATACCCGGATAATCTTCGATAAAATAAAGTCTACCAGGCCAAGAAAGGTTGCGCTGATGATTACGGTAATTAAAACTACTGCGGTGGAAGCCAGGGTTTCTTTACGAGAAGGCCAGGTAACCTTTTTTAATTCAATTTTAACCTCTCGGAGAAACTCCTGAATCTTTTCGAACATTTTATCCCCTCCCAAGCTTGGGGTTTGAGCTTTAAAATGGCAGGCCAGGAGGGATTCGAACCCCCAACTTCCGGTTTTGGAGACCGGCGCTCTAACCGTTAGAGCTACTGGCCTTTATGCTAAAATTACTCCTGATGAAGGATCTATTCCCTGCTACTCCCTGATTAATAGAGATCACTTTGTCTCTTTATGGAGAGTATGTTTTCTACAAAAGCGACAGTATTTATTAAACGCTAACTTTCCCGTAGTCTTCCGCTTATTCTTGGTGGTAGTATAATTCCTTCGATTACATTGGCTACAGGCTAAGGTAACAATCTCTCTCATATTTTAACCATAGTAAGGGCAATTCATGAATTGCCCCTACTTGATGATCTCACTTACCACCCCGGCCCCTACGGTCTTTCCCCCCTCCCGAATGGCAAACCTTAACTCCTTCTCCATCGCAATCGGCATGATTAGCCCCACCTCTACCTCAATATTGTCCCCGGGCATCACCATCTCCACCTTCTCCGGTAACTTCACTATCCCGGTAACATCCGTAGTGCGAAAA
>SDBT01010078.1_pt1 | contig 15294 bp, 20 predicted proteins | sample 2277101 | NCBI WGS metagenome assembly SDBT01 (sample SAMN10404973, study PRJNA504765) | marine sediment metagenome | isolation source: marine sediment core GS10_PC15, 103 cmbsf | place: Arctic Ocean: Southern Knipovich Ridge | collected 2010 | reverse complement strand
TGTGCAACAGTTGGTTACTGGATAAATCCTGAAACAAGGAGGAAGACTATCGAAAGAAGTATGAGAACAATTAATATGAAGTCTCCAGAAGAACAGAAAGAAATTAGAAAAAAGGGAAGAATTACTAGAAATAAATATTTTAAGAATAGATATAAAAAAGATAAAGAGTTTAGGAATTATGTAAAAGGGTTAAACTTAAAGAATAATAAAGAAAGATATCGTGTTAGGAAGGAGCAAGGGTTGTGTGCTTCTTGTGGAAATCAAAGAGATAGAACCGATAGAATTGAGTGTAAGAAGTGTAGAAAAAAACAAAAGGAAAGGAGGAAAAATAATGGATAAAAAATTTATGATAATGATAGGTATTATTGCTTTTTTAGTATTGGCTCTTGTGTGGTTTGCTTATGGTCAGAACTATGTTACTAATATTAAATTTGAGGCAAAGAATGAAATAATTGTGAGGATTATTCAGCAAACACAATTAGGAGAACAAGTAAGATTAACTGATGGAGTTAATGAAGCAATATGTCTGAACCCTTATCAAGAAGGAGAAATTAAAAATGGATGAAACAATAAAAGAAATTTATCAGGACAAAAAGTTAATTGCGTGGGTTTATTTAGATAATGATTTAGCTCTTGCGATTAAATTAAATCCTGTCTTAACATCTAAAGAGAAAAAGCAATATGAAAAAGAGATGTGTGAGATGATGGATAGATTAGACCAAACAGGTTATTTTTTATAAAATGAAAGACAAACAAATCTTAGTGAATGAGAAGTTATTTAGGAATATGCAGAAAGTAATTCTTGCTCTCAAACAACAAGTCAAACAATTAGAAATGATAAAATTAAAAATGGAGAAAGAATAATGAGTTTCAGTGAAAGAGACGAACAAAAGATACCTATAATATCAGAGGAAGAATATAATCAGCAAATAGCAGATAGTGTTGTTGAAAAGCCAGTTAAAAAATATAAACCTCTTCAAAAAGAAGTTGTTCCTGAAAAGGAAGATAAACCTGTCACTCCTGATGTTAATGATAATAAGTGGAATGATTTTTTTAAGGAGTATGGCCGTAAGGTAGTTCCGATAGATGAACCAAAGAAGAATTTTTGGAAAACAATTGGAATAATATTAATTATATTAGCCCTTATTAGTGCTGTGGGAATTTATGGGTATAGAACTTATATGCCTGAAGATTTTCAAAACAAAGTTGATTTAGTTTGTGAGGGGTCATCTATGACTTGTCCTCCTTGCCCTAGCAATAATTGTCCGGCTTGCAATAACGCTTGCAATTTTCCAGAAAATATTGAGGTTACTATAAATAATGAAACAGAGTAAAGAAGAAAATAAAGAATCTCTTAAAATTGTTATAATTACTATAGCCTTAATCAATGCAATTTTTCCAGTTATATTTTTTTGGATTGTAGAAATCTCTTGGGAGCCTGTTTATGGGATTATATTTACTAATGGTTTTTTTACTTCAGACCCTATGAAAATATATCATTTATTAATGTGGATAGTAACTCTGTCTTCGTGGGTAGTTTCTACTGTTCTGTTATATCATGTTGATAAAATTGTTGGACTAAAAGAATGAATAAAAAGAAAAGAAGTAAAGGAGATAAAATTTTATTTGGATGTTTTATCTCGATGACAATACTCTCTCTCGTTTTAACCTATGGTCTTTATGTGAGTGGAAATTGGCTTGAAGAATGTGAAACTTCTAGAGGGTTAGATAAGACTTACTTTACTAGAGTTTCTTATGATAACTTAGAGCAATCAGAAGTAGAACATTTTGAGGAAATACTAGATGATGTTAAAGAAATATACTTTATGAAAAATCCTCAAATACTTGTTGTGAGAAATATATCTAATTGGTGTGATGATTGTGCAAGTAATACTTTAGGTATAAATATTTGGGATGGAAAAACAAATTCAATTATCATGGAGTATACTGATGGTGATTTTGAATTAAAGAGAATTTTATGTCATGAAATTCTCCACAGTTTTATGTATAGAGATGAAGAAACACACGATGTTATCAAAGATATAGAAGATTATCAAATTTGTTATAAAAGAAAAAATATAATTTTTAAGGTGATAAATGAATAAATAAAAAGATTTAAATACTCTACTTACTACTCACTATTATGGAATTAAAATGTAACAATCTAAAATGTAAGTACAACTGGGAATATAAAGGAAAATCTAAATTTTATGCTACTTGCCCAAGGTGTTATAACAAGGTAAAAGTGAGAAAACAAAAGAGAAGTCAAGCAACAACTACCTAATGTCAAAGCAATATAATTATAATTATATCCGCAAGGTAACTGATAGAAAAAATAGTCTTTTAACAAACAAAGAATTTTTAATTACTTGCTTGGAATGTAAAAGGAAGTTTAAGAGAATAACTAATACTCATTTGAAAGCTTGTTGTAATTTATCTATGGAAGGTTACTCTAAAAGATATAACTTAGATAAAAAAGATTTGTTGTGGATTCCTGAAAGAGAAAATCATGCTAATAAGATGAGTGGGGTGGGAAATCCTATTTTTGGTTTAAAGAGGTCACAAGAAACAAGAGATAAGATTGGTAACTTAAAAAGAGGAAGGAAGTTTCCAAAAATATCAGAAGCTCTGCTAAAATTAAAAGAAGAACAAGGCTATCTACAATCTCCTGAATCTAGATTAAAACAGGGTAAATCTTTAAGGAAAAAATTTGCAGAAGATACAGAATGGTCACGAAAACGTAAGGAAGAAATAAGCAAACAATTCAAAGAATTATTATCAAATAAAGAATATAAGGCCAAACATTTAAAGAGAATAAGGAAGAATGTAAGGCCAAACAAACCAGAGAAGAAGATGTTACAAATAATAAAAGAAAATAATTTGCCTTTTAATTATGTTGGAAATGGAAATATATGGTTTAAGGGAAAGAATCACTCATTCAATCCAGATTTTTTAAGTAAAAATCCAAAACATATTATTGAAGTATTTGGAGATTATTGGCATAATCTACCTAATGCTAAAAAAAGAGATAGGGAAAGATTAAAGACTTATAAACAATATGGGTATAAAACTTTAGTTATTTGGGAGCATGAATTAAAAAATAAAAATAATGTTTTAAACAAAATAGGAAGATTTTTAATATGAAAATAAAAAGCGTAACAGTATTTCCGATGCAGGAAGTATCAAACCCAAATAGTAACTTCTATGTTCAAACAGAGGCAGGTAGGAGAATTATGAGTAAAGAGCTATTACTTGAATATATTTCTGAAGAAGAAATTAAAAAGTTATTGGTTGATGAACCTAAAGAAAAGGAAGATGATTAATTATGAAACCTGAAAGAATAATTTATGTTGATGGAAGTGGATGGTCTAACAATAAAAATTGTGCAATCGCAATAATTTGTGAAAGTGCGACACTCAAGAATAAGAAGAAAAAATATGTTGAGGTCTTTTACGAGCCGATGCGTATTGAAGAAATAGAGTATGTTGCAATTATTAGAGGATTAGAAAATTGTGGTAATGAAAGAATAATATTCTCAGATAACAAAAATGTTGTTAGAGAGATTAATGGTCTGAAAAAAGTTAAACCAAAGAATTTAAAACTCTATAAACAAGTAAAGAATATTCTTAAAGAAAGAAATAAAGTATCTATTAAATGGATAAGCCGAGAAGAAAACTTAGCGGGAAAATATTTAGAGCAGAGATTAATTACTTTAAAGAAAAATTCAATAATGGTTTCCACTCCACCACATTTAAGATACTTAAAAAAGAAAGCATGGAAAAAAAGAAATTATGGTAGAAGGTGAGATAGAAATGTTTATAAGGATATAAGGAGGTAAAGTAAAATGACAGACGAAACACAAGAAACTGAAAAACAAGAAACTTCTGAAGAGGAAAAGGAAGGAGAAAAGAAAGAAGAAGTTGAGGGTGATGAAACTTCTGAAGAAAAAACTGAATCTGAATAATTTTTGATTCAAAAACTTTATTAATTTTTATTTTTTGACCGACCCGATGTCTTAAAACTACGGGTTTTATATTATGAATTACTTACTTACAATAATCATTCTCTACTTTTCAATTTTATTTAGTGGGGATGAAATCTTATTAATTATATCATCAATGATTAGTCTAGGGACTTTTGAATTAAGTATTTGGATATTTATATTAATTGCAATTTTAGCAAATCTAAGTTCAGATATTGTTTTGTTTTTCTTATCTAATAAACTTATAAAACGAGTTAGTAAGAATAAATACACAAAACCAATTGAGGCATTTATTAAAAAAATAAATCATCCAGGCAAGTCATTATTTTTAAGTAAGTTTATTTACGGGACGAGAACAATAACAATTATATTGATAGGTGCTTTTTCAAAGATGAAGTTCCGGACATTCATATTATATGATATAATTTCAATTGTGGTAATTAATGTCTTAGTTATTCTTGTTGGATATACATACTTCAAAATGTTTTCACTAACATCTGCAAGAGTGTTTTTGTTTGGTTTGGCATTTTTGATAATAAGTTTATTTATACTTAAAATATGGACAAAGAAAAAGTTTGTGCAATCATACCAGCCTTCAACGAAGCAGAAAGAATTGGAGAAATCTTAGAAAAGTTAAGTAAGTCTAAATTGATTGATGAAATTATTGTTTCAGATGATGGTTCAACAGATAACTTAAAAGATGTAGTTAGTAAATATGATGTTAAGTATGTTTGTAGTGAGTATAATTTAGGAAAAGGGCATGCAATGGATTTAGGTGTTCAAAATACAGATGCCACAGTATTATTCTTTTGTGATGCAGATTTAACTAATTTTAATTATGCTGATGAAATAATCCAACCAGTGCTTGATGGTCTTGAAATGTTCATAGGTCTGAGGTTTAATCTCTATAGTAATAAATTAATCCTTTGGAGTGGCCAGAGGGCATTAAAGCGTAGTTTGTGGAGTAAGATACCTAAATTTTACAAAAAAGGCTTTAGAATAGAGATTGGTCTTAATTTATTTTGTAAAGAGTATAAATTAGGTAAATTTGAATATGGTCAGGTTTTGAAGGAAATGAAGCATGGATGGTTCAATGGATTGTATCGTAGAATTTTTATGTATTGGCATATTGTTAGTGCAATTGTTGCTTTTCCATTTCATCAAAAAGGTAGGAAAGATAACTATTAATGACCAAAAAGATAAAAAAGGTAGGAAAATCAAAATAGTAAATGAAAAAAATTCCCTTTGAGATAAATTTAACAAACTCCACCTTTTTAACAATTCTAATCTTTTTAGTAAAGATTAAAAAAAAATCCCAATAACAATAATAATAATAATAATAATAATAAATAATATATTATTATATTATATTATATAGAATTAATACAAAAAATGAAAAGATTTAAAAAGGTAGAAATTGTAGAAATAATATGGTGAGTAGAAGTCCAACAAGTGTGTTTAGTGATTTTAGTATTACTCGTTATGAACAATATAAATTATATGATTTTCTTATTACAAGTAATTCATTAGATACTATAAATACTAAAATCACAAATCAAATTAATGATATAAATAATAATTATTTTTTTGGAGAGAGGTTGTTATTTCTTGCAGAGAAGGGATTGGGAAAAACCAGTACATTATTTTTTATAAAAAAGAAATTAGAAAGTCATAATATTAAAGTTTATTACTTTACTCGTCTTATAGAGGATATAACTCAAATTCATTCTAGAATAAGAGAAAGTCTTACTGAAACTCTTAAAAATCAAACATTGGTTGAAAAGCAATTAAAGATAGAAATCTCAAATTTATTTAAGACTCCAACATATATTTTAATTGATTTTCCAGATTCATTTGAAACTCCAAATCTTAAAAAGTTTTTAATTTATTTATGGGAATTAATAACAGATAAAAATTATAATAAAATTAATCTTATTTTTGCATTAAATGATAGTCACCATAAAAAAGCAATAGGCTTATCTGAAATTTTTGGGAAATTTACTTCTCTTTCCCTATTTCCTTTTGATAGAGACGAAACCCAAGAATTAATTAATTCTAGATTAAAATTATTAGAAGATGATTTTAAAAATCCCTTTACTGAAGAGATATATGATATTGTATTTGATTATTCAAAAGGTGTTCCAAGAAGTATAATTTGTGCATGCAATCTTCTTTTTTCTTCACTACCTATAACAAAACAATTTAAAACATCTGAAGTTGAGAAATTATTTAGAGAAGAATTTATTAACAAGTTAATTGATGATAAGATTGATGATAAGGAAATGAATAGAATATCTAAACTGATGATATATATTTTAAAAAATGATTTCAATGGGATTGTTAAGTCACAACAAGAATATGTTGAGAAAGTGAGAGAAGTGGGACTTATTGGAAGTTATTATATTTATAAAGTTTTAAATAAATTAGATGAAATTGGTATTATTAAACAACATAAAAGTGGTTTAAGGCGACATCAAAAGACTATTGCATTAGTTGGTAGGGGGATTAAAAATGGAATATAATATAAATTCCCTTATTAAACAAGGAATCTTAAAAAGAGAAGGTTTTCAATTTAACTTAGATTGTAATATTATGAAAGAACAAGAATTGGATTTTTATGAACAGTTTATTAAGGAGCCTGAATTAAACTTACTAAGTTTAAAATCTAGCCTTCAATCTCTTTTTAATATAGATATTAATAAATTAAAATTAAAGTTACCTAATTTTGATAATTTTTTAAACATTTCTTCTATTAGAATTAAACATATAGACCAAATGTTTACTTTAACTGGAGTTATAAAAAGATTAACTAAAATTGTACCTAGGGTTAAAATAATAAAATATGATTGTTTATCTTGCGGTACCACCATTTCTGTTTTACAAGATGCTAAGAAAAAGAAACTTCCAAAGAAATGTTCTTGCGGGAATAGTAAACTTTTTAATATACAGTCAGAGGAGACAGAAAATATACAAGAACTAAATTTAGAAGAATCACATGAAGATGTTGAAGATAAACAACCACAACAAATAAGAATATATCTTGAGGGAAATCTTACAGAGGATTCATTCACAAAAAAATTACAACCAGGTAGAAAAATCTCAATTATAGGTATTATAAAGAAATTACCTATTTTTATGACAAAAGCAGATACAGATGAAAATATTTCTGAATTTATGGTTGAAGCAAAGGATATTAAATTATTAGATGAGGATTTTGAAATAAAATTAAGTGAAGATGATATTGAGCAAATTAAAGAGATTGCTTGTGATAATCCTCTTGGTAAATTATCCTCAAGTTTAGTTCCAGAGATATATGGAAACCAAGAAGTTAAAGAGGCAATTGTTTTACAATTAGTTAAAGGAGTAAGGAAAGAAAGGGCAGATGGTTCATATTCAAGAGCAGACATTCATATTTTGCTATCGGGAGACCCAGGCTGCTACTCAAAGGATACATTAATTATCAAAGAAAATGGAGAAATTACTTCTTTTGAAGAAATCTCCAAAATCTTTAATAATAAAATTGGAGTATATAATATTAAATTAAACTTACAAAGAAGTGGTATTAGTGAGTTAGCAGATAAATTTCATATTTACCCACCAACTAAAATAATCAAAATAGTTTTAAAAAGTGGAAAATTTATAAAAGCCACATATAATAACCCTTTCTATACAAAAAAAGGGTGGGTAAAAGCAGAAGAATTAAAAATAGGAGATAAACTTAAAGTCATAAATAAGATTGATTCTTCAATTTCAGATTATGCTAAGATAGATTTAAAAATCCAAAAGTTTAGAAAACTGAAACTATACCCAACAATCCCAAAGCAGTGTAATGAGCATTTAGCATTTATAATTGGGTTTCTATTAGCAGAAGGTTGGGGAGAATGGAAAGATAGTGGGACTAAGAGACTCTCTTTTGCTTTACCATTTAAAGAAAAAGAAATCTTCGTTAAAATATGTGAATATTTTGAAGAAATATTTGACTTAAAATTAAGAAAATCTATTAAAAGAAGGAAAGAAGAAGATAATCGAAAAGATTTATTACAAGCAAGAACATCATCAGTTCTTATAACCTCTTTTTTTAAGGGGGTACTTTTTGATAAAAAAATCCCTGAGTATATCTTTAAATCTCCAGATAGCGTAGTTGCCTCTTTACTAACAAGCTTATTTGAAGGAGATGGAACTGTGTATGTTAATAATATTAGAAATAAAAGAATCTCTCTAAAAAGTGTGAACAGAGACCTAATAAGTAAAGTACAAATTTTACTACTAAGATTTGGAATAAAGAGTAATATTTTTATAGAGAAATCTAAAAATCCCAATTGGAGAGATATTTATCTTCTTACGATTGGTACTTCTGAAGATATTGAAAAATTTTACCACCACATAAACTTCTTCTCTAGTACAAAGAGAAAAAAGTTAAAACAATTAGTTTTGAAGTTAAGGGGCAAACGAAGACGAAAGAAGAATGATTTTGAAGAGATAATACATTTACAAGAGATGGACCCAGAACAAGTTTATGATTTTGAAGTCCCATCTTCCAAAACGATTATAGTCAATGGGATTTATGGCCACAATACCTCAAAAAGTGTAACACTCACTTCAGTCACTAAAAAAACTCCAAAAGCTAAGATGATTGTTGGTACAAAGACGAGTAGGGTAGGTCTTGGAGCTATGGTAGTCAAAGATGAATTGCTTGGGACTTGGGGTTTGGAAGTTGGTTCATTAGTCTTAGCAAACGAATCAATATTATGTATGCACCCAGATTCTAATATATGGACAGATGATGGTGTAATGAATATAAAGGAAATATGGGAAAAAGGGATTCAAAATAAAGATAACTCAAAAAGAAGATTCCTCAAATATATCCCCTCTTATAATTTTTTCACAAAAAAACTAACTAATGAACTATTATATGAAATAATAAAAAACCCATACAAAGGAAAATTAATAAAACTTAAGTTAGCTAATGGGTTATTTTTATCTGTAACTCCTAATCACAAATTTTATGCTAGTGGAATATGTACAAGACAACCTAACTTTAAGGAGAGACCAAAAAAGATAGTTCTAGCAAAAGATTTGAAGAAAGGTAATTATTTAAATAATTTTGAGATTCCTTTTCCTGAGAACTTAATTAAAGAAGATAGGGCATATCTATTTGGATTTATTTATGGAGATGGATTTATAGATAAAGGAGGTATAACAATCTCTCAATCTTCAACAAATCAATATTTAATTGATAAGATACTCAAAGAATATCCTAAAGCTAAACTTTATAAGAAAACACCAGTAACAAGATTGTTAACTTCACGTAATGGAAAAACTTATAAATTAATAGCAAAAGATAATTTTATATTTTTTAATGATAGAAAACTCACAATAGAGTATTTTAACAAACATTCAAACCTAGAAGATTTGTTAAAATTAGATAAGGAAAGTTTATGTAAATTTTTAGCTGGAATATTTGATGCAGATGGAAGCATAAATCATTGTAAAGATAAAGTTTTAAAATTAAGGATAACAACCACAAATGATGAAAAACAAAATCAGACTTTAATGTTAGCATTAAAGAGACTTGGGATTAACTCTATAAAACAGAAAAGAAGGCAGGGAATAACAGAAATTTCAGTAAGCTTAGGTAAGGATATAAAAACTTTTTGGGAAACTATTGGAACTTATAGTGCAAAATTGTTAAGGGAAAAGCCACCAAAGATAATGTATAAAACTAAGTATTATGGATTAAGAGATAAATATATAAGGATATTAGAGATAGAAGAGTTTGATTATGAAGGAGATGTTTTTGATATAAATGTTATGCACAATCATAATTTTATAGTAAATGGAATTTTATCACATAATTGTATCGATGAATTAGATAAAATGTATAAGGAAAATTTATCAGAACTATTAGAGCCAATGTCTGGAGGCACAATAACAATTAATAAAGCAGGCATATCTGCAAAACTTCCAGCCAACACTTGTATGCCAAAAGGAACCCCTATAGAATGTTTAGAGGGAATAAAATCTATAGGGTCTATTGAAAAGGGAGAGATAATATGGGGAATGGATAAAACCTTTAAAATTATTCCTTCCAAAGTCTTAAGAATATATAAACATCCATTAAAGAAAAAACTCTTAGAATTAGAAACAAATTCAGGAAGAGTATTAAAGTTAACTGGTAATCACGAAGTTTTAACTTTAATAGATGGTGAAGTAAAATGGATTCAATCAAGTAAATTAAGAAAAGGAAATGAGATTGCAAGTATTAGGAGATTACCTATATTAAAAAAGAAAGATTTTGATATTTTTAATGGAAAGTCTATAAAAATCCCAACAGTTCAATGTAATATTTGTGGATATGAATGGAATTATAAAGGAAAAAGAAAGAAGCCAACTTGTCCAAAATGTGCAATCGGTGTTTCAGTAACTAATACAAAAAAATTTAAAGTTTATTTAAAAGATAGATTAAGTAGTAATGGAAGAGAGAAGGGTATATATTTTAATGGTAAAATTACTGAAGATTTGGCTTATATCTGTGGACTAATTTTCTCTGATGGACATATTAGGACAGAACCAACTGGGAGTATATCCTTTTTTAATAATAATATATTATTATTAAAAAAATTTGAAGATGTTGTTAAAAAATTAGGTTTACATATATCTAAAATAATCAAAAAAGATAATAAAAATAAGACATACACCATACATGGAGATGTTGTTATATCTTTAATAAAAAATATTACTAAGAAAATGCCTATACTATCTAACAACCTTATAAATTGTTTTATATGTGGAGTAATAGATGGAGACGGTTCTGTAAGAAAAGGAAGATTTCAAATATTTACTGCAATAAAAGAAGACACAGATTTTATAAGAATGTTATTATTAAAATTAGGAATTAAATCAAACACAAAGTTATTAAAATCTGGAAAAAGGTATTGTATAGACCATTTCGTAAATGCTAAAGATTTTTATTATTTAGAAGTTAATGGAATAGAAAATTGTAAAAAATTAAATAATAGAATCTTATCTAAACACAAGAGAGATAACTTAAATCTTACTCAAAATTTAAAATATAATGGAGGGCAAAGAACAGACTTTATAAATGTTAAAGATAGATTTAGGAAATTTAGAAAGGAAATAAATCTAACTAAAAAAGAACTTGGAACTAATTTATCTAACAAAGAGAGAAAGTTAACAAGAAAGGCTTTACAAAATTATTTAAAGGAGATAAAAAAACTAAAATCAGCAAATAATAATTATTTAGATAAATTAGCTTATTCTGATTTATTATGGGATAAAATAAAACAAATAAATATAGTTCAAGATGATTTTGTTTATGATTTACAAACTACAACAGAGAATTTTATAGCAGAAGGTGTGGTAGTCCATAATTCTATCTTAGCGAGTGCAAATCCAATGTACGGAAACTTTAACTTAGAACAACCTTTAGCAAAACAATTGGATTTACCATCACCTATATTAAATAGATTTGATTTAATTTTTATTTTATTAGATAAACCTGAATTGGCTTTTGACTCAGAATCTGTAAATCATGTTTTTGAATCTTATCTAGAAAAGAAAGAAGCAGAAGTACCCATAGAATTATTTAAAAAATATATCTTTTATTGTAGGAAACAAAAACCAAAACTTAAGAGGGAACTCATTGAAGATTTTAAAAAATTCTATGTTGGTTTAAGACAGAACTCAAATAAAGGAGGAGAACATGGACTCCCAATTAACTTGAGAAATATGGAAGGGTTGGTTAGATTAAGCGAGGCAAATGCAAAGTTAAGATTATCTGACACTGTGGAGAAAGAAGATTTTGAAGTTGCTAAAAATATTTTTATGTATTGCCTGAAGCAAGTGGGTATGGATAATGAAACAGGTTTAGTTGATACAAGTAGAGTTACTGAAAGAATTCCAGTAAGTAAGAGAAAGAAACTGGAATTGTTTATGCAAATGCTTGAAGATATGTCACAAGTATCTAAAGAATTAGAATATAGTAAAATTTCAGATAAGTCTAAAGAATTAAACTTAACAAATTGGGAGTTGCAGACATTCATATCTGAGTTGAAGAGAGAGAATCATATCTTAGAACCTAAAAGGGGGACTTACGTTTTAATATGAAACACATATTCAAATCAAAAGTAGGGAATGTATGGAAGGTAAGATGTCCAAAGACAAATGGTTATTTTTACACTTCTGTCTGGAATAAACTTCCTAAAAATAAATGTCCGTGTTGTGGGGAGATAATTAAGAAATGACTAAAGTAATTGCAAGAACTCGATGTACAATTTATAGTAGAGTTGTTGGATTTTTAACACCTATTAATCAGTGGAATGAGGGTAAGCGAGCAGAATTTAATGATAGAAAAACATTTAAAGTTGGAGGAAGAAATGGAAAATAATATACCAGAAGAATTTAAAGGAACACAAAGATGGATTAACTTTGGTCTTTGGATAGTAGCGATTTTAGTAATAATCATGGTAGGATTCTTTGCGTTTAATTTTTTAAATCAATCTGATAAATTAACAGATGAAGAATTATTTAGTGTTACAAAATGTATTAGAGATAACACAATACTTTATACACAACTTGGTTGTCATGCTTGTGAGAACCAAGAGAAAGTATTTAGAGAATTTTATGATGTCTTAGATATTGTGGATTGTTTTTATGAAGGAGAAAGATGTGCAGAAGCAGATATAGTAAAAACTCCAACTTGGAATATTCGTGGAGAAAGAGTTACAGGAGCACAATCAATAAAAAAATTACGGGAGCTAACAGGATGTTAAATAAAAAACAAATCAAAGAGATAAGAGCTTTACATAATTCAGGACTTTCATATTTCCAAATCTCTGCAAAGGTTGGAAGTAGTTATGCAACTGTGAGAAAATATTCATTAGATTATAATCAGCGTCAAGCTGTAAAACCTAAAACTAGGGACGAATTGGTAAGTCAGGAATCGGAGGCAGTTAATTCTGTCTCCCCTGATGAATTTAAAAAAATATTTGAAAAGTTTGATTCGTTAAAAGAGATTGTTGAAAGAATTTCAAATGTTTTAGATTCTATCGTTGGTAGAATTAGAGTTTGCGAAATTGATATTCAAATCATCAGAAAAAAATTAGAGATGGATGAATTGAAATAATCCAAATATTCAGTAGGTCACTAGCTCTATAGTTGGTATGAGGTGGTGGGAACAACTATTAAAAGGCTTAATACCTAAAACATTTAAACGTTAATAATCAAAAAATGGAAACACAAAAAAAACATAAATATTGTGTGAAGTGCAAAAAATTAGTAAAAATGATATGCTTAGAAAAAAAAGGAAATAGATTATCTGGAAGATGTTCAAGTTGTGGAAATAGATTATCTATGTTTATCTCTAAGAATCCTCCAATGTTTAAACGAAAATTAAGTAAAGAAGAAGAGATTTATTGTGCTGAAAAAAAATTAAGTAGGGAGAAAAAATGGTGAAAAAATGTAAAGTTAATTTCTCGGCAGACTGGATTTACAAACATTTTAATGATAACTTTGACAAGAATTTTTTTGATGAGAAAGGTCAAATTATTAATTCGATTAAAGTACATTTAGAACCCTCTCTTGTGAAAGATGTCGGTTGCCAACACCCATTTATTTTATTTGACCCAACACGCCCAGAAAAATTAACTAGAAAAATTATAAAATTAGACAGTAATAATAGAGATGCACATTTAAAAAGATTTAATATCCAACTTGCATCAAGACCAATAACAGGATTTCAAAGATGGTTGCCTGGAATATTAAGACAAATTATGATATTTCAAATGGGTCAAATACCTAAAGGTTGGAGAGAAGTAACATTTGTTCCAAATAAACATTTTATTGAAGTTGATTTAGCAAATAAGGAATGTAGGATTGTTGGACCAAATGTTAATAGAGAAAAAATAAGTAAGTGGATTCCATTTATTAATAATTATGAGGAGGGAGGAGAATGACTGACATAAAAAAATCTTTTGCTAAAGCATTAAATAAACCTGCTTGGTTAGGTGAAGATATTTTAGAGAAAATTAAAATTGATGACCTCCCTATTTTAATTACAAATGATGGTACTGTCGTATGCATAAAAAAAAGAGATGAAGTTTCTTCTATTTGTATTGTAGGCGAATCTGGAAGAGGCAAAAGTCTGTTGCTCCATCAATTATGCGAAGGATTATATTATCATTGGGGGGACAACGTAGCCATTATGAACGACTATGGAAGCGAGACTTTATCTTGGAGTGAGCCACAGAATAATGTTGATTTTATAAAAGAATCTTTTAAAGTCAATATCCTTCCTACTTCCTTGCCAATGGTTTATCTTTTTCCCAATACTAATACCTTGGATTTAGATGAAGAAATATTAAAATATAAAAATTATGTAAGGGTAACACTCCCAATAAAAGAAGTGCTGAATAATCTTTCCTATTATTTCAAATCGATAGTTCCAGAATTTGAGCTTGGTCAAAGCACGATTTATGCTCAAGAATTAAAAGATTCTTTTTTAGAATGTGAAACAACTGAAGATATTTTTGAGGTCATAGATAATGGTATTTTAGATGATAGAAGTTTAAGAGGGGTAAAACAGAAAATTAGAACTGCTTTCAAGTCAATATTTGAAGAAGAGATTTTAAATATTACAAATCCTGATGCTCCATCATTTCTCAAGATGGAGGGGTTTTTGAATAACCCAGTCTCTACAATTTTATATTCTCAAGCAATACCTTCCTTGATGACTGGGGACCTAGCCCAGAAGAAATATAGAAGTGCAGTTATTTCATATTATGTAAACTCTATATTTAAAAATCAACAATTACCAGAATTTATTGATAAGAAAACATATCTAGTCTTTGATGAGTTGACCACGATTTGTTCAACAGAAGATAGAACAGAGAATCCTTGTAAAGCATCTATAATTAATGTTGTTGCTCGTGGTAGAATCAACAGATTGGGAATAATTTATGCTACTCAATTTTATAATAAAATACCTCACGAAATCAAATCTGCAAAAATGAGCTATTGTGTGATATTTAGACAAACAACGAAAGCAATTGCAAGAGATGTATGTAAAGATTTTAACCTCCCGGATGATAGTGTAGAAAGGTTACAAAGATTAAATTCCTTTGAATGTATAGCTGTTACAAACGAGGAGTTTGTATGCTACAAAGGAGATAAAAAATGGCAAACGAGGGAGGCATATCGTGGTAGGTTGATACCTCCAACTTCACGCCACACAAAAGCATGAAAATGAAAAATCCTAAAAAAGTAAGAGATGGAAAATTAAGTAGGGCAAGAGG
>SDBT01010077.1_pt1 | contig 15294 bp, 17 predicted proteins | sample 2277101 | NCBI WGS metagenome assembly SDBT01 (sample SAMN10404973, study PRJNA504765) | marine sediment metagenome | isolation source: marine sediment core GS10_PC15, 103 cmbsf | place: Arctic Ocean: Southern Knipovich Ridge | collected 2010 | reverse complement strand
AATAAAGCATCTTTACCAAAGGCAGTTTTCTGAGTATTGCCAATTGTTACTTGCACGCGCGCACGCGGGCGTTTTTTCCACCAATCTGGTAAGCGAACCACAAGCCCGGCATCTTCAAGCTGTGCAACACTTTTAAGTAAGGTCAGCGCTTCTTCTGGTTTCCAAGCCAATGGATGGTATATATCATGGCTTTGCAATAAATCTTGTACCCAAGCGCAGTGTTGCGATGCAATATGCACCGGTTTGAGTAGCTGCAATAACGCTTTTTTATTCCCTTCTCCCGCGTATTCCTGCAAAGCCTTATTTAACGGTTGATATTGTATACGTGCATTGTTACCGATACGCGGTGCATAGGTAGCCAAAAACGCAAATGGGTAATCTGGATCCCGTTTATTTTCTGCCAAATGAAAACACACGCGCCCCACTTGCTGCCACAACGGTAAATGCGCGGCTAAAAAACCATTCAGTCCCTGTGAGTCCTGCGAAATTTTGGCGCGCACCCAATTGTCAAATGTTCGCCAAACTTCGGCTAGCATCTGAGCGGTCACATATTCTGCACCTAACATGGGTGGCAATCTAAGCAGCTGTGAATCAAACCAGGCAACTACAGGCAGTGGGATAGGCGCAAGTTGCGCACTATCGCCGCTAACCTCTCGGCAAAGTGTACCAATGTATGCTGCGATAAACTCGCGCCAAAAGATCAGTTCAGCTGGCCAACTCTCCGTGCTACGCGCCGCAGCTAATGCCAATAAGCCTGCTTCCTGGCTAGCAGCAAATGATGCTGCGATCTCATGTTTGCTATCAGAGTTCGAAAGGTGCAAATGACCACTCGGTGAAATAGCAAGCTGTTGATTAGATTCCATAGCCATCATTGTCGCACATCATAGAGTGCTGGTCGAAACTTGTGATCGAGTCGCCATGAAATTGACTAATTGGGCCACATCATTCATGATAACGGCATTATGAGTTTACTTGGCAACATCATCTGGTTAATTTTTGGTGGCTTGATCGCTAGCATTGGCTACATTTTTGGCGGTGCAATATTATGCTTAACCATCATTGGTATTCCATTTGGCTTACAGTCTATTAACATAGGCATTGCAACTTTTGCGCCCTTTGGTAAAGAAGTCGTTGCAACACCTAAAGCCAGTAGCGTACTTGCAATTATTTTTAACATTATCTGGATTGTGCTATTTGGCTGGGGACTTGCCATTTGGCATATCGTGTTCGGCATCATCCTCGGCATTACCATTATCGGCATTCCTTTTGCCAAACAGCACTTCAAGCTGATCCCCGTCGCTTTATTCCCGTTTGGGGTAAAGCTAGTAAAAATCAACCATCGTTCTGACTAACGCTGTATCAACTCAATTTTATATTCATCAGGATCTTCAACAAAGGCAATTACTGTTGTGCCGTGTTTCATTGGGCCCGGTTCACGCACCACACGACCACCACCGGTTTTTATATCACCACAGATTTTGTGAATATCATCAACTTCGATAGCAACATGACCATAACCATCACCTAAATTATATTTGCGCTCATCCCAGTTGTAAGTCAACTCAATGGCATGATCGCTTGATTCATCACCATAACCTAGAAAAACCAGGGTAAATTTGCCTTCGGGAAAATCCATCCGGCGAAATTCTTTCATGCCTAATAAACGTGTATAAAAATCAATGGACTTATCTAAGTCTGCTGTTCGAATCATTGTATGTGCAATACGCATAATAGTTTTCCTTGGTTAATTAAAAATAAAGTGCCACTTGGCCGATCAGTGAATTACGACCACCTCCGACTGACTTATCTTGGCAAGATCCGCCAGCACTAGCCGTACAATTACCACCAAAACTTGTGCCACGTGAATAATTAATTCCATGACGAAACTCTAAACTTTCAATGGTATTTTTCCATAATGAAATATTAAATACGCCGGTGAAATTGTCTTGCGCCAAACCAAGCGCCAATGCCTGCCAAGTGCGACCATAAGAGAATGCAACTGACACAGGTTTATGACTAATTTTAAAGTTATAAGCGGCTTCTAAGTTCATTGCAGCAGGTTTTGCACCATGACCGTCAAACATTAAATTGCTATAGGAAAAACTACGCAACGCGGTAATGTATTCACCAAAGAAATCTAACGGGCCAAAATCAAGTTCGCCATGCAGGTCGACAGCCGCTACGCGGTGCCGTAACTGTTCCGTGCGATGTTTATCACCAAAGCCTTTAAAGACGCCACCAGGTGTTTCTTGCAAGCCTTGTGAATCAGCTAAATTGGCTATATATGCTGCACCAAAGCCATATTCATTTCTGCCACGCTTGAGCTTGTAGCCACCGCCGATACCCCACTGGTTAATGCTGTGATCATTGCTCACATAAGCATCGCCTTTGAAACCAAACGCTTGCCCATAAAAACCATCTTTAGCAAAACCTAATACTGCTGCGCGCTCGTTCATGCGGCCAAGTGCTTCTGTCACTGGCGTGCTTAGCGTGTAATAAGCATAACGCCCAAACGGTACATACATTTGCCCAATTGATCCGTAGACGGGTGCTTTATGTAAATTACCAATAGTGATAAATGCACGACGTATAAATACCCTTGAATTTGCGATGCGATAACCTGAACTATCCAACGTAACCGGCAACAACGAATTATCATAATTCATTGAAATCAATGCAAAGGCCCAAGGGCTAGCATCTGCTAATATATCAAACTCCATGCTGGTCAGATCGATATCTGATGTTGATGGCCCCGTATAGGGTTTTTCATAAATACCCTGGCCTTCAACATTCCCACTTAACTCAAGACGCGGACGCCTAGCTGACGGTAATTTACCGTGCAACATATTTTGTAATTTATAACGCTCATGTAAAATTCGTAAATCTTCATTTAAGGTAGAGTAATTGACGACCAAATCTGTTCCAGCAAAATTGGTTCTTATACCTAAATAAGGCGACGTTGTAACCGTTGAGCCGATGTTATAGAGATGTGACTCACCTTCATAACGATGCGGGATTTTATGTGCCCGGTGATAAGTAGTGTGATGACGGCGTGCCTGCTCACGTCGTGAGCGTCGACGTTGCGCATAATAATGCTGAGCTTTACTTTTTTGATATTTTGCAGCACGCAATTGTGTTTTTAATGAGGTAACTTCCTGTTGTAATTCTTCAGTCCGGTGATTAATCGTATTAATTTCTTTTTGTAATTCTGCCATCGTTGGTTTTTGTTGAGCTGAGGCTTGCGCTCCAACACTTAAAAAGCATAGACAGCCAGTCGCAACAACCAAAGAACATTTAATCACAGAATCCCCCCTTTTAGAGTTAGAATTAATGGCACGAGATATATGAAGGAGCGGATCATATAACAAATTAAATGCTTATGCTACACTGCAAATCATGCAAAATTTGATCATGACACAACCTGACGATTGGCATTGTCATCTGCGCGATGACACCGCTTTAGCGACAACCGTAGTGACTACGGCACAGCAGTTTGCACGTGCCATCATTATGCCCAATTTGAAGCCGCCGGTGACTGATGCTGATCTAGCACGTGCCTACTATCAGCGTATTCTAAAGCATATTCCGCTTGATTCTAATTTCACCCCCCTAATGGCACTGTATTTAACTGACCATACAACACCTGCCGTTATTGATGCGGCAAAAAAGTCTGGTATTGTTTATGCTGCCAAACTGTATCCTGCAGGTGCAACTACACACTCAACTGACGGCGTAACTGACCTTAATAAAATCAGTGATGTATTACAGGCATTGCAAGATATAGGACTACCATTATTAATACACGGTGAAGTCACTGATTTTGATATAGATATTTTTGCTCGCGAGCAGGTCTTTATCGATCGCGAACTGACACCTTTATTGACAAAGTTTGATCGATTAAAAATCGTACTCGAGCATATCTCCACGAGTTATGCCGTTGATTTTGTAAAAGCAGGCCCCAGCAATTTGGCCGCTACGATTACACCGCAACATTTATGGCTAACTCGCAATGATTTATTAGTCGGCGGCATTAAACCGGACTTCTATTGTCTACCTATAGTAAAAATGGCTGAAGATAGAGACGCATTAATCGCTGCTGCAACCAGCGGCAACGCGAAATTTTTTCTTGGCACAGATAGCGCGCCGCATAGTCAAGACAACAAACACACCGCCTGTGGTTGTGCCGGCATGTTTACCGCATATAACGCGCTTGAGCTATATGCTGAAATTTTCGCTAATGCCAATGCGCTCGACAACTTAGAATCCTTTGCCAGCTTCAACGGTGCTGACTTTTATGGCCTACCACGCAATACAGCCAAAATAGAACTGATCAGAAAAGACTGGCGACCACCTGAGTACCTGCCTTTGGGCGAAGGAAAGGTTAAGTTATTTATGGGTGGGGAAGTCTTGAAGTGGAAAGGGGTCAGACCTTAACTCGTAACTCAGCTGAATGGGAAAGGGGTCAGACCCCTTTCCCATTCAGCTGAGTTACGAGTTAAGGTCTGACCCCTTTACTAATTAACTATTATAAATTCTCAGCGTGTTCGGCTAAGTATTGAGCAACGCCTGCTGGATTAGCTTTCATGCCCGCTTCACCTTTATTCCAGTTTGCTGGGCAAACTTCGCCGTTTTGCTCGAAGAATTGTAATGCATCGATCACGCGGATGATTTCACCCATGTTACGACCGATTGGCAAATCGTTGACGATTTGTGAACGCACAACACCTTCTTTATCAATCACGAATGCACCACGCAGAGCCACGCCGGCTTGTGGGTGTTCAACACCAAATGATTGGCAGATATTATGGTTAATATCAGCCACCATGGTGAATTTCACTGGGCCAATGCCACCTTTGTTGATAGGTGTATTGCGCCAAGCATTGTGAGTAAAATGCGAATCGATAGACACGCCAAAGACTTCTACATTACGTGATTTAAACTCTTCGATGCGATTATCCAAAGCAATAAGCTCGGATGGACAAACAAAAGTAAAATCCAATGGATAAAAGAATACCAATGAATATTTGCCTTCAGTGGCTTTTGCAAAATTGAGTTCGTCAACAATTTCACCATTACCTAACACTGCAGCTGCAGTAAAATCAGGGGCTTTACGACCAACTAGTACGCTCATAGATTTCTCCTAGAAACAATTATTTAACACAAGATGCATTGTAAGTGACATCGCTGAATACGTCCATCAAAATTAGATGAAATTGACAATCATTCTCATGTAGTCTATCATTATCATATGATTGATTTCAAGGAGATAATGCTTTATGTACATATGCTTATGCCGATCACTGACGGACAAACAAGTCCACCAAGCCGCCTGCCAAGGTGCTCGCTGTAACAGCGATCTGTCCAAGATGTTAGGTAAACCACCTGAATGTGGACAATGTGGCAAACACACGCGTAAAATCATTCAAAAGGCCATTCAATCCAAAAAATCATGAAGAGTGATTTAACACGCATTAAACAACAATCCCCTTTAATCCACAACATTACCAACCTTGTGGTGATGCAGACCACTGCCAATGTCTTACTAGCGCTCGGTGCTTCACCCATTATGGCTCATGCCAAGCCTGAGCTGGCTGAGATTACTGCGCTTGCCAACGCTTTGGTGATCAATATCGGTACGCTTGACCCCAATTGGATCGAATCGATTGAAATTGCGCAACAAACCGCACATCAACATAGCCTACCCATTGTGTTTGACCCTGTGGGCGCGGGTGCCTCAAGCTATCGCACTCAAGCGGCTATCGACATCATTAAGCGCGGAGTTAGCGTGGTGCGCGGTAATGCGTCAGAAATTCGAGCCTTAGCAGGTCTTATTGGTGCAACAAAAGGTGTTGATAGCATGCACTCCAGCACAGCTGCGCTTGATGCGGCCAAGCTGTTGGCTGAACAATACCAATGCTGCGTCGTGGTCAGCGGTAAAATCGATATTATTTGCTATCAGAACGACGTAGCCACTGTTGAGAGTGGTACCCCCCTATTACAATCTGTCACCGGGATGGGTTGCTCAGCAACTGCCATGATAGGCGCGTTTATCGCCGTTAACCCCAATCCATTGCAGGCCGCGAAAAATGCCATGAATGTACTTGGGCTTGCCGCAGAAAAAGCGGAAACACTCGCACAAGGACCTGGCAGTTTTTTTCCACATTTGCTGGATTCTCTCTATCATTTTGCTGAATATGAACCCGTTCGCGCCTGACGCTTTAAAACTATGCTTAGTCATCGGCCCTCTTGATTGTCGGCCGCATGATTTTTTTACTGTGCTAGAGCAAGCAATCGATGGTGGCGTAAGCTGCATTCAACTGCGTGATAAAAACGCTAGCCCCGAACAAACTGAGAAACTGGCACGCCAGATTTTAAAAATAACACCCCCCAATATTCCTTTAATTATTAATGATCATGTCAACGTGGCAAAAAAATTAAATTGCGCCTTGCATATAGGGCAAACTGACATGAACTATCATCAAGTGCGCGAAATTTTAGGTGGGCAAGCCATTATTGGTTTATCCATAAATAATTTATTTCAAGCTAAGCAGTACAAAAACTGTGGTGCCAATTATTTTGGCATCGGCCCCATTTTTCCAACACATTCAAAATCTAATGCTACACCCCCACTTGGCATCGACCACCTGAATATCATTAATAAACAACTTGCGCCTACTCCTTGTATTGCAATTGGTGGCATTAACCCAAATAATGTAGCAAGCGTGTTTTCTGCCCATATTGCAGGTGTTGCCGTGATAAGTGCAATCGCTCAAGCAAACAACCCCAAACACGCTGCTCAACAATTAAAATTACCTCAGGAACAATCATGAACAATAAACCAATCCCAATTGTACTTAGTATTGCAGGATCAGACTGTTCTGGTGGTGCTGGCATTCAAGCAGATATTAAAACCATGATAAGCAATGGTGTCTATGCTGCGTCAGTGATTACGGTATTAACTGCGCAAAATACTCAAGGTGTGCAAGCGATACATTCCGTGCCCACTGAATTTATTGCGCAACAATTAAAGTCAGTATTTTCAGATTTATCAGTCGATGCAGTAAAAGTTGGAATGTTACATGATAAAGCTGTAATTGATGTTGTTGCCGATGCTCTGCAACAATATAAACCCAAGACTATTGTATTAGACCCTGTCATGATCGCCAAAGGTGGTGCCGAATTATTAAAACCAGACGTTGTTGATCACTTAAAATCAACATTATTTGCATTAAGCAGCATAATCACACCCAATCTACCTGAGGCTGAAAAACTTACCCAACAGTCCATCCAAACCAAACAAGATATGCAGAATTGTGCCGAACAAATTGCCAAACAATATCACACCGATGTGTTAATTAAAGGCGGGCATTTTAGCAGTGAAGATGCCGAGGATATTTATTATGATGCTGTTGATAATCATTATCGCTGGTTTACAACGCCACGCATCAACAGTAAAAACACGCATGGCACAGGTTGCACGCTCTCATCCGCAATTGCTGCCAATCTTGCCAAAGGCTTAAGTACAGCCGATGCTATACAATCTGCAAAGCGCTATCTCAATCGGGCAATCCAAGCTGGCAAAGGCCTACAAATTGGCAGTGGTCATGGCCCAGTGCATCACGCATGGGGAAATGGTTGACGCGCACTCAGCTTCCGATCTACACTGGCCACCCTCATCAAACCTACGCAGGAGCAGGAGCAAACCATGAAAGGTGACAGCAAAGTCCTAAAAATCCTCAACGAAGCCCTCGGCAATGAGCTCATCGCCATCAATCAATATTTTTTACATTCAAAAATGTATAAAGACTGGGGCTATGACAAATTAGCCAAACAAGAATATGATGAATCAATCGATGAAATGAAACATGCTGATCGCTTAACCGATCGGATTTTATTTTTAGAAGGCATTCCTAATCTACAAAAGCTTGGCCAATTACTTGTTGGCGAAAATCCTGAAGAGATGCTTAGCTGCGATCTAAAACTTGAACATCAGGCCATCAAAACATTATATAACGGTGTTGCCTATTGTGAATCAGTTAAAGACTTTGTGTCTCGTGATTTATTACAAGATATCTTAGAAAGCGAAGAAGAACATATTGATTGGCTAGAAACTCAACTAGGATTAATTAAGTCAATCGGCATACAGAACTACTTACAATCTCAACTTTAATATTTAAGGAGCTTACCATGGCAGATGCAGCAACAAAATTTGAATTACCCACTCTACCTTATGCACTAGACGCATTAGCACCACATATTTCGAAAGAAACATTAGAATTTCACTATGGCAAACACCATCAAGCTTATGTGAACAACCTCAACAAATTAGTCTCAGATACAGAATTCTCCGAAATGTCATTAGAAGATATTATCAAAAAATCTTCCGGCGGTATTTTCAACAACGCTGCGCAAATCTGGAATCACACATTTTATTGGCATTCAATGAAGCCTAATGGCGGCGGCGAACCTGTTGGTGATTTGAAAGATGCGATCGTTGATGCATTTGGTTCATTTGACGCGTTTAAAGAAAAGTTTATTACCGCAGCTAATACACATTTTGGCTCTGGCTGGGCATGGCTTAGCAAAGATGATAACGGTCGGTTAGAAGTCTCCAGCACACAAAATGCTGGCACTCCAATGACTGATGGTAAAACAGCGTTGTTAACTTGCGATGTCTGGGAACACGCTTATTACATCGACACCCGCAATGATCGTCCAAAATACACCAACAACTTTTGGCAATTAGTTAACTGGGACTTTGTTGCACAAAACTTCGCAGCGTAGTTGAAAAGGGGTCAGAAATCTAAAGGGGTCAGACCTTAACTCGTAACTCAGCGCCTAACGATTGTTCAAAATCGTTAGGCGCTGAGTTACGAGTTAAGGTCTGACCCCTTTAGATTTCTGACCCCTTTAATTTAATGCAGCATCCAAATCACGCAGCAAATCATCCACGTCTTCGATACCCACTGAAATTCTAATCAGACCATCCACTATACCTAAACGCACGCGAATATCTTCAGGTACGGATGCGTGCGTCATTATTCCTGGGTGTTCGATTAAGCTTTCGACTCCACCTAAACTTTCCGCCAAAGTAAAGATTTCACATTTCTCTAGCATCCTTGTTGCCGCTGCTAATCCGCCTTTAACTACCACACTCATCACACCACCAAACCCACAAGACATTTGCTTTTTTGCCAAATCATATTGTGGGTGGCTCGGCAACCCGGGATAATACACTTTTTCAATAGCATCATGTTGTTCTAACCAGCTGGCAATAATCGACGTGCTTTCACAATGACGCTGCATACGTAATGCTAATGTTTTAACGCCACGCATAGCCAGATAGCTATCAAACGGACCGGCAATTCCACCAATGGCATTTTGCAAATAGGCCATTTGTTCGATTAATTCAGCATTATCTTTTACAATCACAACGCCATTAATCACATCCGAGTGACCATTTAAATATTTTGTCGCCGAATGCATAACAATATCGAAACCTAATTCCAATGGCCTTTGTAAATACGGTGTTGCAAATGTATTATCTGCAACTGACAACAAGTTGTTTGACTTTGCAATTTCTAATACTTTTTCTAAATCCACTAATTTTAATAATGGGTTAGTTGGTGTCTCGACAAAAATCATTTTGGTGTTTTTTTGCAACGCCGCTTCAACGTTTTTTATATCTGACATATCGACAAATGAAAATTGCAAACCGGCTGATCGCTTACGTACATTTTCAAATAAACGATATGTGCCGCCATATAAATCATCACAAGCAATCACATGATCGCCACTATCTAATAGTTCCAATAGCGTGGAAATCGCTGCCATACCAGAAGCAAATGCAAATCCTGCCGCACCAGATTCTAAATCAGCGACACATCTTTCATAGGCAAAGCGTGTTGGATTTTGTGAACGCGAATATTCATAGCCTGCATGCTCACCCGGGCTTTTTTGCTTATAGGTGGATGCAGTATAAATTGGCGTCATCACCGCACCAGTTTCTTTATCAACTTGATCGCCTGCGTGGATAACTCTTGTTGCGAATTTCATATTTTTCCCTCTTATTTTATTCTATCCGGAACACCTTAAGGCATGCATCCTGCTTTCACCTAAGCCAGGGCTACTGCAAACCCTTGCTCAACCATCCACTGATCATTGTACATTTTCGACAAATAATTATTTCCCGAATCATAAACAAATGTCACCACACGTTGCGGACTTGTTTGCGCTCGGCAATAAGCTAATGCAGCTGACACGACAGTGCCGGTTGATGATCCAGCAAAAATTCCTTCACGTGCAACCAACTCTCGTGCTGTCGAAAATGAATCCCTATCACTTACCGTAATGGCTTCTTTAACTCGATCTAAATTACAAGTTTTAGGAATATAATCCTCGCCGATGCCTTCTACCAACCACGCACCTTTTTCGATCATTTCACCCGTTTTAATATAGTGCGCCAAAATTGATCCTTCAGGATCTGCCAACACCATTTTCACTTCAGGTGCCACTTCTGCAAAATATCGGCTTAGCCCGGTCATATGCCCACCTGTACCACAACCGGCCACAATCGCATCAACATTATGTTCCATCTGCGCCCAAATCTCTGGCGCTGTGGTTTTATAATGCGCTTCGGGATTTGCCTGATTGGCAAATTGGCCTATATAAAAAGCATTATCACGCTCACGCGCCAACCGCTCAGCTAAGTCTTGATAATATTCCGGATCACCTCGCCCTACATCTGAACGCGTTAACACCACCTCTGCACCGCGCGCACGTAGTTGGGCAATTTTCTCATGACTCATTTTATCAGGCACCACTGTTAATAAGCGATAGCCCTTCAATGCAGCAACCATGGCTAGCGCCATACCCGTATTACCAGCTGTCGCTTCAACTAGAGTGTCACCCGGCTTAATATGCCCTTCTCTTTCAGCCGTTTCAATCATGGCCAATGCGATCCTATCTTTAATCGAACCCCCTGGATTTTTTGATTCGAGCTTCACAAATAATCGACATGGCCCCGTGTCAAAATGTTGCAGCTCTACCAATGGTGTGTTGCCGATTAGCCCTTGTATGTTTTTATAAATTGTCATAACCTTTATCACCTTATTCAAGGAGCAGAACTATACCATGTCCATGGGCATCAATCACACTACCACAGACCCTTTGCCACGTGATCAATGGTCATCACGCCTCTCCTTTATTTTAGCCACCACCGGCGCGGCTGTTGGACTGGGTAATATCTGGAAATTCCCGTATATGGCGGGCGATAACGGCGGCAGTGCGTTTGTTTTGGTCTATCTAATCTGTGTCGTGTTAATTGGCTTGCCTGTCATGCTCTCTGAAATGCTGATCGGACGGCGTGGTCAAGAGAATGCGGTGAACACTATTCAAAAACTAGCGCTTGAAGCCAAACACAGTAAACATTGGCGGCTGCTAGGTTGGTGGGGTGCTGCAACATTATTATTAGTGCTGTCATTTTATAGCGTTGTTGCCGGCTGGTCATTAGCCTATTTATTTAAAGCTTGGGGTGGCGTATTCAATGGCATGAATGCCAGCCAAGTGGAATCAACTTGGCACAACTTTCTGGCCCATCCTGGCCAACTAGCCATCTGGCATGCCTTATTTATGATTATGACCATGTGGGTCGTCGCGCGCGGCGTGCAAGGTGGGTTAGAAAAAGCCTCGCGGATTATGATGCCACTATTGTTTTTTATATTGATCATTCTGGTCGGTTATGCCACCAGTACCGGTGGTTTTGCTCAAGCCGTTGATTTCTTATTTAAACCCGATTTAGCAAAAATCACCCCCGCTGTAGTGGTCTCGGCCATGGGGCATGCATTTTTCACGTTAGCAATCGGTGCAGGCGCAATGCTGGTGTATGGATCATACCTTGGCAAAGAAGTGCGCTTAGCTAGCGCCGTGGCAACCACCGCAGTCCTTGACGTGTTGGTCGCTGTATTTGCTGGGCTGGCAATATTTCCCATTGTTTTTGCCCATCATTTAACACCTGCTGGCGGCCCCGGCTTAATGTTTGAAGTCTTGCCCATTGCCTTTGCCAATATGGGTGGCGGTCAATTTTTTGGCGGCCTGTTTTTCTTACTTTTATTATTTGCCGCTTGGACGTCATCCATTTCTTTGGCAGAACCGTTGGTGGCACTACTCGCTGAAAAATATATGGGTAGTCGAATTAAAGCATCCATTTTAGTCGGTTGCATTGCTTGGGTTTTAGGCCTTGCTTCACTCTTTTCATTTAATATCTGGCAAAATTTCATGCTATTTCACCGCTGGAATTTATTTGCTGTCATTACAGATTTGGCAACAAATATTATGCTCCCTATCGGCGGAATTATTTTTGCAATATTCGCCGGCTGGATTATGAAGCAACATATTACCCGACAGGAACTTGGCCTTCGTAAAGAATGGTTATATAAAAGTTGGTTATTCTTAACACGTTATGTTGCGCCTATAGGCATATTAATTATTTTAGTCAGCGCGTTGGTTTAATCTTGAGGTAGAAGAAAGTGCCAAGCAGATTGCACAATCTGCTTGGCATAAGATCTGTCCTGAAGAATTAAACGTAATAATTAACCGCCATCACTGCAGCATCAAAATCAGATGAGTTACGCCCGTAAACCGTAAACCAAACGCCACCGATTACACCTAAATTTGCTGAGAAATTGTATTCCATTGCAGGTGCGAGACTTAACGCATCATTAGTGGGAAGCTCAATGCTAGAAAACGTGCCTGGGTTACCACTAAAGCTCCCTTTATCCTGGGTGCTATAAGCAATATCTAACGCGGGAACCCAATGCTGAGTTAAGGTGTATTCAAATGCCAAATCGGCGGTGAATTTATTTCCCGGATGCACTCGACCATTCGTATTGAAAGTCCCACCATATGAGTTATACCCTGAAACATGCGTTGAAGCCGGTATCGTATAGACAAAACTCAAACGCGTACGTAAAAACTTGCCATTTGACAGTTGATTAAGTTTTTGGAAGTTAGCACCAAAACTGGTTTGATATGAACCCGCACCATGAGCACCGGTGCCTTTTTTGCCACCATTTAGTTTTTCATAACGACCCGTTGGGAATGCTTCACCCACAGATAGTCGTAAATCCGGACGCCACCAGCTACTTTTCACAGCATTTAATGCTTGAAAACCCAACACAACACTGGCATCACCAAAACCCGATGACCATTCACCACTTTTTATATTCCACTGGTAGGGTATGACCGCTTGCACGTCCATCCAATTAGTCACACCAACACTAATTATTGCAGTTGGTGACACGGTTGTTGTTGAAGGCGTACTCACCGTTTTCCAATGGTTGTTATAAACACCATAGCTATCTGTGACAAATAAATAAGGCTCAACGTTCACATGCCCTTTGGGAATTGTATGACCAGAGGGTGCCAACAATGGGCCAACCATCCAAGGATCCATGATACCATTTGCTTTAGTCGGAGTAGCAGCATTTGCGCCAACTGAAATAACAACACTTGCCAATATTGGCAACAACTTATTTTTATAAGACATTGTGACTTACCTTTGAGAGTTTGTGAACGGAGGCGGCATATTAGCACAACCAACTGAACTGTGGCAAAATCCAGCATTATAATTTTATGGAGCAAATAATGAGAATATTAATTAACGGCGCTAGCGGCAAAATGGGCCGTGCGACTGTCGATGCTATTAATGCTGACGCTAATTTAACGCTCGTTGGTAAAACCGAGCGAAACGATAACTTGGGCGATGCCATTAAAGAATCTCAAGCGCAAGTGGTAGTCGACTTTACTGTAGCAGGCCAAGGCTTTGCCAACACCAAAGCAATTCTAGGCGCCAATGCACACCCCGTGATCGGCACCACGGGTATTTCAGCTGATGAAATCACTGAGTTGAAGCAAATCGCTCGAACAAAGCAGCTGGGCGGTGTTATTGCCCCTAATTTCTCTATTGGCGCTATCATGATGATGCAATGTGCCAAACAATGCGCCAAATATTACTCCGCCGTAGAAATCATTGAAATGCACCACGATCATAAGGTAGATGCACCATCGGGTACTGCGATTAAAACAGCTGAACTCATCCAATCAGCCAAACAGCCACGTCAACATCCTGTTGATGAACAAGAAACGCTACCGGGCGCACGTGGCGGCAGCCATGGTGATATCCGCATCCATTCTGTCAGACTGCCCGGCTTTGTTGCAAGCCAAGCCGTGATTTTCGGTGACAATGCAGAAACATTGACCATACGCCATGACACCATTAACCGTGAAAGCTTTATGCCTGGCGTGATTTTAGCCTGCAAAAAGGTCGCTGAGCTTGATGGCTTGGTTTACGGCTTGGAACACCTTCTCTAATAAATTCATTTCGCTATTGATAATGCAAACAGAGCCGCATATTTCTAGAGGTACTTTTAAGGTTTCCTTAAGAAAAATATGCTAATTTATGCCATAATAGTGGTTAATAGGGGAGGTATGATCATGCCAGTTGAACGTAACGCAGACATTGCTGAATATAAGCAAGCCAAGCAGCTCAATTACAAAATACAGCTTGGCCTGGGCAGCGCATACCAAAGCTTTGGTGGGCAAATTGGTCCGCGCAAAGAGCCTAAAGATGATGATGAGGGCGGTGGCGATCAGTCGATGACACCCGAAGGCCATCCACTGTTGTCGATATCCGTGCAACACAGTGGCATGCCTGAAAATGAGAACCCCAACGTACCTGATAACCCGGAAGCTAGCAAAGAGTTCGCTCATGAGATGCAATTACAAAATGAGAAAAAACTGGCAAACTCGAACGCTAATACCAAGCGTCAAACCATGAACCCAATGGGCAGATCATAAGGTTACCATGTCACTAGCAAATGATATTATCTATGACCAGCGTGAGAACGTTATTCGACACCTCAAAGCAGGCGCGGATGTTAATGAACTTGACGAGTATGGTTATACGCCATTAATTGAATCGGCCATCGCAAATCACACAGATATTGCCGCACTACTTATAGAATATGGCGCCAACACGAATGCCCATGATGTCACTGGAAATACCGCATTACATTGGGCAGTTGAAAATAATAATTTGGATTTGTGCCGTTTATTGTTGAAAAATAATGCCAACCCCAACGCTTATAGCAATTATGGACAGCCTGCATTAATCAATCCCATTCTACGTGATCAATATGATTTAAAAAAACTGCTGACTAAATACGGCGCTGATATGAACTTTGCTCAAGACTATATTAACGCAAAATTACTCGGCCATCGTTTTGAGCTACGCGG
>SDBT01010076.1_pt1 | contig 15295 bp, 15 predicted proteins | sample 2277101 | NCBI WGS metagenome assembly SDBT01 (sample SAMN10404973, study PRJNA504765) | marine sediment metagenome | isolation source: marine sediment core GS10_PC15, 103 cmbsf | place: Arctic Ocean: Southern Knipovich Ridge | collected 2010 | reverse complement strand
CTGTGTTACACTCTGTTTGCACCGGGTCGCCTCCTTGTATGTGACATAACCTGTTGTTCGCAAAACAAGTTATCGCATACAAGGTGGCCCGGCGCAATACCACTGGTGAGAAATGCGGGTTAGTACCGAAGCCGCCAGTTTCAGCTTCCCGTTGGAAACTCCGAACGACTCCAACCCGCGAAGATACAGCCGCACCGCGATCTTCTCCGGCCACGCCTTGCCCGGCCGCTGCAACGTAGCACCGCCGATGCCCCGTGGGCTATGGACCGTAACCAATGCCCGGCCGTCTGCCAGCGTGACCTCGACCCGATCGTCGGTCCGCCGGGTGGTCACTTTGATCGGGCCAGATTCACCGGCGACGAGTTGTCCGGGCCAAGTGGCAAAGAGCAGGGCTACCACCAGCCGCGAGAAGGTATTCATGAGGGTTTCCCGGAACGGGTGGTCATTTTCTGGTTCCCAGGTTCCGCCTGGGAACCCAATGCCCGGAGACTCCGGCTGCGCCGTACCAGCACACGCTCGCCCGGGCGAACACACTCGCCTGGGCGAGGCAGAGCCTCGAAGACAGTGTGTTCCCAGGCGGAGCCTAGGAACCAGAACCGGGTGAGTTATACTTCCTTGGCGTCGATCCACGACATTAGCCGCCTGAGTTGTCGGCCGATATCTTCGACCTGATGGCCACGCTCGCGGCGACGCTGGGCTTTGAAGGCCGGGGCGTTGGCTTTGTTCTCCAGGATCCACTCGCGGGCGAACGAGCCGTTTTGAATCTCTTCGAGAATCCGCTTCATCTCGGCCTTGGTCTCGTCGGTGATGATCCGCGGGCCGCGGGTGTAGTCGCCGTATTCGGCCGTGTTCGAGATGCTATGACGCATGTAGCTCAGCCCGCCCTGGTAGATCAGGTCGACGATCAGCTTGACCTCGTGGACGCACTCGAAGTAGGCCATTTCGGGCTGGTAGCCGGCCTCGACCAGCGTCTCGTAACCGGCCTTGATCAACTCGCTCAGTCCGCCGCACAGGACCACTTGCTCGCCGAACAAGTCGGTCTCGGTCTCTTCGGCGAAGGTAGTTTCGATCACGCCGGCCCGGGTGCCGCCGATGCCTTTGGCGTAGGCCAGGCCGATCTGCTTGGCTTCGTCGCCGGCGCCTTCACCCAGGGCGATCAGGCAGGGCACGCCCGCGCCGCGGACAAACTCGGCACGGACCAGATGGCCCGGGCCCTTAGGTGCGACCAGGATCGTCGCCACGCCCTCGGGTACGTCGAACTGGCCGAAGTGGACGTTGAACCCGTGCGAGCAGACGATGATGTTGCCCGGCGAAAGGTTGTCGCGGATCTCCTCGCGGAAGATGTCGGCCTGGAACTCGTCGGGTAGCAGGATCGTGATCACGTCGCCCTGGGTGACGGCCTCCTTGGCCGAGATCGGCGTGAAACCGTCCTTGACGGCCATTTCGTAGTTGGCGGTGCCCTTCAACTCGGCTACCACCACTTTGCAGCCGCTGTCGCGAAGGTTCTGGGCATGGCTGTGACCCTGCGAACCGTAGCCGATGATGGCAATCGTCTTGTCTTTGAGCAGGGCCAGGTCGGCGTCTTTGTCGTAGTAGGTCTTGGCGGGCATGAGGGTACTCCTGGATTGATTTCTGATTTCTGATTTGGGATTTCAGATTTGGAATATGCAATTAAATGTCGCCGTGCCGGCGACCGTTAAACGTGTGTTGTTCTCGGCAACTACCCCCCACTTCTTCTTACACTCCCCACTCACCACTCCCCACTCCTCACTCACTCACCACTCTCCCCGCGGACCATGGCGATGCGTCCGGTGCGGACGAGCTCGATGATGCCGAATGGCCGCATCCGCTCGATGAAGGCCTCGATCTTCGACTCCTTGCCGGAGATTTCGATCATCACCATCTCGGGCGCCACGTCGACGATCCGCCCGCGGAAGATGTCGGTTAGCTCGCGGATGTCGCTGAGCCGGCCTTCCGTGGCGTTGACCTTCAGCAGCATCAGGTCCCGCTCGACGTGCTTCTGCGAGCTGATGTCGTCGACGCGAACCACGGTGACGATCTTCTCGACCTGTTTGCGGACCTGTTCGAGTACGCGGTCGTCGCCGACAACGACAAAGGTCATCCGCGACAAATGGGGGTCTTCTGTCTCCCCCACAGCGAGGCTATCGATATTGTACCCCCGGGAGGCCAACATCCCGGAAATGTGGGACAGGACACCGGGAACGTTCTGGACCAGGGCCGACAGGACATGACGCATAACGCGCTCCCAAAACAGGCAAAACCCCTATCATACCCCCGTCGCAGCACCAGACAAGGGGCCCAAGTCGGTTTCGACTGCAATCGGTCGCGGCTATCACCCGAAGAAGAGGCGGGGGATTGGAGCCTTTTTCGGTCCCCGCGGTGACGATCCTCCCGAAAGGTCCAAACTCGAGTGAAACGCCTGCCGGCGATGGCGATCCTGCTGGCGACGGCCTCGGCCGCGCTGGGACAGACTGCGCAGCCGAGGCAACGCATCCATCCGGCCGTGGTGCGGATTATCGCTACCGAGAACAGTGGGGCGTCTTCTGCCGGCTCGGGAACGCTGATCGGCGTGAGTGGATCGCGTGGATTGGTGGTGACCAATTGGCACGTCGTCCGCGACGCTACCGGGCCGATCATGGTCATTTTTCCCGACCGGTTTACTTCCACGGCCGAAGTGCTGCGGACCGACCGCGACTGGGATCTGGCCGCGCTGTCCATAAATCGTCCGAACGCACGGCCGGTCACGTTGGCAACCGTGGCACCGCGGCCGGGTGAGTTGCTGGCGATTGCCGGATACGGCACCGGACAATATCGTGCGGCGGTGGGACGTTGCACGCAATACGTCTCGCCCGCCTCGCTCTGGAAGAAGCTGCCGTTCGAGATCGTCGAACTCTCCACACCCGCCCGGCAAGGCGACTCGGGCGGACCGATCTTCAACAGGCAGGGTGAATTGGCCGGCGTGCTGTTTGGGTCCGGGGGTGGAAATACAATGGGCAGCTATTGCGGCCGAGTGCGATGGTTTCTCGAACCGGTGCTCGCCGACTTCCAGCAGTTGCCACGGAGAGAAATGCCACAGGCGGAGATGCCACAGAGAGAAGTGATCGCCCAGCGTCCACGGCAACCACGCCAACAATTGCAGCGTCCGCAATCGCCGGTCCGCCGTCCCTATCGACCGCCGAATGCGAGGGCGGAGTTGCCGGTGCCGGAGGAACCGATTGCGGCGATCGGGCAACAGCCGTCATGGAGACCGTCGCACGACGCGCGCGAAGAGTTGCTGCCCCGTCTGGACCCGGCCGAGTCTCCCGGGTCCGAACGCCACGGCGTCCCCACGGTCGACGTTCCTTCGGCACCGGACTCATCCGTGCCATGCCCGGCGCGATCGGAGTCGATCAAGACGATTCTGGCATTGATCGGCATCGTCGCGTTGCTGTACCACGGCTTGCGGATTTTCAGCGTGGCCGCGAGGTGAACTTACGCGTAAAACTCCCGCACGCGCATGATCACGTCGAAACCTTCGAACTTCAGACAATCTTCCAGGCAGAGCATGGCCGGGTGGTCCGGGTCGAGGCGGCGATACTTACGCTTGACCGAGCCGATCACCATGTCGAGCCCCAATGGCATCGCCTTGGTCAGGAAAGCGCTTTCCAAGGGCCCTTTCACCGGGGAACCGTCGGCCCGTTTGGGTGGCAGCATCACGGTAAAGTTGCTCAGGCCGACCGAGGCGTGGACGCCCGAGAGGTGCTTGTCGGCGTGGATCATCTCCAGCGCCGCGATCAGCCGATGGATGTTGCCCGTCGCGTCGCTGCCGATTGGGGCGATACCCGGGTCGATGATGCAGTCGTCGACCGTCACGTCGCGCCCGCCGCTGCAAAAGGCGTTGACGAGGAACCCCGTGGCCGCGAACGTTTCCTCGGCCGTGTGGCAGGGCTGCGACCGCCCGTCGACGACGTGTTCCGAGACCAGCAGAATCGGCTTGAAGGGCTGCACCTCGTAGAGATCGAACATCGCGACGCGCAACGACGAGACCGAATTGAGAATCGGCTTCGCACCACCGGCACGCTCCGGATCGTACGCCTCTAGCCCGGCCCGGGCGATCTCCGGGTCGGGCGTGTCGATTGCCAGCGGTTTGGAGGTCACCTGCTGGACGCGGCGGACCATCTGGGCCATGAAGTCGGCCGACCGCGTGCCGACGTTGACGTCGATGTAGCCGGCCCCGGCCTCGTCCTGCGACCGGGCTAGCGCGACGATGCCGTCGATGTCGTCGGCGTCGAACAGCTTGTGCGTCGAGGGAACCGAGTCGTTGATCGACTCGCCGATGATCGTCAAACCTTCGATTGCCACGGCACTCACCCTACCAACTCTCGGGCGACGTTCACCGCGGCGCTGGCGTTGTCGCTGTAGCCGTCGGCACCGATTTCGTCGGCGTACTGCTGCGTAATCGGGGCACCGCCGATCATCACCTTGGTCTTGTCGCGAACGCCGGCTTCCTGGAGGGCCTCAATGACGTTCTTCATCACGGTCATCGTGGTGGTCAGCAGTGCGGAGAGTGCCACGATGCTCCCGTCCTTCTGCTTGACGGCTTCGACGAACTGTTCCGGCGAGACGTCGACGCCCAGGTCGACAACCTCGAACCCGCAGCCTTGCAGCATGGCGGCGACGAGATTCTTACCGATGTCGTGCAGGTCGCCATGGACCGTGCCGATCACCACCCGTCCGGCGCTCTCGCCGCTGTTTCCGATCAGGGCGACGGCAGCCTTCATGGCCCGCTGGGCAATCAGCAGTTCGGGGACGAAATACTCGTTGCACTCGAATTTCTTACCCACCTCTTCCATGGCGGGCGTAACGTACTTGGTGACCAACTCCGCCGGGTTGACGCCCGCCGCCAGTGCGGCCTTGGTCGCTTCCTCGGCCTTGTTCTTGTCGCCAACCAGGATGGCATTATACAGTGCATCAGACATGAATGGCTCCCATAAAATGAGTCTCGACATACGAAGAAACCCCATCATAGCGGAATCGAATCCGGCCCGCTAGGGTCTGTCCTGCCGATTGCTCGTCCGCGAGAGACCCGCCAGAGAGCTGCATTACTACCCCCCAGCGTGCGGTCACCGGGTACCACCGATGATTTTCCGCAGTCGGGTTTGCCCTCGGAGTAGATTTATTCGGAAAATCGTCGGTGTTGCGCAGCAACTGGAGGATTGCGTCGCCCCATTCCTGAGGGCATAATGGTTCCATGGCCAAGCGACGAATCTACGACGACGAGCTTCATGCCCAATTCGTGACGTTCTCGTCCTATCGACGTCGCCGCTCGTTGGATCATCCACGGGCAAGGCAGGTTGTAATGGGTATCCGTTCAACTTATACACCGAGAAGAAAGCTCTGGAGAAGCTCGACTACATGCACAAGAACCCGGTCACCGCGGGCCTCGTCGAACAGGCTTGCGCGGTGGCAGTGGAGTTCGGCCCGATACTATGGGCAGCGGAAGTCCGTCGGGGTGCCGCTGGTCGGGTGTTTTGAGGAGGTCCGATCATCTTGTTGCAAGCAACACTGACGATTTTGCGAGAGAATCGAATCGTATGGCACAGTCTTCAGCGCAAAAATCGTCGGTGCCACCCGCGTGCTGGTTGGACAGGATCTATTTGCCGCTGATCGGGTGGACGTCAACTCGTCTTCAGGCTGTCGGCAATGGCCTCCAATTCGGCTTTGCGGGGCTGCCAATACTTTCGTGCAGTCCACAGATTTCCCCAGTACAGGACGCCTAGGATCACGCAGGCGATCCCCACGCCTTTGCCTAGTTCCCGAAACAACGCAGCAGGCTCCTGCAAACCAACGACCATGACAATCTGAGCGATAACGAGAATACCGCCAACGACTACCGGGAGAATCCACCACCAGATAATGTTCTCTAGCAGCCATATCCGGTGATTGATATGCAGCAGTGAGCATTCAACAAACGCAAGGGTCGAGTCCTTATACTCAAGGGCCCTTCGTCTTTGACGACGGCTGTCCAATACTCTAAAGACGCCTATACCGAACAATATGGCCATAGCCAGGTAAAAAGGCCACAATTGTGCTTTCGACACCGCGTCGGACTCTGCGGAACAGGTGAAATAGACCGCTGCCAAGATGGTGAGCCATCCCTCACGAATATTGCGCAACACGATGACTCTGTTATGACGTCTTTGCTTCTTGCGTATTGACTCCAGCAGCAATACGGTTTGTACCGTAGTTCTAGTATCCTGGGACTTCCAGGCTTCTTTTAGTTCATCGAGTTTCATTTGTCTCTCCTTGCGAAAGCTTTTTCGAGATGCTTTCTTAAGCGACTCAGTTTCACCCCCACATTGTTAATCGAGATCCCGAGGACATCCGCGATCTCCTGGTAGCTGAACTCGTCTAAATAGAGCAACGCGAGAGATCTATCAACTCTTGGCAGCTTGCGGATTTCCTCATAGAGCCAGCCCAACTTCTCCCGGCTTTCCATGGATTTGGATGGATCGTCACCCGAATAAGCCTCTTCGTTAACGAGGTACAGGGGTTCCCGCATATGGCGGTGTCTTTTCTGTACTCGATGCCAAACCATAGTCGTGTTCAGTGCGACTTTGTAGATCCATGTCGAAACCTTGGCTCTCTCTTGAAACGAAGGAATTGACAGCCATACCTGGAAGGTGATTTCTTGGAACAGATCATCTTGGTCGTCGGGGGCAGCGGTATTGGCTCGAACCACTTTGAGTATCACACCCTTATGTTCTTCGATCCATTGTTCGAACAGGTGTTCCCGTTTCCTGGCCAACATCAGTTTGATTCCTTCAAGGTGGATACTCACTTCCTTCAATTAAGATTAGTAGCGATCTTCTCGGTCCTATTACAGGGATTCCCTGACTGTTGACTTTTCGATCGACGAATCGCCCTCCGAAGGTGCTGGTTTAGCACAAACTATGTCGCGCAGCGACGAGAGCGTGCGGGGCAAGCGACCGTTTCCTAGACTATAGCAACTCTGTGGTGCAGTGGCTCGATGGGGCTGTCCCTGCATGGACGCTGCCAAGGCCGCTGGGACGGGCATCAGACAAAATCCCGAATAACGTTGGAAATTCGGTGCATCCGAGAAACTTCGGCACGACGGCTTTACGGAACCACCGTACCCCCCAGCAGCGGACGGACTCTCGCCGCCCTGATCTGCGTTCCAAATACGGTCCTTTTGTGAGATTCTCAGCGTCGAAGCTCTTTCGACGAGTTCTTGAGACGATGTCAGATACCCGAATAGACCGACCATGATCTCCGCTCCGCTTCTATCCCGTCTTCCGCCTAGGTTCATTCATCCTTGCCGGAGGCGTCCAGCAGTTCGAGATAGCGGTCGCGGTGTTCTGATTGTGAGTCGATAGCGAGCTGCACGGCGGTCTTGTTCTGGTACTGGAGAGTCGGGTCGGCACCGTGGATCAACAGTGCTTCGAGAATCTTCGGGTCGCGATCCCATGCAATGACGGCATGCACGGGGTAGTAGCCATGAGAATTCCGGCAATTCACGTCGGCACCAAGGTCGATCAGCAATATCGCCATGTCCGCCATGCTGTAGCTGAGTGCAACCATCAGTGGTGTGTCGACCTGTGCGGCCATCGGACCCGCAGGAGTGAAAGGATTACACTCGACCCCCTGATCAACCAACCATTCCACAACGTTGGATTGCCGTCCATGCACTGCCGCATGCAGGGGCCGAACGCCATTGCGGGTGTACCCGCGATCCAACGACTCAGACTCACCGCGCGTCATCTTGTGCAGTAGATCGACGTTGCCGGTCGCGGCAGCGTATAGAACGGTGGGTGCGTGCCCGGCCTGCATAAGCAACTCAAGCGTCCGCAGACCTGCCTCACGGTGAAATCCTCGCTCGAACGCGGCGTCCAGAACAGTTGTGCCTGCGTTGTCGAGCGCGCCGATGTCGGCGTCCTCCGCGATTAACATTTGAAGCACGTTGTGGCTGTGTGCCCGTGCGGCCCAGTGCAGCGGAGTCTGACCGAATTCGTCCTTCGCTTCGATGTCCGCACCGGCATCAAGCAGATGCTTGGCAGAGTCAACCAATACGTGAGACCAGCACGCGGAATGCAATGGAGTCTGCCCGCGCATGCCACGTACGTCGGGGTCCATGTGGCGACCCAAGAGATACTCCAGCACATCGAGCCGCCTTTTTGCAACGGCCCGATGCAGCAGTGTTGCGGGCGTATATTCGGTCCGGAAGGAAAGAACTTGGGGTGCTGCGTCCAGCATTTCATCCAGCTTGGCGGTCTCTTCTTGCTCGTGTAACTGCACGATCCGCTCCCACCAAATCAACGCCGCACTTTCCGAGTTTGAGCCGTCGCTCCGCTGACCGGGGATCTGCCCGGCGTGATCTTTCACGGTTAGGTCGGCGCCACGTTCAGCCAGGAGTTTGGAGACTTCGAGGTGGTTCCTTGATGCGGAGAAATGGAGAGCCGTTCGGCCTTTCATGTCACGGACGTTCACTTGGGCACCACTGTCGAGCAGGTGCATGACAGCGACCGCACTGCCCTTTTCAGCGGCAAGGTGCAAGGGCGTTCTGCCGCCGAGCTTGGGAGTACTGGGTTGAGCCCTATTGGGGTCGCTACCACCGTCCAGGAGCAATTTCGTTATTTGACCGTCGCGATCTACTTGCGCCGCAACGTGAAGCGGGCTGATGCCTTCATCGTCCACGACGTTGGCATCAGCACCGAGTCGGAGCAACCGTGTCAATTCGGAAAGCATCCGTCGCTCGACGACCATATGCAGTGCAGTTCTGCCGTTGTCTGCTGTCTCGTCCAGATCGGGCTTTTCCTGAAGGATGCGGTCAACGACCTTTGGATTACGTCCGAACACTAGAGCCGATTGCAGGGGCGTAAAGGAGGAGGAAGTGCCTCCGTGTTGCCGGCCATGTGCCAGTTGCGGATCGATCTTTAGAAGGCGGTCGGTTTCCGTGAGATCTCCACTCTGTACGGCTTGAATGAAATGCGATGGGCGTCTAGCGGCCACTCGTTTGCGATGGACCGTCACGCCTACGCTACACAGCACAGCCACGATGGCCGTAAGGATTAGTAGAGATCGGATGGAAAACTGAAACCGCCGACCACTAGCGAGATGTTTCTGGCTGGGTTCGATCATCCCTGAATTATACTTCAATAGCAGACGGCCTGAAACCCGACGCCGCGTAAGACAGCAAGAGCACGGGCGCAGCCGTTCATGTGATCCTGCCTGATGATCATGACGGCAATAGGGATATCCACTGCGAACGGAAAGCAAGGTAGCCGAACACGCCTCTCGCCAAGAACTCCCCAACGCCAGCGACGCTCCGGTAGCCTAGCAACAGCCACATTTCCACAAGAGTCGGCTTCTGGTGACCAGAACTCCGGTCAAGTCGTCAATGGCGGTCTCGAAATACGTTCCTTTCCTGACGTATCCCATTGGCAGGCAACAACTTGCAGCATTTCCCGCATTTCCCAGTCCGAGATTGCCGTCTCGGAAATCAAAACACCGAGAACCCGTGGGAGAAGCCGGTTTTGGTGTACCCGCCTATCGGGTGGAAGCCAGCTCGACGTGACCAGCTAGCTCGGCAAGACGACGTGATCTCGATGTCGTCGATAAGCTGCCTGAATGCCGGCCGCAACTAAGTTCACGCCATCTTTGATTATGCATTCAAGGCCTGCGGAGACCATCTAATGTAATGGGGGTCAGGCCGGGATCAGGGATTAAGGCTTGAGGGAATGCGAGGGATACGGCCCGAAAACACGTCTGGAAAACGCCGGATCGATCTGATACGTTAGTACATGGATTACTCTAACCAAATGTCGATCATTGACAACCGAACAGACCATGTGCCGACGTTCAACTGGCGGAAGTTTTGCGGCCGAGCAAGAAACGGGGACAGGTCCAGTTTATTGCCAAGAACTGGACCTGTCCCCGTTTCTTTGCTGTCCCCGTTTCTTTGCCCGTTTCTTTGCGTGCGCCGAACACACGCTCTGGACCGATTCGCCGAGGTCGCCCCGGATGCCGAGGAAATTGAAGTCAAGGTCAGCGACCATATCGAATTCTTTGATTGCGGCGCAAACTTTGAACGGATCGTCTGTCCTTCGTGCGGTACTGAAATACCCGATGAATGGTGGCAGGATCGGCTCAACGATGATTCCGCGCATAACGGCTTCAAACTGGCCAAATACTCAACACCATGCTGCAATATCGGGCATACGTTGCACGACTTAATCTACGAATGGCCACAAGGCTTCGGGCACTTTGCGATTGACGCCATGAATCCAAACATCGGAAAACTCGATGACAAATTCAAAAAGGAATTCGAGGAAATACTCGGCACGCCGTTGCGAGTTATTTACCAACACATCTGAGGGCACATAACAATGCAATGCTCCGGAGCTTGCCGTCTCGCTGCGCTCGCTTGGCAAGCATGGCACCCTTCAATTCGCGCGTTACGGGGTATCAGTCGCCGAGAAACAACTTCTCAGCCAACGCTCGCCCCCGATCGGTCTTGAACACCCGACCGATCAAATCCGCCAGCTTCTCGCGACTTGCTCCGGCATGCTCGACCGGGATGTTGACCAGCCAGTCGGCGTCCCAGAGGATGCGGAACTCGGGCGTGTCGATGTCGCCCGCGCTGTGGTGCGAACCGACGATCCGGCAGACGTGGTCGACGGTCTGCTCGTCCACTTCGAGCTTTTCGAGAATCGCTCGGGCGATCGGCGGACCCTCGATCTCCTGGTATTTTCCGCCGGATGATCCGTGCTTTCGCTCGGCCTCGTGGATGCCGATGTCGTGCAGAATGGCGGCCGCCTTGACGGTTAGCGGGTCGGCCTTCTCGTGCTCCAGAATCCGCTCGGCAAAGGCCAGCACCTTCTTGGCGTGGTCGATCCGGCGGTCGTCCGACCCGAACACCGATTCCATCTCTGCGATCAACCGCCCGCCGAGCGACTGGACCACGCCGGGCGACTCCGGAGTAACGCCCAGGCATTCCTCGGCGAACGCACACCACTTGGCGCAGCCCATGTCGATCTTAGGGTTAGACACCTTCTCCTTGCACATCGGGCATCGCTGCGTCGGCTCGTCCTTGAAGAACTCGACCTCGCCCTTGCAGTGAGGGCAACGAATGATGTAGACGTCCTCCGGCTTCAAGTATCGCAGATCTTGGCCGGGACATCGGATTCGATCCATTCGATCAATCCCCCCATTGCCGCTCGTCGATCACCCGCCCGTCGACGCTCACGGTGACTTCGCGGATTACAACGTCCGAGTGTGCATTCTCCTTGGCCAGCTTGGCGATCTGGCACAGACCGGTGCAGCAGGGCACTTCCATGTGGACGATGGTGAGACTGCCCAGCGACGACTGCTGGAAGATGGCGGTGAGCTTGTCGACGTATGCCTGCGGGTTATCGAGCTTAGGGCAACCGACCACGACCGAGTGGCCTTGCAGGAACCGGGCGTGGAAATCGGGCAACGCAAACGGCACGCAATCGGCCGCCAGCAACAAGTCGGCGCCCTGCAGGAACGGCGCGCCGGGCGGAACCAACGTCAGTTGGATGGGCCAATGGCGAAGCTGCGACGGTGTGTCGTCTGCGACGGCGCAGCTGGGTGCCGACAGCGAGGGACGCTGTGCCGGACGCTCCATCTGCCGCATCGCCGCCCCGGGACAACCACCGCCGCCTTGCAGCACGGGCATTGCGACCGGCTGCGGCTTGGCGGTGGCGGCAAGATGTTCTTCGACCGCCTCTTCATCGAAGACGTCGGCCTCGCGTTCTACGATCGTCAGCGCATCGACCGGACACGCGCCGAGGCACGCGCCGAGGCCGTCGCAGTAGCTATCCTTGACCACCCGGGCCTTGCCGTCGACCAGTTTCAATGCACCTTCCGCACAGTCGACGATGCACAGTCCGCAGCCGTCGCACTTGGTTTCATCGATCTTGATGATTTTGCGTATTGCCATGATGTTCTCCGAGTAGACTCTCTATCAATGATTCCCTACCCAACACAAGCCGCGACCGTCGGTCGCGATGATTTGTACTAATCGTGTCGCAACACGTTAGCACAGACCATTGGTCGCGATGAAGAGCGACGGAAGCGTTGTGTTGGGTAGTTATTTGGCGCGACCACCGGTCGCGGATTTTTGTTAGTTGGCGCGACCACCGGTCGCGGCTTTGTGTTACGCCATTACGGCTTCTAGGTCGGCCTTGGCGTCTTCGCCGGTCAGTTGCAGGTCGAATTTCTCTTGCAGGACCTTGAACACGTTTGGAGTGATAAAAGCCGGCGGCCTCGGGCCGATGACGATGCCCTTGATACCCAACGCCAACAGCGTCAGCAGCACGACGACGGCCTTCTGCTCGAACCAGGAGATCACCATCGTCAGCGGCAGGTCGTTGACCGAGCAGTCGAACGCCTCGGCCAGGGCCACGGCCACCTTGATCGCCCCGAAGGCGTCGTTGCACTGGCCCATGTCGAGCAACCGCGGCACACCGAGCAACTCGCCGTAGTCGTAATCGCGGATGCGGTACTTGCCACAGCCAAGCGTGAGGATGAACGAGTCGTCCGGCGTGGCCTGGGCGTAGTCGGAGAAGTAGTTTCGCCCGACCGCCGCACCGTCGCAGCCGCCGATCAGGAAGAACCGGCTGACCTTGCCGTCCTTGACCGCCTGCACGATCGTATCTGCCATGCCCAGGATCACGCTGTGGTGGAAACCGACCGTCGATTGGCCCGTCTCGTTGTCCGGCAGCGGCGCGCATTGCTGAGCCTTGGCCACGATCGGCCCGTAATCGTCGTCCTCGATGGGCGTACCGCCAGGCACGGCCGTGCATCGGGTGTGGAAGATCCGGTCGGCGTAACTCTCCTTGGGAATCAGCAGGCAGTTGGTCGTCGCCAGCACGGGCCCCGAGAAGGCCTCGAACTCTTTCTTCTGTTTCTGCCATGCCCCGCCGTAGTGTCCGGCTAAATTGGGATGTTCGCGGAGTTTGGGGTACATGTGGGCCGGCAGCATCTCGCCGTGAGTGTAGACCTTCACGTCGGTCCCCTCGCAGGCGGTAAGCAGATTCTCCAGGTCGATCATGTCGTGTCCGGTGACGAGGATGCCGGGCCCGGCGAGCGTGCCCTCGCGAACGGTCGTGGGCGACGGATCGCCAAACCGCTGGACGTGTCCTTCGTCGAGCAACTCCATCACGCGGAGGTTCTGCCGCCCGCATTCGAGCACCATTTCCAGCAGCGAACCCATGTCGAAATTGACGTTGGTCACAGTGGCGAACAGGCCGTCTTCGATGAAAGCGTTGACTTTCTCGTCGGTTTTTCCCAGCCGCCGGGCGTGATGAGCGTAGGCCGCCATTCCTTTCAGCCCGTAGAGCAGCATCTCCTGCAACGACTGAATGTCCTCATTCTTGCCGCAAACGCCGATGGTCGTGCATCCGGTGCCCTTGGCAGCTTGTTCGCATTGATTACAGAACATAGAAAAACTCTCCCTTTGTTTGGTTCCAACGAAAACTCGTGAATTGGTGATCGGGTCCCCCGCCCATACGGGGGGGCTGCCCGCAGGAGCAACCGTCCGGACGTCTCCCTCTGCATTCAATAATAGAGCCTCGGCAACCCTTTGGCCTTGATCTGCGTCAAGTGGCCGCGAAATTTCTGGCTATTTTCTGGTAACGGCCGCTTGCGGCTTAGCAGTGTCGTGCAAGAAACTGCTAAGCCGCAAGCGGCAACAGCCTGTTCCGCTAAACTCTCCCCGTCCACCGGGCCGAAGACTATACGGGATCGCTTGATTCTGCCGCATCTCACGCATAGTATTGGGTAAACGGGAAAACGACAAGGACCCGAATCGATGAAGCCGAGCCGCTACGCCAGCCTGACCGTCCCCTGCGGCTGTTGTTGTCCGGTCTAGCACCGGACACTCCCTCTTCTTGCTTCCCAATTTCTTACCCGATCAGCCTGTTTCCGCCGGGAATTATACTCTCATCACGGATCGCAGGCCAACCGGAGACACGCATCATGGCAACCGATTTTCGACTCAAAGAGAGCCTGCCAGAACTGACCGACCGGATCGTCAGCACCTATTTCGAACTGGGTGCGATCAATCACCTGGGGCATTGCCCGCTGCCGAACCACGAGGCGGTTATCTCGGCCACCGAAGACCTCAAAGAGATTCTCTACCCGGGCTATCGCCGCCGCGGCGGGTTGCACGCGGGCAACGTCGGCTATCACGTGGGCGACCTGATCGATCGGCTCCACGACAAATTGATGTTGCAGATCGAGCGGTCGCTGTGCCACGGCGCCGGCAAAGACACCCAATGCGATCCGCAGCAGCGACAGGACTTCGAGGGGATGGGCCAGACCAAGGCCGTCGCTTTCCTCGAACAACTGCCCGAGATCCGCAAAATGCTGGCCCTGGACGTCGAGGCCGCCTACGCCGGCGACCCCGCCTGCAAATCGCTCGACGAGGTGATCTTCTGCTATCCGGGCCTCGAAGCCGTGACCGTCTACCGGCTGGCACACGCATTGCACGAGCTGGGTATTCCGCTGATACCCCGGATGATGACCGAATGGGCTCACACCAAGACCGGCATCGACATCCATCCCGGGGCCAAGATCGGCAACTACTTCTTCATTGATCACGGCACGGGCGTGGTTATCGGTGAAACAACCGAAATCGGCGAGTGGGTCAAGCTCTATCAGGGCGTTACACTCGGCGCCTTGAGCTTCGCCACCGACGACGAAGGAAACCTGGTCCGCGGAACCAAACGGCATCCGACAATCGAAGACCGCGTGGTGGTCTACGCCAACGCCACGATCCTCGGCGGCAAGACCGTCATCGGCCACGACGCCGTGATCGGATCGAGCGTCTGGATCACCAAGTCGATCGAGCCGAAAACGTCCGTCACCATGGAGAAGCCCCATCTTTGCGTGCGGGAAACGGGAGCCGACCATGTCGCAAAGCGTGGTTGACGTTTTGCAGAACTGCAAACTGTTTTCCGGCGTGAAGGCGGCCGGGTTCCAGCGATTGGCGGTCATCGCACAAATCCGCAAGTTCGACAAAGGGCAGATCATCTTTCGCGAAGGCGACGAGTGCCCCGGCGTCTACGTGCTCGGCAGCGGACTGGTCCGCGTCTACAAGACGGGCCCCGGCGGCAAGGAGCACGTGCTGCACATCGTCGGCCCGGGCCAAACCTTCGCCGAAGTGGCCGCCATCGGCGGATTCCGCTGCCCGGCCAACGCCGAGGCCGTCGCACCGACCACCTGCGTCTTGCTGCCCACAGACCGTTTC
>SDBT01010075.1_pt1 | contig 15296 bp, 12 predicted proteins | sample 2277101 | NCBI WGS metagenome assembly SDBT01 (sample SAMN10404973, study PRJNA504765) | marine sediment metagenome | isolation source: marine sediment core GS10_PC15, 103 cmbsf | place: Arctic Ocean: Southern Knipovich Ridge | collected 2010 | reverse complement strand
TCCAATGTTGATTGTGATGTATTTATTGATACTTGCTTTGGTATTTTAGTTCTTATTTGAGGTATTTCTAAAGTAGCCTCTATTTTACTTCCGCATTTCATGCAAAACGATTGATTTGGTTCTGTTAATTCTGAACCACAATTTGGGCAAAACATGATTTATTTTCCAAACACTATGAAATATTTTAATATTTAAATTATATAAGTTAATTTAATATTGGAAAATGAAAATTAAAAAAGATCAGTAGTCCATTTTTTAAATGAAATTTTCACACTTTAATCTTAAATGCATGTTTTTGAATGAATATGTTCTTTTATTAAAAGTTCAAGTCTCAAATTTCAAAAAAAATAAATATAAATAAATATATAGAAGTTAGAAAAAGAATTGATAATTGGTTCAAAATGTATCAACAATGATAAAAATAAAGTCGAAAAACCCAGATTCATATGAGTTTCCATTATTGGGATATGTTGGATATGTTACAACTAAATTTTTTAACTCGTTTAAACCGCTATCATTTTTACTTGAAAGATTGGAAACAATTATATTAAGCAATGATATAGATAAGATAAGTATCGACAGACCAATTTACATTATGGGTATTGCTCGTGCGGGAACAACAATCATTTTAGAGATGTTAAGTAAGCATCCAGATTTAGCATCACACAGATATAAGCACATACTAATGCCATATCTCCCACATTGGTTTAGTCTAATTGCAAAAAAGACTAAAATTTACACAAAACCTATTGAAAGGCTCCATAAAGATGGAATAATCGTTACGCGTGAGAGCCCTGAAGTAATTGAAGAAATATTTTGGCAAAATTATTTTTTTAATTTGCATAATGAAAATACTTCGAATATTATTAATGGCGGTGATTCTAATCCCAAATTTGAGAAATTTTATCGAAACCACATTCGAAAGCTTATGATAAATCAAAATTGTTCTCGTTATTTAGCTAAAAATAATTATAACATTACAAGATCAGAATATCTGCTTCGACTTTTTCCAAGTTCTAAATTTTTGCTTATCATTCGCAATCCAGTTAATCAAATTGCTTCGCTAATTAAACAGACAAAACTTTATATAAAGATGGAACGAAAAAATCCTCTTTTAAGTGATTGGTTAAAAATTATTGGGCATAATGAATTCGGCCATCGTCAGGTTTGTATAAATGTTGGTAATACAGAACTCATTCGTAAAATTCGCAAATTATGGAGAAATAAAAAAACATATGTAAAAGGTTGGGCATATTATTGGTCTTCGATATACGATTTCTTTGCTGATCATCTAGATAAAAACAAGAAGCTTAAAAAAGCAACCCTCATAGTCAGATATAACGATTTGTGTGAAAAGCCAGCAGAGATAATAGATAAAATACTCGAACATACAGAACTGTCTGCAAAAAAATTTGAGAAACTTAAAAAATATTACGTCAACCATTTACATAAGCCTTCTTATTACACTCCGAATTTCTCAAATCAAGACCTTGAACACATTTCGAAAGTCACAAAATCGACAGCTGCTCGATTTGGACTAAAAAATACAAATCCTTAATAAACGAGTTTATTTTAATAAAACCAATTAAAGATTAAGATCTAGTTTGTATAAATAAAGAAGTAATAAATTTCAGTTTCAATTATCTATTAGACCAATTTTAATTATTATTAGGGATTATTTTTTATTTTATGTAAATTTATTAAATTTTGATACAATGAAAATATGTTTTATCAATCCCGCACCTCGTTCATATATCATTGAAAGAGGAAATGAAACTACTGGGGCTTATCCACCCTTAGGAGTTCTTTATATAATTGCATATTTAAAAAGTAAAGGATATGATAGTGTTCTTATCGATCAACACGCAACTAAAATTCCAACAACTCGAGTTCTTGAGAGATTAAAAAAAATAGATCCTGAAATTATAGGATTTAACACATTAACGAATATAAATATGGGCTTACGGGCTACTTTTATAGCTAAAATCATAAAGCAATGGAATCCAAATGTAAAAATTGTTTTTGGTAATTGTCATGCAACCTTTAACCATGATAGAATATTAAAGAAGTATCCATTCATAGACATCTGTGTTAGAGGAGAAGGAGAAATAACCTTTTATGAATTGGTGAGAGCATTAGAAAAGAATAGAGATTTAAAAAGTATCTTAGGTATTACTTATCGTGAAAATGGAAAAATTTGTATTAATCCGGATCGCCCATTAATTAAAGATCTTGACGAATTGCCATTTCCTGATAGAGATGTTATTAAAGATATAGAATATCGACAAAATTACGGAGGATTTAATGCCGATTACGGTAAATTTACTACTATTCAATCAAGCAGGGGTTGTACATTTAATTGTACTTTTTGTTGTCAAGGTAAATTATCTAACTGTACATGGAGAAAAAGATCAATTTCTCATGTTATAAATGAGCTAGAGCTGCTCAATAGTGAAGGTTACACAAATCTATACTGGGTTGATGGTAATTTTACTAATAATCCCAAGAGAGCAGTCAAACTATTTCGAGAAATTCAAAAAAATAATTTAGATTTTATTTGGGTTTGTGATCAGCGAGTAGATCTTGTAAATAATTTATTACTTTATGAAATGCGAAAAACTGGATGCCGGTCAATTTCTTTCGGTATAGAAAGCGCAAACCAAAGAATACTCAATTACTTTAATAAAGGATTTACCCCGCAAATTGCGATTGATGCAGTTAGAAAGGCTAGAAAAATTGGAATTGATTTTATTTTAGGAACTTTTCTTATTGGAGCACCAACTGAAACTTTAGAAGAAATTAAAAAAACTTTATCGCTAGCCCAAAAAATGGAAATTGATTTTCCACAATTTCATATTTTTGGTACTTTTCCCGGAACAGAAATTTGGGATAATTTAGTTCGTGAAAGAATAATTGATCCTGATAAATATTGGGAAAATGGGGTTAAAGTATTAGTCCCACCTCTTGAAATTGTAGAAGATGAAATGAGAAAAGCATATATTGATTTTATTAAGAGACCAAAATACATTTTTAACCAAACTTTACGCACCATAAAAAGTATTCATAGATGGAGGATTGTGCTATCAAATCTTAAAACATTTACTAATTTCAAAAAATTCAAAAAATTCTATGAATTCAGCACTAAAACATGGACTCATGGGATTAAACAATAACTTCAAATCCCTATTTTACTTAACTCTGATTTAGTCTTTATTACTTTTTTTAACATGTATGTAAGTAAGGTACAATTAACTATCCTGAAAATCATACGAATTTTATAAAATTTGTAAAGAGTATCGATTTTTTTCATAAGTTGAAAAAATGAGAAAAATATTTATTATAGAATATTTGATAAATAATATTAGAATAGATAAAATATTATTTTATCTACAAATAGTTAAAAGAGTGAAAATTTAATGCCTGAAAGTAAAACTATATCTGTAATTCAATCAATACTCGAAAAAGATTATGAGGATTCTGAGTTTACCAGATTAATGAGAGAAATAATTACCGAAAATATAGAAAATAATAAATTCTACAGCGACATGGTTAAGGACGCAGGTTTTAAAGTAGATGATTTAAATGAAGTGGATGATTTAGATTCAATTCCATTTATTTCAACATCCTTTTATAAACAAAGTGAGAATATCTATAAAAAATTATTAAAGGTTCCGGAAGAAGAGCTCCTTCACTGGAATTGTTCATCTGATACTAGTGGTGATCCATCTCTTGTTGGAGTTGATGAAAATGACATGAATTTTTTAACTGAAATGTCAAGAAAAACCTTCCTTTCCTTCATCCCAAGAGATTGGCCTAGAGCAACATTGTATGCATTTTCCCCTAGTGTAACTTTTTTAAATCGATTTTGCTTAAGATATACCAAAGTAAGACCCGTGTGCGCATATAGTGGTAATTATTACAAGGCTACAGAAGAGATGGCCAGGGTTAAATACTTATTTAACTTTTCAATTCCAAAAGCAGTAAAAGGGACTATAGCAAAAAAAAAAATTGTTGGAGGATTCACTATTGATAACAGTTATCTTATGAAATCTATAAATAAAAATTTAAAAAAGCCAGAAGATAAAAGAAATTATATCGCGATAGGTGGGAGTAATCACTTAATAGATAAATTCATGGGTTTCATGAGAGATAATAATATAGCATACAATTTAGGAACAGATTTTGATGTTGTGGTGGGTGGTGGTGGTTGGGATGGTCATAAAGCACAATTAAAGCATGATCCTATTAATAAATTAGAATTTGTGTCTAATTTAGCTGAATTATTTGGAACTGAGAGGAAAAGAGTGATTGATATATATGGTTTTACAGAATGTCCAATCGTTTTTGGTAGCCATTGGTCCGATAAACACGAAGATTTTGTGTTTCATTGCCCCCATTATTCTAGAATAATAATACGAGATATTGAGAATCTAGAACCTTTGAAAAAAGAGGGAGATAGAGGTTTTTTAGAAATTTTAACACCTTTCGGAAGTAGCGCGTCTGTAAAGCATGCCGTGATTGTAGATGATCATGTAGAATTGGTATCTAAAAATAAATGCCCAGAATGCGGAGTTGAAGGAAGTACAACTTTTAGAATTTTAGGAAGGATTAAACAAAGTGAAGGTATTGGTTGTTCATCACTTATAACATGGATTTAAACAACTTTTTTTTTATTTTTATAATTTAATTAATAGTTTTATAATTTTTATTTACTTCTTCTTTTTCAGCTTCAGTTAGTTGTCGTACTACCTTAGCAGGAGAACCAAGTGCGATAGAATAGGGGGGAATATCATCCATAACTAATGAATTTGTTCCAATAATTGATCCTTCACCTATTGTAACACCGGGTAATATTATTGAATATGCGCCTATTCTCGCATTTCTACATATTTTAATTGGTCCAAAACTGAAGCTTCCATGTTTTATATTCATTGCATTATGAGTTAATAATTTCACACCAATCCCACAGCCACTACCATCTTCAAATTCAATTAAATTAGGTAAAAGGGGGTCAGGTATTGCTTTTTGAGAAATATGGCAATTTTTACCTATTTTCATTCCTAAAAATCGAAATAACATATTTCTAGAGCGCGGCCATCCAACTAAATAAGTAATTACTAAGGATAGTATATGATTAAAAGCACCTTTTACAAACCAAGCGATAGAAAATCTTTGACTCTGAAGATATTTAGCAATAATTAACATTGGTACGGGAGTAAAAATAAATTCATCTGTTTCTATGTTAATATATGTCATTTTACCCTTAACTTCAATTGTATATTCAGGTCTTTTATGCTTCCAAACTTTTCTAGCTTTAATCATATCCTTAAAAAAAATAAAATAATCTACGTTTATGGGAAATAGGATTAAACTGAAAGTAAAATTAACAGGTAATAAAAGTAAAATTAGCATTAATCTTGTATTAAGAGTTAAATCTTGGTTAAATAAGATACCAAAATAACTATAATAAGAAACAATGAAAGTAATAGATACAAATCCTAATAAACTAAAAATATACATTATTGAACCAGTTAATTGGCTAGTTTTTGCTAAGTTGTATCCAAAAATGAATAATACAAACAAAAACACATAACCAATTAAAATGAAACCGTAGATAAATATGCTATATTCATAAAAAATTAATGATAACCAAGGTATTATGTAAGTATAAATTATATCAATCCCTGGAATTGGAAGAAATATTCGATTTATTATAAATAAAATAATAAATACCGCACTTAAGAGTAGGAAAAGTAATGAAATTATAATTCCTTTTTTCATTTTAACAACTATTTTATTAGCTCAATTTAGAAATTATATAGAATATATAAGAAATTATATTTTAATAATAATAAATATGTTTTTTATTCTTAAATGAATAGTTTAAAAACTTATTAATCAATCTACTTAAAAAATTGATGAAAGTAATTAAAGAGAAATATAAAATTGAAATATCAATTGTTATCCCCGCATATAACGAGGAAAATAACATAAAAGAGACGTTGATAGCGGTAAAAAAGCAAAAATATGATATTCCTTATGAAATTATTGTAGTTGATGGACAAAGTTCTGATAACACCGTTTTAATAGCTAAAAAATTTGCGAAAGTCTATATTTCACCCCAAAGAGGTAAAGTACATCAATTGAATTATGCAGTACCGAAAACATCCGGTGATTTACTCGTATTTTTAGATGCAGATACATTAATAGGGCCCTTTTTTTTGTATAAAATTCATCAAATTTTTAAAAAAAGAAAAAATCTTTTTGCTTGCAGCGCCAGATTTAAGTATTATAATGGGAAGGCTATTTCATTTAAATTGGGTTCCCTGAAATTCACCATAACAAGTTATTTTTTTCAAAACGTTAATATGCATTTATATTATTTTTTTAAGACCTTATATGGATATCCTGAACTTTCCGGGTGTAATATAATTGTTAGAAAAGACATATTCCTAAAAGCGGGTGGATTTAAGCAACCGCCAAGTTCATTAGGAATTGACAAGGTTTTCTCCGATTCTTTAATATATTTAAGTAGAAAACAAAAAAGGGGTAAGATTAAAACCCTAAATTTTGTTTCTGTATTAACAAGCGGAAGACATTTAAATATTCATCGTAGTTTAAAACGCATTAGCCAATATCATTCAAAAAAAGATATTTACTACGAATTAGCAAAAGAAATTGAATAAATGAAATAATAATCCCCTAGTAATATAATGAAAATTGCGCTGACCTTTGATATAGAAAGAGATATTCCTAATGTTTTAAACACATATTTCGGAGCGAAAGATGGAATATTGAAACTACTAAGGATATTAGATAATTTCAATATCAAGGGGACTTTTTTTTGTACAGGAAAAGTTGTTGAACGACTACCAGAGTATATAAGATTAATTGAGCGAAAAGGTCATGAAATCGCATGTCATGGTTTAAATCATGAAAGGTTAAACCATTTGGATTTTAAGAAATGTCAAAAAATAATTTATCAGAATAAAAAGCTAATTGAGAACACATGTCAAGATTCAGAAATTATTGGATTTCGAGCTCCATATTTAAGACCTCCAAAGTTCTTATTCAGAATATTAAATAATTTAGGATTTAAATATGATTCTTCAATTAAATCTCGTAAAAATTTGAAATATTATCAAATAAATAATGATCAAATTCAAGAATTTCATCCTTCAAATTTTAATATTATATTTAGATTACCTATAGGTTATTATTCTTTACGAAAATGGATATTTAGAAAGGAATTAATTATCTTACATTTTCATCCTTGTGAAACAATAAATATGAAAGACTTAATGATCAATCAAATGAATATATTTAATAAATTTAAAAATATATTTAGACCAGATCGTTGGGGTAATACAGGAAATTCATTTAATACTCGATTAATTAGTTTTATCAAAGAATCCATTTCAAACAAAGCTGAATTTATTATTTTAAAACAAATGATTTCTAAAAATATCTAATTCTCAAGTTACCTAACTTCCAAAGTAGTTAAAAATGGTAAAGTGTAATATAACTGGATTGAAAAAATTATTTCTTATTTTTTAACCTTTGGAGAGAAGTCCACTCCTTTTATTTAAGGAGTAGTTAAAGAGGATTTTCCCCTCTCTCTTTCCAAAATATTCAAATCCTTTTTGCCGTTTCTAACCGGAAAAAACGGAAAATCACCAAATCTTCACTCTCTCTTCCTTTTATTACCTACAAATATTATATAATTCATGGAACTAACGCAAAAACTCCCCATTTTTCCAACAATTTCGCAAGAAGAGATCTTGTGGATATTATCAGAAAAATGTCGTCTTATTTATAACTTTGCGTTAGCAGAACGGAAAGAAAATTGGAAACAAAACAAAGACAAACCAAAAAAGAAATGGAACTACATTAAATACGTCGATCAACAAAACCAATTACCTCACATCAAAGAAAAGTATCCCGAATATAAGTGGGTCTATTCTAAAGTGCTTCAAATGACTTTAAAAAAACTTGATACAAGCTACAAGTCGTTCAGAGCACTTAGAAACAATGGCGATGAGAAGGCACGACCGCCCAAGTTCAAGAGTAAGAAATATTTCACGACTCTCTGCTATAACCAATCGGGTTTCAAGATAAACGATTCTACCATCATATTTTCACATAAACATCCTTCGAAAGAAGAGATTTCTTTTAAAATTCCGAAAGAACACGTTCCACGCGAAAAACTCAAGCAAGTAGAAATATTTCTCGATTCACGTAAACGTTGGTTCATTTCCATTACGTACGAGATTGAAACACCTGAACATGTTGATAACGGACTCTATCAAGCGTTTGATTTAGGAGTATCACAAACTGCTGGTGTGAACATTCACGGGAAAACGGTTTTATTCACGCACAGACGAGCAGATCTGTATTGGAAAATGAAAAACGAAGAAGTGCAAGGAAAGCGAGATCATTGCAAGAAAGGAAGTCATAAATGGAAGTGGTACGATCAAAAACTAAAGCAAATGAAACGTAAACAAGCCAATCAACTGAAAGACTTCCAGCATTGGTTATCCAAGCAGATTGTTGAGAACACGAAAGCGAACACGATTATCATAGGAGATTTGAACGTAAAAAAGATGGCAAAGAAAAAGAAAGGCACGGGAAACGCAAAAAAAACGAAAGCTCAAAAAACCCTCAATCATTCCGTTCACAACACGGGGTTCATGTCTCGATTTGCCGAATTCTTAACCTACAAATCGGAAAAGATGGGTAAAAGAGTAATAAGAATTGATGAAAGAAAGACCACGAAAACGTGTTGCAAGTGTGGAGTGCCCTCAAAGAGAGCGATCTACGAAAGAATTATTACATGCGATTGTGGAAATCAAATTGACCGAGATCTCAACTCGTCATTCAATATAATGATCAAGTTTCTTGAAATGAAGAAAGTCGGTGTATTTGATTTCCTATTGCATCAACCCTCGATGACAGAGGAATCGTTCTTGCTCAATAACGAGTGGAACGGTTTTCTACGACAAACAGACCTTCTTGATCTAACAATAGAAGGGTACTCGTAGGAAACTAATGCCTTTAGGCAGTAGTAGTTCATTTACCCATCAGTAGAAAATTTCCCAAAACCTGATAATTTTAGATTCCTTAACCGTACAATAGTTCTCATTCCATTTCTAAAATGTTTCATAAAATTAAAAACAATTTTTCGCTTATATGAACTTAATAGCATATCAGGGATTGATTTGAATATCCATCCAATCCTTTTAAAAGATATATATTCCTTATATGTTTGCCTAATCAAATCCAATATCCATTTTCTCTGTGCTTCCGTGTGAGTCAAATCTATTACTCTGGTTGAAGTTTCCCATCTTTTATCATTAATAAGTCCCTTTGACACCAGATCATCCCACATTGGGATTCCTGGCCAGGTCTCAACTATATTTAAAAAGAAAAAATCCACACCTGAATTCCATGCAAATCGTACAGTGTTTTCGCACTCTGATAAAGTTTCAAATGGCGCACCTAGCATAAATAATCCGATAATAAAATCAATTTTAGCTTCTTTTGCTATTTTAATAGCTCTAAGAGATTGATAAGGCGTTATCTTTTTATTGTAATAATTTAAAATTCTTTGATTAGCACTCTCGATTCCAAAACTAATCGATTTACATCCAGATGATACCATTTTTTCAAATAATTCCCTTGAAACTTTATCAACTCGCATTTCAACGTGCCAATTAATATCAAGATTTTCGTTTCTTAGTAATTTACAAAATTTTACCACATTCTTAAGATTAAATGAAAAATTATCATCAACAAATGCAACTTCAGAAAATCCTTTTGAAGCTAAATATAAAATCTCTTCAACCAAACGTTCAGGAGATTTTGATCTATATTGTCTATTTGAAAATTTAGACACTGCGCAATAAGTACAACTATAGGGACAGCCGCGAGTAAAAAATGTTGTTGCTAATTTAGAATCCATTAATTCCATTCCAGCTAAATTCTGGCGATAGGGGAATTTAAGAAATGAACGATCAATAAAAGGTAAATCATCTAAATTTTTATTTATTGGACAATCAGGATTGTGCCTATTTTTCCCATTAAATCGATAACTTACCCCCAATATATCAGTAGGTTCACGATTGTGACTATTTTCTAAATAACTGATTAAATTAGAAAAAATATATTCATTTTCTCCTCGAACACAATAATCTACGAGATGATTGTACTTTTCTAATATTTTATTGGCACAAAATGTTGGATGATAGTGTCCTAAGACAATTTTTATATTTGGATTCCATTCTTTTACCATCTGAGATATTTTAATAGAAGATAAAAATCCTACAGTCATAGCAGAAATTCCAATAACTTCAGGATCTATTCTTTTTATCCATTTTAATACTTTATCAAAACTAAATCCGTTTGATGCTTGATCTAATAACCTAACCAGATGACCTTGTTTTTTTAAAATTGTTCCTAATAATAGAATTCCTAATGGAGGCCATTTTTGTCCATAAAAGTGCTCATTTTCCTCTAATATCGGATTGGGATTGATTAAAGCAATTCTCAAGTTATCTGTTCTCCAACCTTGTTTTTTTTTTTAATTTCACTTTTAAAATATTTATTGTAATCATTATATTAATTACAGGATTAATTTCTTTTATTGTTATATTGATAAAAGCTTTCATAATATAAATTTCGAGTAATTTTATCTTTCATTTATAAGATATTATTACTTATTATTGTTCTTTTTAAAAATTTTCACTATTTTGAAGGTAAATGGACATCTTTTCAGAGAACCTATTACAAGCTCTTTTAAAATCATAAATTATATCAAAATTCAACTTTTCCTTGGAAAAATACTAATATTTATCAATCGAAAATATTTCAATCAAAACAGAATTCTTTTATTTAAGTTTCCTTAAATAAATCTCAAGGAATTGATTCAAAAGAATATATTGACGAAATTGCCGAATTGGACAACAAGGATCCATATTTTGAATTCGATGACATAAAACTTGAAATTCACTTTAGGTGTAATGCTTAAAATTCCAAGCGAGAGTGGTATAAATTTAGGATACACGAATTCTCTATCATTTCGCTACTTAATATTCATCTGAACATCTAATAATTTGAAAATTTTTAAAGAAGTAATATTTTTTATATTAACTCTCAAAAGACGTGCTTGTTGTCTTAAATCTTATTAATTAATTAAAACTTAATTAGTTGGCTGATTCTGTGGTAACTATTTCAAGTTCATATAAAGGAATTTCCCTTCTCTTTTTAGCATCATATAAAGGTAATCCTGCTCGCTTTAAGATTTCTCGTGTTCGATACTCGAGGATAACAATTTGACATGGACTTGAAATTTTCATAGAAGCAATTCTCAGGCGATCTCGCACTACAGGTAAGTTTTTTAAACTGGTTCCTACATCCACAACTATCTGCCCTGCTCTAACACGAGCACAAACACCAGTAGATCTTCCAAATGAGTTTCTCATTCCTGATTGTACCCGATCTGCGCCAGCAAAAGCTAACATTCTATTCTCTCTGAATTTTTGGAATGGTTTTGGTCTTATTCGAAGTCTAAACGCTGTTCTACCAAGTTTTCTTTGAAGAACACTGTTAATAGTAATTCTTACTGCTTCAAGAGTATTTGAAGAAATTTGAATTTGTTTTTTGACCTTAAGCCCTACGATTAACTCGAACTTCTCCCAAGGTATTTCTTTCGCCCCTCCCCAAAATCTAACTATCTTACTTTGTGCCCCTCCTCGAGCATATTCACGTCGATGATTCTTACTCCTTTTATGTTGATATGGTCTCCTCGACCATTTGGAGTAACAGTGCCAAGGTCTCTTTTGTGCGATTACCATTCACCTTTTCTATTATTTTTTTAAAGATTTTAATAATTCGGTTGAAAAATTAAACTTTTAAAAAATTTATTCAGTTAATTTAAGTGATATATTTCTAATAAGTTTTATTATAATCATAGTACAATTGGAAAGTTCATCGTTTGATTTGAGATTCATTAGGATAAACCTTAACCCTCTAAATTTCATGCAATTTTTGTTTTTGCGAAGCTCTTTTCTAGAAAGATATAGGAGACATTGAATCTATTTTATCTTTCATTCTTCTAATACTGCTAAAAAAACTCAAAAAATCCTTTATAATACTTAAACCTTTTCTTGAATTTAATAAATATTTAATTCCTTTCCTTTTATACACTTTCTTAAAAGTATCTCTCCAACCTCTCTTAAAATATCCATAATAATATGCCTTATATAAAAGCGAATCTAACTTTTCCTTTGATAATTTGTTTAACCGATTTACTGCTGTTGTAAAATTGTATTCACTCCAATTGCTAGATATTAAATAATCCCTTTCAATCAAAATATCCCTGAATTTCGTGCCAGGTAAAGGTGTCATTATAGAATATAATGGAAAGTCTATTCTTAACTTTTTAACAATTTTAATCATTAGATCTATATCTTTTTCATCCTCATCGAGTTTTGAACCTACCAATAAACTACCAATTATTAAAATATCATTATCATGAAGTATTTTTATTGCTTCAGCAATGTCTCTAAATTTAACTTTCTTCTGAATATTATTCAATGATTTTTGATTAAATGATTCAATACCAAGGAAGAACAGCCAAAATCCTGCTTTAGCCATTTTTTTAATGACATTTGGATTTTTTTTAATAACATCAATTCGACTTTGACAAGTTAAATCTAATTTAATTCCTTCTTTAATTATTTGATCACAAATTTCCTCTACGCGCTTCATATTCGCCGTAAAATTATCATCAACTATCACTACATCTTTGCGTTTTTTTTGTCTTGAAATGATTTTTAACTCTTGAATAACCCGTTCTGTGTCTTTCGTTCTATAAGTTCCTCGATTAAACATATGTATATTACAAAAAATGCATTTAAATGGGCACCCCCTTGACGTCTCAATCACATCTATTGGCATCTGAAAAATCTGAAAATAAGACTTTTTATTTCTCAATTGCCTTGCTGGAAATGGTAATTTATTTAAATTTTTAATCAATGGACGATCTGGATTATTTACGATGGTTCCATTGTTCCTATATGATATTCCTTTTATCTCTTCTAGATCTTTATTTTCAATTAATTCCCGAAAAGTAATTTCTCCTTCTCCTCGGACTATAACATCAATGAAGGAATATTCTAAAATTTCAGAATAAGCAAAACTCGGATGCCAACCCCCCAAAATGGTTGAACAACCTCGTTTTTTTGATTCTTTTGCGATTCTTAAAGCAATATTAATTCCTAATGTGAAACAACATGAAATTCCAACAACCTCTGGCCCAAAATCATTAATTTCTTTCATTATTTCCTTGAGGTTTAAATTCCTGACTTTTGCATTAATTATCTTCACTTTAGCTAAATCTAAAATATTAGCCGCAAGATACTCTAACCCCAAAGCAGGGATTGTAAACTTATCAGTAATACTCTTAGTAATAAAATTTGGATTTACTAAAGCGACTTTTTGGATTCGTTCATCAATTAATTTCATTTAATAAACTCTTTTCACAAGTTGGAAGATTCTATTCTTTTTTTTAATTTTATAAATTTGTATCTATTTCTTAACAAATAAATCTAAAGTGATTTTAATTAAGATTTACTTCTTAAAAGATTTATTAGAACTAAAGCAACATTTAATCATATTGGAATCAAGATGATTTCTCTTAAGAATCATCTATAAAAATTAAAAAAAAGAATGAAATTAATTATAAATAAAAATTATTTTTTTTTTTTGTCGAATTCATCTGGATTTCCACCAGATTCAAGAAATTCTGCATATTTTTTCAAACTTTTTAAAAGCATATCTCCAGCAATTCCAAGTATTGTTTCTTGGCTTGGATCATCAAATTCCGACCATATAGTCGCTTCAACAACATCGCCTTTTGGTTTCAAAACATACCCTAAGCTTGTCATGGGACTACCTTCTTGAGTTGCCGTAAGTCGATCAGGCGAAACAGTTTCTATACGAGTGGAAGTTACATCTCCAACATTTGTTTTAAAAAAATAATTTCCTGAACCAAGTTCGGTAACTTCATTTACTATTATGTTCCATTTAGCATAATTATTATCATCATCGATAATATTAAAAATCAGCTTTTGAGAAGCTGCGATATCTAAAACTCTTTCCAATTTTGGCATTTGCTTTACACAATAAGATTTTTTTAAGATTTATATGAAAAAAATTGTTTAAATTAGGTTATAACAGAGTGGCTTATAAAATTTGTGGATTATTTATATTCTGAATGCATAAGAAAACCAATTTCAAAAGCTAAGGAAAGAAAATCTTTAAAATTAAAATCTTTATTTAGTTGTTTCATGTTTATTTTTGAAAAGACTTAAATATTATATAAGTTAGATATTTTAATTTATTGATATTAACTATTTAATTTTTCTAATAGAAAATTTTAACGAAATGTAACTATTTTTTTCAATTATGATAGATGCTGAAACTGCGTTTAAGCAGAAAACAGAACTACTCTGTAAAGGGTTATATCTTGATGAAAATCTAATCCCACACTATAAAAATCAAGGTATTAAAATTGATTATGGTCGAAAAGGGGGAGCTGGTCCATGTGGAGGAAGGTATTTCACTTTAGAAGATGAAAAAACTTTAGTAAATGTTGCTCTTTGGAATATTCCAGAAAAAACTGATCTAATTTTAAAAGAAAACAAAAATGGATATTTTGAAATTTTTAACAAAACAAAGAAAGTTAACTTTGGAAAATTAAAGTTAGTACAAAATCCTCGTTATTACAGCCCAGAATTTAAAACTTCTGACGGAATTGAAATGAAAAAGATAGCATTAGTACATGGCTTAGATTGTTTATCAAGTACTATTTATCAAAAGTGTACATATTGGACATGTGGAGAAGCATGTACATTTTGTGGTATTGAAATCAGTTTGAAAAATAATGAAACTATTTTAGAAAAGAATGCTAAACAAATGTCAGAAGTTATAGAGGCTGCTAAAAAGGAAAACAGATGTTCACATATGACATTAACTAGTGGGACTGATAAAAATAGTGATAAGGGCGCAAATCGTTATATTAAGTTTTTGAAGGGAGTAAAAGAAAATCATCCTGATCTCCCTTTACATGTGCAAATTGAAGCTTTAGAAGATGTAGAGTATATAAATAAATTAAAAGAGGCAGGGGCAGATACTATTGGTATTCATCTTGAAATTTTTGACGAAAATTTACGAAAGGATATTACTCCCGGGAAATTTCATCTCTCTTATGAATTATTTGAAAATAATTGGAAGCA